>Ga0209979_1001728_pt1 | contig 23002 bp, 21 predicted proteins | sample AnhtaG_FD_183114 | JGI IMG/M metagenome (GOLD analysis project Ga0209979, IMG submission 183114) | Deep subsurface microbial communities from Anholt, Denmark to uncover new lineages of life (NeLLi) - Anholt_01485 metaG (SPAdes) (version 2) | ecosystem: Environmental > Aquatic > Marine > Oceanic...
CGATACATCTCGCGCCTCTCTCGCAGAGGTTGAATGAACCTCTCTTTATCAGGACTGTAGCAATTTTTCTCAATTTATCATAAAGCAAAAAAAATGTCAAATTCATTGGGGGAACTCCAGATTCCTTTCGTAAAATCACTAGACATTTCCAAAAAATTGTGCTAATTTAAAATCGAAAGGTTTCGGAGATTAGTAGCGAAAAACTCATATTTATGCAGTTTATAATAAAATAAAGTAACTAAAGGAGAGAAAGTGGCGAATAAGGCTAAAATCGGGATTCTAGATTTTAACGATGAGCGGGAACATGTGCTTCAGGGGACTTTCGAAAATGCTCAGGGGTTAAAGAAAAATGTTGTGGAGACTTTAGAAAAAACTGGGGAGATGGACATTATCGACCCCAGTGAATCTTTCACCAGGTTTGATAAAATGGTTTGGCGTCCAGAAATAGCAAGAAGACAGGCAAGGATGTTAGCCCGCGCTGGCATAGATGGTGTGATCTTCCACTACAGTGTGTGGGCCTCTCCTCGACTGGCCAGGCTAGCAGCTCAAATACTGATCAGAGAAAACAAGAAAAAGAATAAATCCACTCCTATTGTGGTGCTTACCAATTTAGCCCCTGAACAGCCTGGCATGGTAGGAGGAATGGCTGCGGCAGGAGGGCTGGATCAATTGGGGATACCTAATTTTCGGATCTGGAGCACAAAATTGAGTGAGGATCTTAAAAAGGTTGAACAAATGGTAGCTTTTGCCAGATTTGCTCGAGACCGAGCTAGGACCTCCGCTTCCGCAGATGAGGTAATCGAACGACTTCACGGCCAGATCTACGGAGAAATTGGCGGACGAAGTATCCAAATTGTCACCGCAGAAGCTGATCCTCTTCAATGGTCCAGGATCTTTGGTGTGGACATTCAACCCATCGGGCAGGCTGAAATCATCAGAAAGGCTAACCAGATGATTCAGTGGAGTAAAGGAATAAATAGTGAGATAGTTAGTATAAAAGATGAGCGAATCTCAGAAGCTTTTGATTTTCTTACCAGATACACAAAAAGTATAAATTATGAGGATAAATTCATCCAGGGTAAACTTAAATATGAATTAGCCTGTTATTATGCTACTCAGGATATCATCGCGGAAAATGATCTTGATTTCATGGGGATAAAATGTCAGCCGGAGATGAGCGAGTATCATGTGACTCAATGTCTAACCCATGCTTTCAGCAATGATAATCGGGGTCCGGGAGGCGAGGAGAAAAAGGTTGTTGTCTGTGCCTGTGAAGACGACAAGGACGCTGCTTTGACTCAACAGATAATGTATCTATTAACCGGTAAACCAACTATGTTTGCTGATTTTAGGCACCTCGATCCCGAAAAGGAAATTCTTTATCTGGTAAATTGCGGTGCTCACACTCCCTGGTTTGCCACCCGCACCGATGATGTAGAGAGTAATTTAGCCAAGATCAGTCTGGATAAGCAGGCCTTTTTCTATGCCGCCTGTGGAGCAACAGTAAACTTTGATGCAGCTCCGGGACCGGTAACCGGGGCCAGACTGGGAAGAAACAATGGGAGATACTGGATGAATATAGTTCCGGGCGAATTTGTGGAAAGGCACTTTGATGCAGCTCCGGGACCGGTAACCGGGGCCAGACTTGGAAGAAACAATGGAAGATACTGGATGAATATAGTTCCGGGCGAATTTGTGGAGAGGCCACCCCATGCTGTAACTACTACTTCAGGATGGCCTCATGCTTTTATGAGATTCAGAGTTCCTATGGAACAACTTTTTAGAGAACACCCGTGCAATCATATCCAGATAGTGGCAGAAGACTGCGTGGCTGGGTTGGTTGAAATATGTGAAAAATTGGGCATTGGATATAAAGTGCAGGATAAAAACTTAGAGTTTGAGAAGACGGTCTAAAAGATAAATGATCTCTAGCGGTATACCAACGAGGGCTGGATGGTTAAATTTGTAAGTTCGGAAGAAGCAGTAAATTTGATTCAGGACGGGATGACCACGGCAACTGTGGGTTTCACTTTGATGGGAGTTGCTGAAGAGATTCTCTCTGAAATTGAGAGAAGCTTTCTTCAAAAAGGATCTCCTAAATCACTTACTCTACTTCATGCCGCTGGACAGAGCGATACCAAAAATGGTCTGGAACACTTCGCTCATGAAGGACTTCTTAAAAGAATCATCGGTTCTCATTGGGGCTTTGCACCTCAAATAAGTCGATTGATCCAGGATAATAAGATTGAAGCTTATGCCCTGCCACAAGGGCGAATTGTCAACTTGTATAAAGCAATGGGAGGGGGAGCACCTGGACTTTTATCTCCCATTGGATTGAATACCTTTGTAGATCCCCGAGTAGAAGGGGGAAAGATGAATCTTCGCACGCAGAATTGCGAGAATCTAGTGGAGCTTCTTGAAGTAAATAAAAGACCCTATCTTTTTTATAAGGCGATACCCGTTGATATTGCCATTATGCGCGGGACCACTGCTGATGAAAATGGGAATATTACTATGGAAGAAGAAGCTGTTAAGCTTGAGGCTCTATCAGCGGCATTGACTGCACGCCGCTTTGGTGGTATGGTTATAGTGCAGGTAAAACGGGTAGCTAAACGAGGCTCTTTTCATCCAAAGGAGATTATAGTCCCGGGTATATTTGTTGACGCAGTAGTAGTAGTCAAAAGCCCTGAGAACCATCATCGACAGACCGCAGGAACCGTTTTTGATCCTTCCTATAGTGGCGATATCAAAACTCCTGAAGCCTCATTTCAGTCTATTCCTCTCAACATTCGCAAAGTCATCGGGCGTCGAGCAATCCAGGAAGTCAAACCGGGAGCCATTATTAATTTAGGTACTGGAATTCCCGGAGATACTGTGGGGCATATTGGTGCAGAGGAGGGAATATTGAATGACCTGGTCCTGACGGTTGAGTCGGGCACAATTGGAGGAATTCCGGAGGGGGGAACAGACTTTGGCATTGCCCGAAATCCAGAGGCAATAATTAATCATATGGATCAGTTTGATTTCTACACCGGTTGTGGTGTGGACGTCACCTTTATGGGAGCCGCCGAGGTTGATAAAGAGGGGAACGTAAACGCAAGTAAATTTGGATCAAGGGTAGCAGGATGTGGGGGTTTTATCGACATTACCCAAATGGCCAAAAAGGTAGTTTTTTGCCTTTCTTTCACGGTGGGAAGATTAGATATTAATGTAGAGGATGGAAGGCTAAAGATCAAAAAGGATGGACTACCCAAAAAATTTCTTCCCAGGGTCAATCAAATTAGTTTTAGTGGAGAATTTGCGAACCAACGCTCACAACGAGTTTTATATGTGACCGAACGAGCGGTCTTCGAACTTACCTCTGAAGGGCTTACTTTGACAGAGATTGCACCAGGCGTGGATCTGCATCACGATGTGTTGGAGAAAATGCAGTTCAAGCCAAAAATTAATCCTCATCTCAAGCAAATGTCTTCCAAGATTTTCCAGCAAGGTCCCATGGGATTGAATACTAAGTTTACATATGGGGGGATAGTACGGGAAGGCTAAATTTTTCAGGGGTCTGAGTCAAAATTTCTTGAGGAAAGGAGAGAGGCTAAAGTGAGGCTATCAGGAAAGAAGGCGGTGGTTACCGGTTCAGGAAGGGGCATAGGAAGAGCCATTGCTCTAAAACTAGCCCAGGAAGGTGCTGACGTAATAGCGGCTGATATTAATGCTGAAAATGTTCAAAAAGTGGCTGAAGAAATAAAAAAATTGGGAATGAAGGGAATTGCGCTCAAGGTCGATGTTTCAAAAAAAGAAGGGGCCGAAAAGATATTTAAGACAATCAAAGAAAAATTTGGAAGATTAGACGTCTTGGTCAACAACGCAGGGATCAACCGCGATGCAATGCTGCATAAAATGACAGATGATGAGTGGAATCAGGTATTGGCGATAAACCTTACCGGGGTTTTCTTCTGTACTCGGGCAGCTGCAAAAATCATGAGAGATCAGAGGTATGGCAGAATTATTAATATTTCCTCAGCCAGCTGGTTAGGTAATATAGGACAGGCTAATTATAGCGCTTCCAAAGCCGGGGTGCTGGGTCTCTCAAGGACAGCCGCCCGAGAACTGGCACGTAAAGGAATAACGGTTAATGTAATCTGTCCCGGCTTTATCGATACTGAGATGACTAGAGCTGTCCCGGAAAGAATAAAGGAAATAATATTAAGTAGAATTCCTACCAGACGGATAGGAAAGCCGGAAGAAGTAGCCAATGTGGTGGCATTCTTGGCTTCGGATGAGGCCAGTTATGTAACCGGGGCAATCATAGATGTTGGTGGGGGGATGGTTTTGTAGTTCTGAAGGAGGTAAAATTATGCTGAATAAAGACATAGCTATTGTTTCCTACAGCCGAACGCCTGTCGGGAAATTCGGGATGTCTCTGAAGGACATTTCCTCTCTCGATCTGGGAGCACTAGTAATCAGAGCAGCGGTTAAGAGAGCTGGACTTAAGCCCGAACAGATTGACCGGGTAGTTATGGGAGAAAATATTCAGACTACACCGAGAGGTGATCCTGCGCGCCATGTGCTTCTTCGAGCTGGTCTTTCTTTCCAGACAGATGACTACTCAATTAATATGAATTGTTCCTCTGGCATGAGAGCAGTTGTCTGTGCAGCTCAGGATATCATTCTGGGAGAGCGCGAAATTATCGTTGCTGGTGGCATGGAAAATATGAGTCAGTCTCCTCATTTTGTGGAAGGCGTTCGCTGGGGGCTAAAACTGGGAGGTGCCAGGCTGGTAGATTTTCTTTCTGACTATATTTTGCCAGATGCTGGCCCTATGGCTGAGAATGTTGCGGAAAGATACGGAATCAGTAGAAATGAACAGGATGAATTTGCCCACGAAAGTCATATGAGGGCAATTAAGGCCATCGATGAAAAAAAGTTTGTTGAAGAAATCGTTCCTGTTCCAGTAAAGGCGATTAAGGAAAAGGCTGCCATAGAGACCGTCTTGGAGGATAAACTGGTTCCATTACCGGAAGAGACCACTGGAAATGACCTGTTTAAAGTAGATGAGCATCCTCGTCGTGATACTTCTCTAGAGAAACTTTCCTCCTTGAGGCCTATCTTCAAAAGAGGAGGTACCGTGACTGCTGGCAATGCCTCAGGAATAAACGATGGGGCGGCTGCCTTGGTTTTAATGAAAGAAGAAAAGGCAAAAAAGTTTGGTCTTTCGCCTCTTGCCCATCTTAGAGCGTGGGAATCGGCCGGTATTGAACCGGAATTATTTGGCATGGGTCCGGTCCCGGCAGTGAAAAGGCTGCTAAATAAAGAGAATTCAAATATTGAGCACATTGATCTTTTTGAAATTAACGAAGCCTTTGCTTCTTCGACAATAGCAGTTATGCGAGAGTTAAAAATAGACCCTCAAAAGGTCAACCCAAATGGAGGAGCCATTGCACTCGGCCATCCTGTCGGTGCTACCGGCGTTATCATAATGATAAAGTTAATTAACGAGATGAGGCGGAGAAAATCCAAATATGGAATAGCCGCCATGTGTGTAGGTAGTGGTCAGGGTATGGCAGTAATGATAGAAGTATAGTCGATGTGAGGAAAAAATGGGCTTTGGTTTTTGTGGAAAAATAATTCGAGTAGACTTATCAAAGAGCAAAGTGAATGTAGACAGTTTAGGAGAAACGATTTTTAGAGACTACTTAAGCGGAAGTGGGATAGCTGCCAAGATCCTCAGCCAAGAATATGGTAACTCTTTTGATCCTTTTGATGCAAATAGCCCCATTGTTTTTATGGCCGGTCTTTTAACTGGAACTCCCGTGCCTGCCGCTTGCAAAGCTTCTTTCTGTGCCAGGTCACCCCAAACTGAAATTTGGGATGAGGCCACCGTGGGAGGATACTGGGGAGCTGAATTGAAATTCACCGGTCACGATGGGATAGTGGTTACTGGTAGGGCAGAAAAGCCGGTATATCTGTGGATTAATGATGACGAAATCTATATAAAATCTGCTCAAAGTATCTGGGGATTAGATACTTATCTTACCACCAACAAATTGTTAGAAGCCACTGATTCTAAAGCACGGGTTGCCTGTATAGGACAGGCAGGCGAAAATCTATGCAGGATGGCATCGGTAATGATCGATGGAAGAGAAAGTAGAGCCGCAGCAAGAGGCGGCCTGGGAGCAGCAATGGGTTCAAAGATGCTTAAAGCCATTGTTGTGCGGGGTAGCAAACGACCGAGCGTTAAAGAGAGGGAGAAACTCCTTCAGTCAATCCGCAAGGCTCTCCCCTTTCTTAAGGAAAATACTGTAGCTTTGAGTAAATTTGGTACCGCAAATGGTATGTTTGCAGTAGTTGAGCCTATAGGAGATCTACCCATCAAGAACTTTATTGAGGGAAAATGGGAAGAGGGTGCAAAAAAAACCACCGGTGAAACTCTCATAAAAAGGTTTTTTACCAGAGACTATGGCTGCTTTGGTTGTCCAATCCGCTGTGGCAAGGTTATTAAGTTAAGCAGAAAGGGTGATCAAGGAGAAGAATTACATGCACCCGAATATGAGTCAAATGCTGCTCTAGGTGCTCTTTGTTTAAATGATAATCTTGAAGCTATTTCTGAAGCTAATGATTGGTGCAATAGATATGGCTTAGATACTATTTCCACTGGAGTGACCATTGCCTTCGCCATAGAGGCTTATGAAAAGAATTTACTCACTGTATCTGACACTAATGGAATAGAACTCATCTGGGGAAATAGTGGGGCAATAGTTGAAATTATTCACAAAATAGCCAGACGAGAAGGAATAGGTGATCTACTAGCCGATGGGACCCGTGAGGCGGCAAGACGGATTGGCAAAAATTCTGGTGAGTTTGCTATACACGTTAAGGGATTAGAACTTCCTATGCATGATCCTCGTGCTTTCGTCAGCATGGCGCTTAATTACGCAACAGCTAACAGAGGTGCCTGTCATTTAGATAGTTTGTCTTATACTTTCGAAAAAGGGCCACCAGTAAATGGTCTACCTTACGATCATTCTTTAAGTCCTCATGATATAAGGGGAAAAGCAGAGATAACGGTAAAATTACAGAACTATATGGCCTGCTTTAATGCCCTGGGATTATGTAAATTTCTTTTTTGTGGAAAAATAGGACCACCTCAGATAACCGAGTGGCTTAATTTGGTTACTGGATGGAGTGTGACTCCGGAAGAATTAATCAAAGTGGGAGAAAGGCTCTTTAACTTAAAGAGAATTTATAACTACAAATTAGGCATTAGTCGAAAGGATGATTTTCTCCCCCTGAGACTTTTAACTTTGGGCCGCAATAAAGGAGGTGCCAGGGGAAGCCTGCCTCACCTAGGAAAAATGCTGGGAGAATATTACAGTCTTCGGGGCTGGACTGAAGAAGGTATCCCCACCCGAGAGAAGTTAGATGACCTGGGCTTAAAATAGGATCTCCAAAAAGTTATCGGTAGATCGACGTAAGAAGAAGACGTTGCTTAAACGAAAAAAAACGAAGGGAGGTGATGGTGGTAAGGAAAGAAGTGGGTAAAGAATTAAAATTTTAAAAAGGAGGATAAAATGGGACGAAAAATCCTGGGTTTAACAGTATGTGTGGCCTTGCTGGTCTCTCTAGTCGGGGGAGTGGTGGTTGCTCAGGCAAAAGAAGTCACTCTAACAGTAGTAGGCGATGCCGGCCACAATCTAAGGCCCTTTGAGTGGTATCAAGATGACTTCTTCAAAAAATTCGGGGTCAAGCTCAAAGTCATTGGAGTACCGTTTGCCGAGACTTACGAGAAGATGAAAATTGAATTCGTTACCCACACTGGTGCCTACGATATTGTAGTTGTGTTTCCAAAGTTCATGGGAGATTTTGCCGGAAATGGTTATCTTGTAGATCTGGATGAATATGCGAAAAAGCTCGATCCCAAGATGGATGATGTGACCCCGGGGTATGGGAAACTTTATTGTAAATACGGAGGTAAGCTATATGCTGTCCCCTTTGATGGTGACGTGCTAAGCCTGTATTACCGAAAAGACCTTTTTAACAATGAGACCGAAAAAGCTGCCTTTAAAGCTGGATATGGTTATGATCTTAAGCCACCTGCGACCTGGAAGGAGTATCTTGAGGTTGCTAAGTTCTTTACCCGAAAGAAAGGTGAAAAACTGGGGGGAGAAGTACTGAACAGGGACTTTTATGGAACTGCCTTCTATGGCCAGAGAGACTGGGCCTGGGCCTGGTGGGGAAATCGATTTGGCAGTCTGGGCGGAGTGTACTTCGATGAGAAGACCATGGAGCCGGCGATTAACTCTAAAGCCGGTGTTGATGCTCTAAACGACATGATAGCCATAAAAGAATTCTGTCCTCCTGATGTCCTTGCTTTCGGGTATGAGGAATTAAAGGATGCGTTTCTCAATGGACAGACGTCCATGGTCATTCAATGGCCCTGTGTCGGTAAAAAGGGAGCTGATCCAGAACAGTCGAAAATTGTGGGAAAGGTCGGAGTGGCCGGGGTACCGGGAGGCATGGTCAAGGGAAAACTCTACCGGCGGGCGATGATGCCTTGTGGTCGGGTTTTGGCAGTGACCAAAGACTCCAAGTATCCCTGGGAAGCCTATCAGGTAATTCAGTATTTGACCACCGTGACCAGCCTTGATGATGTCTCCACGGCTGAAACTGGACTTGATCCTTACCGCTACTCCCATTTCGCGCATCCAGAAGCATATGAGATGTTTGCTGACGTTGAGTCGGCAAAGATATACCTGGCCGGAGTGGAGGCCAACATGGAAGTTGGTTATCCGGAGTTGACCATTCCGGGAGCTGCGCAGTATGACGATGTGCTGGGCCTCGAAATTACCAAGGCTTTGGCTGGAGAAAAAAGTGCCGAAGTTGCCCTCAATGCAGCAGCCAAGGAATGGACAGAGATCACCAAGCGGTTCGGACTGAAAGAACAGAGGAAGCTGTATCAGGCATTGGTCAAGGGCTGGAGGGAAGCCGGTCTCTGGAAGTAGAACAAAAAGGGGGTAGGAATTAAAATTCCTACCCCCGGCTCAGTCTTAAAGTCAGAAAAATTTTGAAAAGAGGTGTTGGATGGGCAGTGAGAAATCTAGAATCAGGAGTCTCCGAATAAGAAGGCTCACCCCTCTTTTCTTCATCTTACCCTGTATCCTCATCTTGCTTGCCGTCTCCATATTTCCCTTGCTGTATTCCCTTTGGCTCAGTTTTAATTCCTGGGAATTGGCCATGGGGCTGCCTAAGAGGTTCATCGGCTTGGGAAATTATATAAGGCTCTTTCAGGACGTCAGATTCTGGTTGTCTATGAAGAATATGGGAAAAGTGCTCCTTTTTGGGGTGGGTTCGCAGTTTCTCATTGGATTTACTCTGGCTTTACTCCTGAATAGAGAATTTCGGTCGAGAACCTTAGTGGCTACTCTTTTTCTTTTACCCACCATGATAGCTCCGGTGGTAATTGGATGTACCTGGAGGCAGATTTATCACTATAGCTATGGTCCTTTAAACTATTTTCTTCAAGCCACCCGCTTAAGCGGAGGAATAAACTGGCTGGCTGATATCAAACTTGCCTTACCCTCCATCATCATCAGTGATACTTGGGAGTGGACACCCTTTATGATGGTAGTGTTGTTAGCAGGTCTTCAGTCTATACCGGTAGATCTTCAAGAAGTGGCAGCTATAGATGGCGCCTCCCGGTGGCAAATATTCTGGCACATAACTCTACCTTTTTTAAAGCCGATTATCATCGTGGTCATACTTATCAGGGCCATGGATGCTTTTAAACTATTCGATCTGGTGGTGCTGCTCACCAGAGGAGGACCAGGAAGCTCCTCAGAAACAGTAGCTTATTATAATTATCTGAGTGCTTTTAAGCACTTCAGTATGGGGTACGCTGCGGCTATGTCCTATATTCAACTGGTGGTTATTATCATCATCGCCAACTTCTTCTTAAGATTTTTAAGGGAGTAGCTGTATGGATAAGGGGAAGAAATCTGAGAAGGGAAAGCGGTCATCTAAGTCAAACACCCTTATTTTTGTGGTTATAGGGATTTTTTTGGTTCTTTTCCTGAGTCCAATGTTGTGGATGGTGCTCACTGGCTTTAAGCATCGGGGAGAATTTTTTACTTATCCGCCGGCTTTCATTCCCAAACACTTTGACTGGAGTAATTTCCTGGGAGGGATTAAACTTGGCGGAGGAAAAGCAATCTTTGATATTTTGATCATTGCTAGCTCATCGGCCCTCATCTCCTTGGTAGTTGGTTCTTTGGCCGCTTACAGTCTTTCCAGATTTAAAATTGGCGGAAAAAACCTGGCTTTCTGGATTCTATCCATCAGAATGCTTCCTCCTATTGCGGCTGCTCTTCCTCTTTTTATTCTCTATAGCTCTCTTCACCTCCTCGATACTTATGGAGCTCTCATTATTACCTACAGCCTTATGAATATACCTTTCGCCGTCTGGATGTTGAAGGGATTCTTTGATGAACTGCCCCCCTCGTTGGAAGAGTCGGCTCTGGTGGATGGGTGTGGTCGCTTAGCAGCTTTTTACAAGATAGCACTTCCTCTGATTGCTCCAGGTCTGGTGGCTACCACTCTATTTAACTTTATCTTTTCCTGGAATGAGTTTCTCTTTGCTTTGGTCTTCACTCGCTCCCATGTTACTCCGCTTACCGTATTTATTGCTGGTTTAATCGGGGGGCATGAGATTCTTTGGGGAGAGATTGCCGCTGTTGGTACCATGGCTAGTCTTCCCATTATAGTCTTAGCTATCTTCCTGCAGAGGTATCTGGTAAGAGGATTAACTATGGGGGCAGTTAAAGGATAATTGCTTTCTTTAAAGCATCTGCATTGCCTTTTTCACTTCTCTTAAGGTAGAGGTGGTTACCTGGCTAGCTGTCTCTTTTCCTTTCTTTAGAATCTTATCTAAACTTTCTTTTTCTTTCTCAAGTTCTTTTCTTTTTTGACGAAAAGGGGCAAGATAGTTAATTAAAATACGGGCTAGATTTTTTTTGCAGGTAGTGCAGGCCAGAGATCCTTCTTGGCAATCCTTGAAAATCTGTTCCAGTGGTTTCCCTAAAAAATTACCAAAAATCTGATGATAGCTATAAACATTGCATTTCTGAGGATGTCCAGGGTCTCCTAAATAGATTTTCTTAGGGTCGGTGAACATTCCCTGGACCTTTTCTTCAATTACCTTCGGGGGCTCGGAAAGAGAAATGTAGTTATTATAAGATTTACCCATCTTCTTTTTCCCATCTAAGCCCAAAATTTTCACGGTCTCGGATAAAAGAGGAGTCGGCTCGGGAAAGACATGGCCGTAAAGATGATTGAACCTTCGAGCTATCTCCCGGGATAGTTCCAGATGAGCTACCTGATCCTCCCCTACGGGAACTTTGTTTGCTTTATAGACAAGGATGTCGGCTGCTTGAAGGACTGGATATCCAAGTAGTCCATAGTTATTTTCCTGACCCATTTCAAGTTTTTCTTTATAGGTAGGACAGCGTTCCAGCCAGGAAATAGGGGTAAGCATAGACAGAAGCAGATAAAGCTCGGCATGTTCGGGCACGTGTGATTGCACAAAAAGAGTAGATTTTTCTGGATCCAGACCTGCACAAAGCCAATCAATCAGAACATCCTTGATGTCTTGCTTAATACCTTTGGTATCTGTTCGATCGGTAAGAGCGTGCCAGTCAGCAATCATAAAGAAGCATTCATATTCATCCTGCAATTTTACCCAATTAGAAAGAGCTCCTAGATAATTTCCCAGATGGAGCCTTCCCGTGGGCCTCATTCCACTGAGTATACGTTCTTTCTCCATTTTTCTTTTTCGATACCCCCCAATCAGTCACCTTCTTTCTTTTCGATTCACAATTCACCATTCACTATTCAGAGTGGTCGGGGCGACCGGATTCGAACCGGTGACCTCTTGCGCCCCATGCAAGTGCGCTAAACCAGGCTGCGCTACGCCCCGTTAATCCAATATTCTCAATATTTCTTGCAGTTCCTTCTTTATAACTAAGGGAGTGGTGGGGCTCCCCTTTGTTTTCTTTAGCTCTTTTTGAGCTCCATGGATGGTAAATTTTTTTTCGTAAAGTAGTTCCTTTATTCCCAGGATTACTTCGATATTTTTTCTTTGATAACGACGGTGTCCTCCTCTACTTTTCTGGGGTCGAATCTCCTTGAATTTATTTTCCCAAAACCTCAGAACATAAGGAGGAAGATGGGTAATCTCACTCACCTCACCAATAGAAAAATATGACTTTTCCGGAATCCCAATTTCCTTCCCTTTTTCGTCCGTCTTAGTATCCATAGATTTTGTGGTCTAGATTATACCAGTCTTTTAGAATCTATCCAGAAATAATTTTAACCCAAGGAGGTAGAAGAAATACCTCTTCTACCTCCTTGAAATGATTCCTTAGGCTACCGCCTCTCTTAAGTTCTTACCGGCTTGAAATTTGGGCACCTCTTTAGCCGGAATCTGAATTTCCTTACCGGTTTGAGGATTCCTTCCTCGGCGCGATTTTCTCCTTCTCACTTTGAAACTTCCGAAACCGACCAAGGTGACCTTCTCTCCTCTCGCTAGGCAGTCGGTGATGGTAGAAGTCACTACATCAACCGCTTCCCTAGAGGCCTTCTTGGTTAATCCTGTCTGATTGGATACCTCCTCTACCAGTTCGGCTTTGTTCATTTGACCCCTCCTTTATGAGATATAAGTCTCAATATACCACATCTACTTGTCCTGGCAAGTCACCACCTCTGTTAAATTCTTTCTCCTAATTTTCTTTCCTTTCCTTGCAACAAGCGTCTTAGATTGGATCTGTGGGTAAACACGATGAGAGAAGCCGCCGCTACACTCAAACACAGATAGAACCAACCTTTCTCATTCACCCAGAGCCAGATAAAAAATGGAAGGCTACCTCCCGCCATCATCGAACCCAGAGAAACGTAGCGAGTAAGACCCATCACCAAAGCCATAGTTAAAGCAGAACATATAAAGGGAAAGGGGGTAAGAACCAAAAAAACTCCCGCTGTGGTAGCTACTCCTTTTCCTCCCCTGAATTTTAAAAAAACTGACCAATTATGTCCTATGATAGATGATAGTCCCAGCATTCCCCCAGCTATTTGAGGACTAATCCCAATAGAGGATGCAAATAGCGTTCCTGCCCCTACAGAGACTGCTCCCTTGGCTATATCAGCGACCAGGACTGTGAGACCGGGCAAAGGTCCCAATACTCGCAGGGTATTGGCAAAGCCTATATTACCACTACCATAATCCCTTATATCTATTCCTTTAAGAAGCTTCGCTATGAGGTAACCAGAAGGAACAGAACCTATGAGATAGCCTATAAACAAAACGAAAGGAACCAGAATCATTTACTCTTACCAAAGCTCCTTTTTAACTTTTCTTTTACTTTCTCCTCGATAAAGTCTCCCATCACAATAGCATCTTCTTGGAAGAGATTGAGTTTATCAATTTTCTCTATGCTCACTTTTTCTTTTCTTTGTTCTTTCCTCTTCTTCATTCCTTCTTTTTGTTTCCCCTTCTTCTTTGGTTGACGCAGACTAAGTCTAATTCGTCTCTTTTCTCGATCGATTCCTACAATTTCCGTGGTTACCTCGTTTCCCACTGTAACTCCTGTATCTGGATGAGAAACATATTCCTTATCCAATTCTGAAACGTGAATTAAACCATCTATCCCAGGAGCCAAATTTATAAAAACTCCAAAGTCCGTTATCTGCTGTACTCTGCCGGAAATAAAATCTCCGACTTTATATTCCTGAAGCAGTTTTTCCCAAGGATTGGGTTTAATCTGTTTTAGACCCAGAGCTATTTTCTTTTTTTCAGCATTGATATCTAATATTTTCACCTCTATCTTTTCCTCTTTGCCTAGAACCTCTTTCGGATGTCCTATACGCTTGTCCCAGGAAAGATCAGAAACATGAATCAAACCCTCTAACCCTTCTTCAATCTCTACAAAAGCTCCAAAATTTGTAAGATGAGTGACTTTGCCCACTACCTGCTCGCCTATCTGATACTTTTCTTGAACTTGTGTCCAGGGATCGGGCTTAGTCTGCTTTAATCCTAGGGAAATTTTTCTTTTTTCTTTATCTATTTTTAACACTTTTACTTCCACTTTGTCCCCCAGTGAAACCACAGAGTGGGGATCCTTGACCCATCCCCAAGAAAGGTTCTCAGGATGAATCAGTCCATCAATTTCCCCCAAATCCACAAAAACGCCAAATTTAGTTATCGAATTTACTCTACCGGTCACCATTTTTCCTTCTTCTAAAACAGAAAGAGTTTTCTCTTTCCTCTTTTCTCTTTCTTCCAAAAGTAAAAATTTTCTAGAAAGCACTATGTTCTTAGATTCTTTTTCAAGTTGAATAACCATGACGGTTAGATTTTTCCCAATAAATTCTTGGAGGTTGTTTGCCCTCTCTAGACTTACATGAGAGGCGGGGATGAAAGCTTTCAAAGACCCCAGGCTCGCTAAAACCCCTCCTTTCACGATCTTTACCACTTTCACCACTATGGGTTTCCCATCCCTGAAGGCCTCCTCAAATTTTACCCAGTTTAGACGAAAATCTGCTTCTTTTTTGGATAGCAGAAGACGTCCTGTTTCATCTTTGCCCGAAACATAAACCTGCATGATCTCCCCTATGGGAGGAGTTTTTTTTCTTCCAGGATCGAATTCTTCCCAGGGCATAAAACCTTCAGATTTTGTACCCACGTCCACTAAGATTCCTTCCTTGTCTGTTTGTACAACCTTTGCTTCTACTACGTCTCCAAGCTTTATCACCCGAGGAACCTCGTATCCATGAATCATTTGGGCGAAATCATCTTTTCTTTTCTCTACTTTCTCTTTCATTTCTGATTTCATTATACTATCGGCAGCTTTTTCCAGAAGTCTTTCTTCTTTTGATTTGGACACCTTGAGCTCCTTTTTTGGTACGACTAAGTTACAGAAAATTGACCAAGTCGATCTCTTATCTTCACTATTAACTCTTCAGAGGTAGAAGTTCCCCCGGTCAGGCCAACTCTTTTTATTCCTTGCCAGTCTATAGAATCGAGATCTTTTTCTCTTTCCATGAAATATGTCTTCACTCCCATTGATTGAGATAGTCTAGCCAACTGAGAGGTATTTGAACTATTATGTCCCCCCACCACTATCACCACCTCAACTTTTTTGGCTAGCTTCTTAGTTTCTTCCTGACGGCGTCTTATTACTTTACATATAGTGTTAAAAACTCTACACTCTTTTCCTCTTTTCACTAAATTCTTTACAATATTACTAAAATTGTCAAGACTTTCTGTGGTCTGAACTACCACCCCCATCTTTCCTGTAAAAGGTATTCTTTCTATTTCTTGAGCGTCTTTAACCACATAGGTTTTTTTTCCTGCGACACTAGCCATTACTCCTTTTATCTCAGGATGGGTACTTAAACCAACGATAACTATCCGGTACGACTTTTGAGAAAGGAATTTGGCTATTCTTTGCACCTTTGCCACATAAGGACAGGTAGCGTCTATTACTTTTAGTCCTTTTTCCCTCGCTTTTCTGATTAAAGAGGGATCAACTCCGTGTGATCTAATAATTACTGTTCCTTTCTTCACTTGGGACAGACTCGACACGAAGACAACTCCTTTCCTTTTCAGATCCTCAATTACCTGAGGATTGTGAATTAAGTCCCCCAGAGAATAAATTTTTTCTTCTCTTTTTAATTCATCTATCACTAAGTTTAAAGCTCTTTTTACCCCAAAACAAAAACCAATTTCTGGAGGGAGAAATACTTGCATACTCTACGGCCTCTCAACTAAGGTTTTCATACTCCTTTCTAACCTCTGATGAAGTCTTTGTACCTTTCTTTTAATATCTTTCCCTTCGTATAATGGCTCACTCTCTAACGGCTTTCCTATCCGAACTTTTACCCTGGCCAGTCTTACTATCTTTTTCCCGCGAGGAAGGGCCTTATCTGTTCCCCTGATAACAACAGGAATCAGAGGAACTTTCGTTCTTACAGCTATTCTTGCCGTTCCTTCTCTTAAGTGTCCAAGATTTCCCTTTTGACTGCGTGTTCCTTCTGGAAAGAGAACCAAAATTTTACCTTTTTTCAACAGTCCTAGAGCCCTTTGGTAGGTTTCACGATCTAATCTCTCTCTTCTGACAGGAAAAGCTCCTAGCTTACTTATAACACAGCCGAACAGAGGGTTTTCAAAGAGCTCCCTTTTTGCCATGAAATTAATTCTTCTTGAAACAAGAAGACTTATGACAATGGGATCAAGATAACTTAGATGATTGGAGGCAAGGATCACCCCTCCCTTGGGAGGAATGTTTTCCTTTCCTTGAATCTTTATGTTAAACAGACCCTTAAAAATTATTATGGCTAACTCACGTAAGAGGTGATACCAAAGAGGGGTTTCCTTCATGGGGTAAGTTTAGTTTTTACCACCTCTAAGATTCTGTCCACTGTCTGGGGAATGTTCAGACAGGTGTTGTCAATAACTACTGCTCCTCTAGCTTTCTTCAGGGGAGCAATCTTTCTTTGGCTATCTATGCTATCCCGAGTGAGAAGGTCAATGGCTACTCTTTTCCTGTCCGAAGATAGACCCTTATTGGTTTCTTCCTTCCAGCGCCTTTTTACCCTCTCCTTAAACGAGGTTGTGAGAAAAATCTTGACTTCAGCTTTTGGAAAAACAACTGTTCCTATATCTCTACCTTCCGCTACAATACCTCCATTTTTACCCATTCTCTTTTGTTCCGCCACCATCGCTTCTCTGACCCCTTTAACCACCGAAATGGGGGAGACATTTTTATCTATCAGCGGAGAACGAATGAAAGAGGTTACCTCTTTATCATCGAGGTAAATCTTGGTTTCAAGATTAGATTGAGATTTTAAGGTAATTTTTGTTTCTTTAGCTAGTTGACCGAGCCCTTTTTTATCCTTAATATTTACTTTATTCCTTAAGGCTTTCCAGGTCAAGGCCCTGTACATAGCTCCTGTGTCTAAGTACGAATAACCTAATTTCTTGGCAACAAGCTTAGCAGCAGTGCTTTTTCCTGAGGCAGCCGGTCCATCAATGGCAATTGTTAAACCCCTCCTGCCGGGAAGAGAGGATGGTTTGGAGATTCTTGATAAACTCTTCATTTTGTGGTTTTGTTCCAATGGTGACTCTTATATAATGGGGAAGATTATAAGCTCCCATTCCCCTCACAATTATCCCCTTTTTAAGGAGTTTTGCCGCAACATCTTTTGCTTTTTTTCCTACTTTAATCAAAATGAAATTTGCCTGGGTAGGAGTAAAGAAGATTTTTAGTCTTCTAAGATTGGAATAAAGAAATTCTTTCCCTTCTCTAACTAAGATTTTGCTTCGATTAACCTGATCTTTATCCTCTAGACTGGCCAAGGCAGCTACCTGGGCCAAAGAGTTCACATTAAAGGGAGGGCGAGCTTTGTTAAGTAGCTCAATAATTTCAGGGCTGCCAACCCCATAACCTACTCTTAATCCAGCCAAACCATAAATCTTGGAAAAAGTACGCAAGATGATAATGTTACTGTTCCCATCTAAAAGATCTATGCTTTGAGGGTAATTTGTATCTTCCACATATTCATAATAGGCCTCATCGAAAATAGCCAGGATTCGGGGAGGAATATCTCTTAGAAAACGCTCTACCTCATCTTCGGTAATAATGGTGCCGGTGGGGTTATTGGGATTACTAATAAAGATGAGCTTTGTTTTGGGACCAATGGCTTTACTCATTTCTGATAGATCCAGCCTGAAATTCTTTAAGGGAACAGAGGCAACTTTTGCCCGGCTAAGTTGAGCATCTATTTTGTACATTAGGAAGGAAGGATCTCCCATTATTGCTTCATCACCTTTCTGGAGAAAGATCCGAGTGATCAGAGAAACGATCTCGTCGGAACCGTTACCGAGAATGATGCTGTCTTCTTTTACGCCCAGTTTTTCTCCTAGAGCCTTTTTTAAATAATAACTCCCTCCGTCAGGATAAAAGTTGATTTTTGAGGCATATCCTCTAATAGCCTCCACTGCTTTCGGAGATGGTCCTAGAGGATTCTCATTGGAAGCAAGCTTGATTACATTCTTTAACTCAAACTCCCTTTTTACTTCCTCTATGGGTTTGCCCGGTTGATAAGCTTTGATCTTGTAAATATCAGACATTCCCTGCCCCAGAAGAAATTCATATCTTTCAGATACCGATTTTCTCTTTTTATAATTAATTATCTTCATTAAGATTGGCCTTTAATACTGCTCCCTCCTTAGCTGAGCTTACCAATAGCATATAACGGGCTAAACAGCCCTTCTTGAACTTAGGAGAAGGTTTTCTCCAGCTTTTCCTTCTTTTTGCTAGCTCTTCTTTAGATAAGCGTACTTCAAGTTTTCTTCGAGGAATGTCGATTAGAATCTCGTCATCATCTATCAAAAGGGCGATGGGACCTCCTTGGGCTGCCTCCGGACAGACATGGCCTGCGCAGGGGCCTCTGGTACCTCCTGAGAATCGTCCATCGGTAATCAGAGCCACCGAATCAGATAGTCCCATTCCTACCACTGCAGCAGTGGGGGAGAGCATCTCCCTCATCCCTGGTCCTCCTTTTGGTCCCTCATAACGAATGACGATAACATTGTGGTCTCTTATTTTGCCTGCGTAAATGGCTTTAACTGCATCTTCTTCGTTATCAAAGACTTTAGCTCTACCCTTGAATTTTTTCACCTTTTCCTTTACTGCAGATTGTTTCACCACTGCCCCCTCAGGGGCCAAGTTCCCAGTTAAGATGGCTATGCCCCCCTCTCTATCGTAAGGATCATCTAGACTTCTGATTACTTCCCTATCTAAGACTTCTCCTTCTGAGGCAATCTCTTTTATAGATTTACCGGAGACGGTGGGTCGATCAACTAGAATATCTTTAAGAGTGTTCAATAGGCCAGGAATTCCTCCTGCCCATTCCAGATCCTCCATGAAATAGTCTCCCCCTGGGCGGAGATTAACCAAATGAGGGGTCTCTCTACCTATCTCATCAAAAAGCTCAAGTGATAACTCAACTTCGGCTTCATTAGCAATGGCCAGAAGATGAAGGATAGTATTAGTTGACCCTCCAAGAGCCATATCCACTCGAATGGCGTCCTCAAAGGCTCCTCTATTCATTATATCTCTGGGGAGAACCTTTCCCTCAATGAGTTTTACTATCCTCTGCCCACTATCGTAGGCGATTCTTTTTCTTTTGGCCGAAACAGCCAAGGCACATCCTGATCCGGGAAGACTCATTCCCATAACTTCCGTGAGGCAAGCCATTGTATTGGCAGTATACATACCCTGGCACGAGCCTGCTCCTGGGCAAACCTCTTTTTCTAAAACCCTAAGCTCAGCTTCGCTTATCTCTCCTTTTTTAAATCTGCCGATTACTTCGAAGGCATCTCTTACATAGGAAAATCTTTTTTCCTTGAATCTACCAGACATCATAGGACCAGCCGTAACTATAATGGTAGGAAGGTTAATTCTGGCGGCAGCCATAAGAGTGCCGGGGGTTATTTTGTCACAATTGGTAAGAAGAATCAGTCCATCAAAACAGTGGGCTTGAGCTACAGCTTCAATAGAGTCAGCTATTATTTCCCGCGAGGGAAGAGAATATCTCATTCCTGGATGTCCCATACAAATTCCATCACAAATGGAGGGGATGCCAAAGATGAAAGGAAAACCACCGCCTGCCTCAACGCCTCTTTCTATAAATCTTTCCATCTCGCGCATCAGGATATGGCCCGGTACTATGTCGCTGAAACTGGAGCCAATTCCAACGAAGGGTTTATTTAAGGCTTTTTCTGTCAGACCAGTACTATAAAGTAAAGCTCGATGGGGAGTCCGCTCAATTCCTTTTTTTATTTGATTACTTCGCATCCTATCTCCTTCATAATAATTCAGAACTGAGAATTAAGAACTAAGATAGGAAAAGTATCTTTCTGACTTTTGCTCAAGTGCATAATTGGTAGTTACGAGGCTCAGAGCTTACGTTTTACCTACACCACCGGTAGCCGCAGGCTTTAGCCTGCGAAGATAGTGGAGGCAGGGGGATTCGAACCCCCGACCTCGTCCACGCCAAGGACGCGCTCTCCCAGCTGAGCTATGCCCCCGTGAAATCTCTGGAAACCTTTAGTTACTTCGTAAGTATTCAGTGAACCCCGTCATTTTTGGTAGTCGCAAGGCTCAGAGCCTGCGCACCCTAAAGGGTGCGGCTACCCTGAAAATTCAATGTGACACGGCGTTTACTGAGCATTTACGTTACTTCTCTACTAGCAATATCCTGTGATAAATTATCCTCAAGGTGAGGTGAAAAGAGAGTTTTTATCGGTTAGTGATTACTGATCGCTGACTATCGTTTTCCCGGCATCGGCCCATAATCTTTCCAGTTGATAAAAGTCCCTCCCTGCTTGGGAAAAAATATGCACTACTATCGAGCCAAAGTCAAGAAGAATCCAGCGATTGTTCATGAAATCCTTGGGATTGAGGAGTGTCACTCCTTGCTTGCTTAAGTTTTCCTCAAGCTCCTGAGCAATGCTACGCATGTGCAAAGAAGATTCCCCGCCGCAGATTATGAAATAATCTGTGATAGTAGAAATTTCCTTTAAGTTTAGAAGAACTATGTCTTTTGCTTTTTTATCCTCCACTATCTTGATGGCATCCTTTATCAATCTCTTGGGAATCAAATCCCTCTTCCTTCTACTAATTCGCATCTCAACTCATGTTAGCGCCTTCCCGGTTGGTCAACCAACAGGATCTATCGATAGAGGTTATTCTTATAAATATATTTTTCAACCACTTCTGGTACAAGATATTTGATAGTTTGTTCCTTCTTTATTCTTTCTCTGATTTGTGTTGAGGAAATAGCTAAAGCGGGAACTTCTACGAGGTAAGTACATTTTTGAAACCGGGGATCGATTTTTTTTATATCTAACTTGTAACCTGGCCTAGAAACAGCAATAAATTTAGCTAGACGTGGCAAATCCTCTGTTTTATGCCAGGTAGAAATTTCCGCTATGGCATCAGCTCCAGTAATAAAAAAACATTCTGTACCTTCGCCATAGATCTGCCTCAATTGTAAGACAGTGTCCCGGGTATAAGATTCACCCCGCCGCTCTATCTCTATGGAAGAAACAGAGAAGTGTTCATTGCTGGCTGTAGCAAGAACCGTCATCATCCAGCGGTTTTCTGGTGAGGCAATTTCATTGTTCCCCTTATGGGGAGGTTTGCCCGAAGGGACAAACAATACCTCCTCCAATTTAAATTTATCCCAAATAAACTCTGCTGCCACTAGGTGTCCCTGATGAATGGGATTAAAAGTTCCTCCCATAATTCCAAGTTTGAACGACGGTTTGTTCATTTTGCATATTCAATAGAACGAAGCTCCCGAATTACCGTTATCTTAATCTGTCCGGGATAATTCAATTCTTTTTCAATTTTATTAGCGATCTCTCGACACAGTTCTGTAGCTCTTTCATCATTGATCTCCTGTGGCTGAACCATGATACGTAGTTCCCTGCCTGCTTGTATAGCATAGGCTCTGTTTATTCCGGCAAAGGAACGGGCTATCTCCTCCAGCTCTTCAATTCGCTTAAGATATGCCTCCAGAACTTCTTTTCTTGCTCCAGGTCTGGCCGCAGAAACAGCATCTGAAGCCTGAATCAAAATAGCCAGGGTAGTTTCAGTTTGTCTATCTTCATGATGAGCAGCAATGGCATGAACGATTTCTGGTGATTCTCCATATCGTTCAGCCAGACGGGCTCCAATTAAAGCATGTGAGCCTTCTATTTCCTGATCCACCGCTTTTCCAATATCATGAAGAAGACCTGCTCTTTTGGCCCGGATATAATCTACCTTCACTTCAGCTGCCATAATGCTAGCTATATAGGATACTTCTTTTGAGTGTTGCAATACATTTTGCCCATAACTGGTACGAAATTTCAGTCTTCCTAGAAGGTTGATTAGTTGGGTAGGTAGATCAGAGATTCCCATGTCGAAAGCTGTTCGCTGACCTTCTTCGTGAAGGATCTCCTCCATATCTTTTTTAGCTTTTTCCACTATCTCCTCGATTCTTGCTGGATGTATGCGAGTATCAGCGATGAGTCGCTCTAGACTAATTTCAGCTATTTTACGCCTTAAGGGATCGAAACAGGAGATAACCACTGTTTCTGGAGTGTCATCCACGATCAAATCCACACCGGTGAGAGCTTCAAATGTCCTTATGTTTCTACCCTCTCTTCCGATAACTCTTCCTTTCATTTCATCATTGGGCAAGGAAAGGGTGGAGATTACTGTACCGGCCACTTCATCCACTGCGCAACGTTGAATAGCTGTAGCTACAATCTTTCTCGCTTTTTTGTTAGCTGTTTCCTTGGCTTCTCTCTCCACTTTCTGGATAATCTGAGCTGCTTCTTCTTTAGCCTCTTCCTTTATAGTGTCTAAAAGACTCCTTTTTGCCTCGGCCGTCGAAATACCAGCTATTTTTTCCAGCTCCTCCCTTTGCTTAATTTCCAGACCTTTTATTTTTTCTCTTTCCTTTTCTAATCTTTGTTCTTCTACTAAGATCTCCTTTTTTTCCCCTTCCATTTCCAGGAGACGACGATCTACAGTCTCCTCTCTTTCTGTTAACCTTTTCGACAGTTTATGAAGTTCATCACTTTTTTCTCTGGTTTCCTTCTCAAAACTAGCTCTTATTCGGTGAAGTTCCTCCTTTTTCTCAAGCTCAATTTCTCTTCTTCTATTCCTGACTTCCTCCTCTACCCGGGACAACTTAAACCGGGCTTTGTTCAATAAAGATCTTGCTCTTACTCTACTGAGAAGAGTAGCAATTGCCCATCCCCCCAGTAGCCCTAAAATAATATATAGATAAATCTCATTGATGATATTAACTGGTATCACCTGGTATCACCCCCTCTATTTTCAAAGATCAAAATTTCGCTATAAAAATACATAATTTTAAATGTTTTGTCAACCTT
>Ga0209979_1001729_pt1 | contig 22966 bp, 19 predicted proteins | sample AnhtaG_FD_183114 | JGI IMG/M metagenome (GOLD analysis project Ga0209979, IMG submission 183114) | Deep subsurface microbial communities from Anholt, Denmark to uncover new lineages of life (NeLLi) - Anholt_01485 metaG (SPAdes) (version 2) | ecosystem: Environmental > Aquatic > Marine > Oceanic...
CAGTAAGGATAGCCTTTAAAATTAAACTACCTCTCTCATTATATACTTCTACTCTGTCATTTTCGTTGATTCCTCTTTTGGCTGCGTCGCGGGGATTAATCCAGACAAAAGGTTCTTCTTTAAAAATCTCTCTACTTGAAAATTGAGAATTCATCTTATTTAAGGCATGAACACTTATAAAAATTAAAGGATATTTAGCATAAAGCTCGGGGGAAGAATATTTACTTTCCATTGGTTCATAATAAAAAGGCAGGGGATTTTGTCCCCATCGATCTTTCATTCAATAACCCGAAGGGCAGGATACCACGGGCTTGCCCGTGGATGAATGAGTAGGCGGCGATATGTTACAATGTATTTATGGAAATTAGACTATCAGGATATAGTGCATATCGCACCGAATATCATCTAGTATGGATACCCAAATATCGCCGCCGTATCCTAAATCCTGGCCTACGGGGGTACCTAAAAAAACTTTTTCCGAAGATTATGAGAAGTCTCTCCGGATGCGAGATCATCGAATACAATATTCAAGTAGATCACATACATATGGTGATGATAGTAGTACTACCCAAATATAAAGTACCTGAAGTAATAAGCAGAATAAAAGCTCAAATGGCAAGTAGATTAAGGAAAAAGTTTTCCTGGCTATCCAAGGTGCATTGGAAAGAGAATATCGTTTGGTAGCCAGGATACTTTGTCTCTACTATAGGCCTAGATGAAAAGAGCATATTTAAAATACGTAAAATGGCAACAGACCCAGGATTTAGGTCAAGCGAAGCTTGGTTTGTTTTAAAGCACCACGGGCTTGTCCGTGGGTATCTACAGTACAACATCTATCTTTTTTATATTAGTCGCTTTTAACTTCCTTTCACTATAGTCCTTTCTTACTTTTTTATAAATGAACGAATAAAATTAAGGCTTTTTTTAAGGAATTTCTTTCTATTAAGTTCAATTGAACACCAAATGCAAACATCATCCCCTATTGAAGTATTTGGAAAAATATAACTCTCTACAACTAAATAAACTTCCAGAATACTTTATTCTATAAAAAGATTCAAATATCGCTTTCCAATTAATTGAACCATTCCCAGGGAAACCTCGGTCATTTTCACTAAGATGGAAATGAAAAAGTTTTTTCCAGCCTTTTTAATACTTCCCGGAATCGACCTCTCCTCAATATTCATGTGAAAAGTATCTAGATGTAAACCGACATTGGGTATGCCAATAAGTTTCAACATATAAAAACCTTGCTCGACAAGTATTTAAAAAGAATTTTCATAACGATTAATACATCCTAAACATAAATTCATGTCCAATGCTTGGGCTCTTTGAGCAACCTTTTTTGATATTAATGCAAAATGTCCTCTATTTTCTTCGCTCACTCTTTCTTTCTTTTTCCCAGGCAGAATGAATTACTCCTCTTAGAGAAGGGCTACCAATTTGGTAAGATATTTCAAGACAATTAACTAAGTATTCTAATCCTTTTCCCCTAATTTCTGGATCAGGAGAACTGATATCGTTAGAAGTGTTTAGTCTAGTCCCACAAAATACAACAAACATATCCTTGAAAGCATCATCAAAGGCCTTTTGAACGTTACAGGCATTAACTGCTCCGAAAGGGGCAATCCCCATAATGCCAGCGTTTGTAGGCTGCCCTCCAAATATCTGCTTATCCTCCCGGTAAATGGCTTTTAAATAGTATTCTTCTATAAAATCTTTGGAAAATCTACCTGTTGCAGAGTGGTAATAGTTAACAAAAGCCCTGGCAATATCTTTATCAGTCGGTACGTCCCCTTTTTCAATAATAGCCAGACAGTATACCCTGGCAATCCGGGTATCATCGGTATATGACCCGGCCTCCTTTGTTCAGGGTCCATGAGCACTGGGCTCTTTATCTAGATAGGGGAGTAATTCATCAACTACACCATATTTTCTTTCTATTTCCTCAAAAGGCAGCATCTCTACAGACCCACCCATGGCATCTCCTATTGCCGAGCCTATTAACGCACCATAAACTCTCTTAAAAAGGGGACTTTCCTGCAAAAGAATTACCTCCTAAATTGTAATGGTTTTAAATCCACAGAGACAGGCATAAGTATTTAGTATATATCCTATATGGTCGTGAACCAGGGCAAAGTGGTGTTCTATTCCTTCATAAGCTACGGCATTCATTACTTCCCTAACATCGGTTTTCAATTTCACCCTGACGGTATTACCAGCATAATTTTGATGGACTTTTTCTGCGTTTCCTTCTATGAAAAACAACCGGAATTCATCTTTATATTCACTTAACTTAGCTATTGTTACCGGACCGGATTTTATCGGAAAATCCACCGCTACCCCTATTCCACGCCGGATTGTTGGATGCTCACAATATGATGTAGAACAATGATCTTCAGCAAGATTATAGGCAATGCCCCCGCAATGCCAAGCTTCCAGGACATTTACCTCCCTATCAGCATTTACTAAATCAAGGAAGGCAATAGATCTATTTGTTAGTTTATTCAGAAGTAACATGGTTACCAGCCCGGGTATATCCCCTTCACAGGATGTAACTACATTTTCAGCATTTAACCTTGAAATTACACCACAAACAGAGAAATTATACTCTGCCTGTAATTCCGGCCAGCATTTTATACAAAAACCATCTATTGATTTTTCTTCTTTAAATTTCTTAAGATAGAGGTAGATCCTGGCGGTTTTCTCCAGCATTTCATCGGTAGTTGTAATAGCAGTGACCTCTTCTTTCATACGGGCCATTTCCCTTTCAATTTCCTGTCCAACCTGGCTTTCAGCCCCTTTAAAGAGAGTTGATAAAGATAAATGAGTTAGTTCAGGCCCTATTTCTTTTCTCAGTAATAGTTCATTGAGATTGGACAGATAAAACCCGGGAACTCGATTTCCTATTAAACATAACTTTGTATTATTCATCTGTTTACGGAGCCAGACTGCTTTAATAAAACTCTCCAACTCTCTCTGTAGTGCCTTTTCCTCTGGCCTTCCATAAATAAACTTATATTTGACACCCAGCCTTTTTAAAAAACTCATATTTACATTTGCACCACAAAATGAATTAAGCTGTAGCTTGTTACCTTTATCAGTCGGTTCCGGGAAAGCCCACTGTATTACCGGTATGCCCGGAAGTTCTTTGACCAGTTTGATTATATGCCCTCCATAGGAAAAAGTAGCATTAATTACAATCAATAACTCAATCTTCTCTTTATTCAATCTGTTAGCGGTTTCTTCACAATTATCACCTAAAATAAGTTCTCGTTCTATGTGATAATTAATATAGTCTTTTTCAAGTAGTTTAACTGCTTCTTCATATAGTTCTTTACCCAGCTGATAGTTAAAGGTCGGATAGGCTAAACCTACCATCCCAATTTTAAGTTTTTTCAATTATTCCACTTCCTTTAAAAAAGTTATTTTTTACTTACTCCGGTTTTTCATGAAGCAAAAATTAGTTATGAAAACTCTGTTTTAAATAGTTAACACTCTGTCTCAAACTATCTTCGGTATCCTTTTCTATCTGCCTCCAGATACAAACATTATCTCCGGCAGGTGTTTCCGGTACTACATAACTCTCTATTACCAGCCCCTCTGTATAGTTGATTGCCTTCAAAGCCTCAAATATATCCCTCCAGCTAATCGAACCACTACCGGGATATCCACGGTTATTTTCACTAAGATGCAGGTGATATAACTTGCCTCCACATTTTACCATAGCAGCCGGGATAGACTTCTCCTCAATATTCATATGGTAGGTGTCAAGGTGAAGGCCTACATTAGGCATGCCAACTAATTCCAGGAGCTCCAACCCCTGTTCAACGGTATTTAGAAAGGAGCTTTCATATCTGTTGATACACTCAAGTGCTAATTTCATATCTAATTCCCCTGCCTTATTTGCCGCTTCTTTCAAGACCTCAGCAGATCTCTTTCTATCTAGTAAACCAACACGGTCCTTCTTACCCCAGGCTGAGTGGATGACACCACATAGAGAAGGGCTTCCCAGCCGATGGGCTACCTCAAGACAGGCAAGTATATAGTTTAGACCACTTTCTCTGATAGCCCGTTCAGAAGAAGAGATATCGGTATTAGGACCCAACCCGGTTCCGCAGAAGACTTCCAGGTCGTTTTTTTCTAACTCCTCTAAAACCCTTTCAACAGGTATCTCTACAGGGTTCATTAAAGGTATTTCTACAGAGTCAAAACCAAGCTGAGCTGCCCGTCCAATATCATTGATAAAAGGGTCGGTAAATTCTTTCGCCCATAAAGAAAGGTGAATGCCGAGCTTCATAACTCTATCCTCAGGGACACTAGTTTTTCCCTGTAGGGTATTCCTTTTTCATCCCAACCTCTTTCTTTATAATACTCCTTAAGGGTTTCTTCAAAACCGTTCCGGGGAGTCTGATAAGCCCTCGGACTGGAAGTTGAAGGTTCCAATATCCTTTGCGGCAGTGTATCATCTTTACCGGAGATACCATATGAAATATTTAATAACCTCTGAGAATTAAATATCCTTTCTCCACATTTCATAAACTCTCCGATACTAATATTCCAGCCAGTTATAACATTTAATATTCTAACCATGTCACCTAAACCCATTCCACCCCAAATCATAAATTGACAGAGAACACATGAATTATAAACAGCAGTAAAGTCTTGATAAATTTTTACTACATGGGCAGTTCCTTCCATGGTATTTGGTTTAGGAGCCACTGATATACCGACTTCTGGTAAAAGTGCCCCCATAGTTGCTATTTGTGAATACGCTCGCATATGACAAGCTCCTCTATTACCTGTAGCATAATTGATCGCTAAATTATAGTAGACTCTTGGATCTTGAGCAGGAACATCTAATCCCTTTACATGACACGCATAATCTATAGTTTGATCGCCAAAAATCTGGGAAGCTTTCTTAATTCCTTCAGAAAATAGTCCGCCAAATCCAGTATTATGAACTAATTCTTCTAAAAATCTCATTAATCCGCTTCCATTTCCCCACCCAAATGAATAATCAGGTTTATAATTTCCACAATGCCCTCTCTCCAATGCTTCCATAGCAAAAGCAGCACAACTTCCTGCAGATATAGTATCTATACCTGTACGATTACAATAATCATTAATCTTAACTAACATCTCCAAATCATCAATTAAACAATTTGCTCCCAACATAGCTAAAGTCTCGTATTCAGGGCCTGGTCCCTTATAGGTAAAATTGTCAGAAAAAGTAAGATTCAATGATCTATGGCAAGCAATAGGACAATATATACATCCATGAGGTTTTGGTTTTAATATTTCAGTATATCCTGGAAGTCCTATCTTTTTTGCTCCTTCTTTCCAATCTACCATACTAAAATTCTTTAAAGGAAGATTCCCGCTCTCTTCCCCTGGCACAATACCTGAAATAGTTCCTCCAGTTTTTAATCCTACTGCAGTCTTTGCTACACTTTTTCGAAATTGATTTTCCAATTCTATCAGGACATCCTCATCATAAACAGGCACGGTAAGATTCCCTTTAACAACTATTGATTTCAATTTTTTCGATCCCATAACTGCACCAAGGCCACATCTTCCAGCAACAGAAAAATTATCTATATTGATATTCGCTATAGCAACACAATTCTCACCTGCAGGACCTATTGTAGCAATACTAGCGCCAGGATAAATGTTCAAAAGAATAGAACTTGCTTCATATGAATCTTTCCCCCATAAATCTGATGCATCATGCAAGGTAATTTGTTTGTTTTCAATATATAGGTAAACCGGAGATCTACTTTTCCCCTGTATGATTAAAATATCATATCCACATTTTTTAAAAGAAATTCCCCATTTAGACCCTGCAGCAGAATCAGCAAAAATTCCAGTTAAAGGAGATCGAGAAACTATAGAAAACTTTGCAGCACCTGGTATCTTTGTTGCCTGAAAAGGACCAGTTGTAAAAATGAGCTTATTCTCAGGACCAAATATATTGGTTTCGGGTGGTACTTCCTTTTTTAAATACCAAGTACCTATACCGGCTCCACCAATATACTCTTTAACAAGAACCTCATCAATATTTTCTTCATTAACAAGCCCTTTATCTAAATCTATTCTAAGTAATTTGTACCAATATCCACCTCTCATTATATTATCCTCCTATTTTTTCATTAAAATCACTTTTTTTGAGGCTTGAATAATACTTTGTGCTGTGAGCCCAAGTTTTTTTCTAAGGCCATTTTCTGGTCCAATGCCACAAAAAGTATCCTGGATTCCTATACGAATTAATGGAACAGGGTAAAAAGCTGAGGTTACTCCCGCTACCGCTTCGCCCAGTCCTCCGTTAATTGTGTGTTCCTCTGCTGTAACAATTGCTCCAGTTTCAGAAGCAGCACTTATAATAGCATCTTTATCGATTGGTTTAATAGTATGCATATTAATAACTCGAGCTTGAATATTTTCTTTTGCTAAAACCTCTGCGGCTTTTAATGCTTCAACCAACATAATTCCAAAAGCTATAATAGTAACATCATTGCCTTTACGAAGAAGAATAGATTTGCCAATCTCAAACTTATAATCTCTCGAATAGATATTAGGAATCTCGCCTCTCCCCATACGCAAATATACTGGCCCTGGATAATAAATTACAGATTCTACTGCTTTTGCTGTCTCCGTAGCATCCGATGGAGCTACAATAGTTAAATTTGCAAAACTCCTCATAATAGCAATATCTTCAGTACAGTGATGAGTAGTACCCCCGGTTGCCATAGAAAGACCAGTATGAGTAGCCATTAATTTTACATTTAAATTAGGATAACAGATATCTGTTCTAACCTGTTCACAAGCACGCATTGAAATCAGAAATCCATAAGCCGTTGCAATTGGTATTTTCCCACATGTAGCAAATCCTGCTGCTGCAGATATCATTTCCTGTTCTGCTATTCCAAAATTAAATGTTCTTTGGGGAAATCTTTTCGCAAATGCTGCACCGCGCGTAGAACCAAGAGCATCTGCCCCTAATAGAACAAGCTCTGGAACTTTTTCGCCCATTAATACTAAAGTTTTGCCAAATGCCTCTCTTAATGAAATATTTTCAAAATCCTTCATACTAATATTTGGCTTTTCCATATCACAGTTTCTCCTTTAATCTTTTTCGAGCATCTAATAACTGTTTATTATTCAAAAGACCATAATGCCAATGGTAATCTCCTTCAATACTTGGAATCCCTTGACCTTTAATCGTATCTGCAATTATTACCGTAGGTCTCCCTGTCTCCTTCTGTATACCATTAAATACCTTTAAAATTTCAGACATATTATGACCGTTAATTCTTTTAACTGTCCAGCCAAATGATTTCCACTTATCTTCGATAGGTTCAAGTGACATAATTTCATCGATAGCTCCATCCATACTACATTTATTATAATCAACAATAGCGATCAAATTATATAGATGATAATGAGCCGCACCCATAGCAGCTTCCCAAACTGTACCCTCGTCAATCTCTCCATCTCCCATCAATACAAAAACCCTGGAATTATAACTATCCATTCTAAGAGCAAGTGCCATACCGACACCTACAGCAAGACCATGACCAAGGCTTCCTGTACTCATCTCGCATCCGGAAATTTTATTCATATCCGGATGCATCCCAAAAGGACTATCTAATTTATTAAAAGTAGCTAATAATTCTTTATTGAAAAAGCCTCTTTCGGCTAGTACTGGAATATAGCCAGCAGCTTTATGTCCAGCTGATAGAATAAAACGATCCCTATCTTTTTTCTTCGGATTTTTAGGATCTATATTAAGAATATTAAAATATAAAGCTGTCATAATATCCATAGCGGAAAGAGAACCACCTATATGTCCGCCACCAGCTTTATCAATCATTTCAAGGCAAAGTAGCCGGATTTTACTTGCTTTTTTTTCTAATTCTTTAGAATTAAGCCTTTTCAATTTATTATTTCCCCCTTATTTCTTGATTATAGGCATTAATTAAAGGCATAAGCATTAAACCATTTCGTAAAAGTTCTAAAGGATAAACTTCCTCAGGAAATATATTACCCAAATTAACATTTGGACCAAATTTTAAAATCAGAATCTGTTGTTGTTCCCTTAAAGGTGTTTCCCATATAAGTTTATTAACATCGGTAACACCATTAATAATTTCTTTTAGTTCTGACTCAATTACTAATCCATCAGAATTAAAAATACCTACATTTTTACCACTTGCCTTTCCCTCAATTATTACTAAATCTGCACCAGCTTTCAAATCTTTATCAACCTGTTCGACAATTCCAATTGCCTTAATATTTTCCTTGGGTTGTTTTTTCCCAACTTCAGTAATGACTTTGATTCCCATATCCTTAGCTAAACGAATTAAACCTAGACGTTTACTAGGTTCTAAAGGTAGGTGGCCATCTGCAATTTCTACGTAATCAAATTTAAAATCTAACAATTTTTTAATATATTCTTTAAATTTACCTTTCCATAAGGCAACCTCAAAATGGGAACCACCAGCTTCTACTTCAATATTATTCTCTTTTAATATTTGTATTTTTTTGCGAATAATTCTTTCAGAATATAAAGCAGCACTACCGGAAGATATCTTAAAGATATCAATATACCTCCCTGCAAAATTAATAAGCCCCTTTGTTGTGGAAACATCAGATCCCATGTCAATTACCATCGTTAATCCTTTTTTTCTCGGAGGATCTTCTCGCCCTTCTATAGGCATTGGATATACACCATCCATTACTCGTTTTTCTATTAAACTCATCTTTTTTACTCCTTATTTTTATTATAAATCTTTTAACTATAATATTTTATCTAAGCAATTTTGTGGTGAAGCCAAGATACTCCAAGCGCTTTTAATATCTGCTTTTTGGCAGAATTCTTTTGCTATTTTCATTCTATATATTTGTGATTCCTTATCATCTACAGAAGGCACAAAATATTTATTATAAAGCATTGAAGCAGGTGATATTTTTTGACATAAATTATCAAAGATTATATATTGTATATCTGAAGTATTTACCTTGGAAATAATAGCTTTTTGTCTAAATTTTTCAATCCGCGGGAAAATTAACACTATCTTCGGATTTTTAAAAATATCGTTCTCTGTCTGTACATTACTCATATCAAGAGGCCAATAAAGACTTTGCCTTTTTTTCTTGTATAAATTTTTAATATTAAATTTATCTATTAATTCAGGAAAATCTTCAATTATATTTTCTTTTCTAGAATTCATAACTATTGATCCTTTATAATATACTACGTTGTTATTTTTTAATCTGAAGTGAACAAGTTCTGTCCCAAAGACTTCTAACCCCTTTTCTAATCCAGCAAGTAGTACTGTGCTCTTCCCTGACCCACTTCCTCCTAACGCCAGATATAAGATTTTTTTTGTTTGAGAATATATCGCGGTTGAATGAAAAGTAAATATTCCCTTTTTTTCCAAATGACGTAAAAGTATTTTTGAAAATAACCCCATATTCCCAAAAATACTTTTACGCTTATCCAAAGCATTCTTCTTAAAACTTAAAATATCCCCACTACAATAAATATTACGTGAACCTATTTCTACTTCTAAAGGAAATCCTTTTATGTTTATTAAATATAAATAAAAATCATGGTCAAGTGAAAAAGGTATTTCCTCTAATCGATTAAAATTTGAAAGCAATGAATGTAAATAAGATCCTTTATCCAAAAAATATTCATCATAATTTAAAATAGACTGATAATTAGAAATAATACCAACTTCAACTCCCAGAATAGAAAAAGAACGATAGTAATTTTTTTGCATTATACTAAATTATTTCTCCCTCCAACATACTTTGGTAAAATTAACGTAGCTTCTGGCAAAATAGCAAAGTTATCCGATGAGTAATTATTAATTAGATTTTGTAAATTTTTATGATTATTCACTGGCACCATTCCAATCCTTTTTACTTCTTCAGCATCCAAAGATGAATAAAAAAATACGTTAAAACTTTTAATAATTCTAGAAGCCATATATATAGCCAAACCATCCATGCTAAATTCTATCTTTAGATATTTAACAATTTCTTCTAATGGTATAGAAAAAAGCTTCATAAGTTCAGGTCGTATTCCCCAACCTTTGCTGCATTCTGATAATATAAGAATATTTCCTCCCGATATGCATGCTCTAGAAGCATTTGTTAATAATTTCATACTTTGATAGAATGAAAAATCATTGGGGAAACCACCGGCAGAGGCAATTAAAAATTTATAAGGTTTCCTTATTTTAATTATAAAATATTTTTTAATAAATCTTACGCATGAACGCCATGATTCTTGAATCGATCCCGAAGAAGCATATACAATTTTATGATTTTTGCCCAAAACTACATTAAAACAGTAAACATTCTTTAGCACATTATTTATTCTAGACATATCATGAAAAATTGGATTTCCTCTTATACGTCCGGGTCCTATTTTACAGTTAGGTATAAGCCCATTAAAATAAAGCATGTGGTTTGCCAGGATATCTTTCCGAGATGCTACTCCCGGAAGTAAACTTTTAAATCCTCCAGAAAAACCTGTCAAAGGATGAAATGTTACTGCTCCAGTTATAATTATTTTTGACGAACCTGCTACGGTTTTGTTTAATAATATTTTTCCTAATTTAATTAAATTATCATCTGGATTATGATTTTCAATTTTTATTAGCTTTGATAATTTTTCACCTAGTATTTTAAAAATTTCAGTCTTAGTTGCTGGTCTATGTAAGCCTAATGCTATAACTATTGTAATGTCAGCAAGTCTTACTCCTAATTTTTCCAATTTTAAAATAATAAAAGGAATATATAATGCAGATCTTGTATTTCTAGTATAATCACTTACAACTATAACTACCTTATCACCCTTTTGAACAAATTCTGTAAGGAGTGGCGAATCAATGGGATTTTTTATGGCATTTTTAACAATAGAAAGTTCTGGCATGCTGCTCATAGTATGAATATTAAGTTCGTCAAAATCTGTCTCTTCTTCTATATGAAAATTAACTTTTTTTAAACCATAAGGAACTGAAATATTTATACCTCTTTTTTTCATCTTGGTAAAACTACCTCGCTTAAACAATAAAACTTTAAAAATACTTCAAATTATATTAATTTCATATACAAAATTAGAATAAATTATTTATTTTTTATTTTTTTGAATTTTTTTCTACAAGTGTGTAGTACTCAGTAAATCACTATATACTTTAATTAAAGCAGCAGTATCTTTATTGCCTAATCCTTTTGCCTGAGCAATTTCATTTAATACCTGAACACTACTGGCAATAATAGGGGGCGCCCCTGACTTCTTAGCCATCTCCACTGCTAAACCGTTATCTTTACATAGAAGATCGATAGAAAATATGGGAGTAAAGTTATTTTCAACTATTTTTTTGGCTACCTCACAAAAAAGGCCACTTACCGTAGCTGCCCCACTTTTAGAGATAGTTTCAAAAACAATTTTTGGTGAAAGTCCTGCTTTTTCTGCAACTATCATCATTTCAGCTGTCATAGCATTTATAGTAGAGAACATTAATTGATTAATTAACTTTAATGTATTACCCGCACCTGATTCTCCCACATACACCACCTGTTTAGCAAAAGCTTGAAGTATTGGTCTATATAATTTGAAATTATCAATACAACCTCCTACAGGTAATACCCACTGACCAATAGACCGAGGCCTTCCCAATATAGGTGCGTCAAGATATCCTACTCCAATTTTCTCAGCTATACTTGCCATATTCCGTGTAGTAAGTGGATCTACCGTACTAAGATCAATAATTATTTGTCCTTTTTGTGCTGTTGATAAAAGACCTTTGTTCCCAGAAACTACCTCATTAACTTGCATAGGTCCGGGTAAAGACAAGAGTATAACTTTCGTTTCCTTAGGTATATCGCCCACAGAGTTTACGATTTCTACTCCTATTCCATAAGCCTTTTTTCTTAGCTTAGGTAAAAGATCATAACCAATTACTCGATATTTATTTTCTAACAACTTAGATGCTATAATTTGACCCATATTTCCCATTCCAACTAAACCAATTTTTATTCTTTTCTTCTCATTTAAAGGTGCCATCTTTAATAACTTCTCCTTCTTCTATTTTTTAATAACACTACGCCAAAGATATAAGTCACATTAAGAATAATATCAATAGATCCAATTTGTTGTTTTTAAACTAATTGCGTAAATCTTTAGACCAAATAAATTATATATCTTCTTAATTTTATTTATCTTTTTATTTTTTAAACGTATGAAATCCGGGTTTTATAAAAACGCCAGGTAAAACTAATATTCTTGGATTTTTGCCTACATACCTTTCAGAATCTTTTAAGGCATCTTTAAAGGTATTTGTAGGAATACATCCCATTCCTCTGGCATAGCCCGGCTCATGTGCCCCTGCAATGAATACTGCTGAGGTATGATTATGAGCAATAGAACCACAAGAGACCATTGAAAATCCATGGAAAGCACCATAAGCATAAGCATATCTATACTTATAAATATATTCAGGTCGATTAGAAACTTCTTCCGCAAATCTCATAACCTCTGAAAAATTAGCAACTTTCTGTAATTTATCATAAATTTCTCTATAGGAAGGAAACCACTCGTCATTGAACCATCCATTACATAATGAAGCAGTTATTATAACCCCATTTTCCCTAAAAATATCATAATTACGAGTAAGCTGAGCTCCAATTGCCTGAAGTATTAAAATTGGATTAGTACCATGACCAGGTCCATAATGGAAAACCCTTGGTTCGCCAAAAACTAAAATATCAAACTTATCTTGAATATCTAAATATACATTGGTTCTTTTATCGGCCAATTTCCAGCTTTCTTTTTGTACTTCGTCTCCATCACCACAAAATACACCAAGAATTTGATTATCAGTACCTAATACTGCATCAACAAAGAAAAACTTTTTACCCATTCCTTTTTCAATCGCTTTTCCAATTGCATCAAAGCGTTTTCGCATCCCGCTTTTAGTATGGTTAACAGGAATAAATTCTGGTGCATGCATAACAGAAGGGTTATGATGAGACGCTATTGATCTCCAACTAGTCATACCAGTAGCAATCATTTTATAGCCACCGCTATAACCCCCATAAGGATTTCCTAAGACATGTCCAATTGAAACGGCTATATCAGCATCAACTACAGATTTTCCTACTTCAACTACATCGCCAAGTTCGTCATAACCATAATTAACTAAATTATCTCTATCTTCAGAATCATGCCATGTTAATCTATCCGGCCAAAAATAGTTTACAATATCCTCTCCTAAATACCACTTTAATTCTTCTTTGGTATTTTTTCTATGTAATCCATTACATATCATTAAGGTAATATCTTGTTTTTTTACTCCACCTTCTTCTAACTCTTTAACAATTAAAGGAATACATACTTTACGATGAGATTCTTTATGTGAACCGCCTTTTACCCTATCAGGGCAAAGAATAATAGCTTTTTTACCTGATTTAGCAAATTCTTTTAATGGGGGCATTCCTAAAGGGTTACGAAGAGCCTCTCTGGTTGCCTCATAAGGATCTACTTGAGGCGGATCTTGTCTTAAATCATCTGGTGTTAAAATTGTCGCACTATCAGGTACTTCTACTTCCATTTTTCCGTCACCATATTCAACATATACAGTTTTCATTAACTAATCTCCTTTTTAGGTGTATTTTTATTTCCGTGAATAATCCAACTACCTATATTTTTATATTTTAAAAAAATTCTCTTTTCCTAAGGGATATCTGTTTCTCTATTTTATTATTTTGATTTTTTAAAAAAATTAGGAAACTAAGTCTAATGTCTTACTCTCCTTCAAATTTAATCTTATAAACTATTTGGTTTAAACTAATTTCATAAAAATCATTGCTTTAATTATTTATTAATTTAATAAAATAAACTTTATGTTTTATTTTTAGTTTGCGATAAAAATCTCTACTCCTTTTCCTGAAAGAATTAAGGGAATAAAGATTTGTGATTTTTCCTTTTTATAATTAACCTCTTTTCCACTTTCTAGTTCTTTAAGAGAATTTATCTCAATATATTTGATAACTAGTTTTACTTTTCCCTTCCAATTATTTAAATTAATAAAGATGATTATAAAAACATTTTTTGATTTTAAAAGATGGATATCAAAATTAGGAGTTTTTTCATCTTTCTTTTCAGGTATACACTCTATTGGGGGAAAAATATTCAATTTTTTTAAAATTTGATAATAAAAGTCCTCAATATTCTCATTTTCGCTTTGTATCCAAGCATTTTCTAAGTGAGTCCCTACAAAAAACGCTCTCCCTTTTCCAAAGCTACTCTCGCTAATAGCTGGGCTCTCTTCTCCTGCATATCTTCCTAAAATACTTATTTCCCTTGAAGGTTTAAAATATACCTTGTGATGATATCCCAAAATGATTTTTTTCTCTTTTACTAACAATATTTTGGGATTTTCTTCAGTCAGGATTTCTAAATTTTTTATTCCTAAAACTCTAAGAATGTCCTCAGGAGCTTCATTGCGCCTATTATACTTTTCATCAACAAATCCGATCTGAGGCCCTGCAAATAGAATTCCTCCTTCTCTAACAAAATTTAAAATTTTTTGGGAAATCTTATCTGAAAAACAGAAGGCTGCAGGCGCAAAAATAACTTTAGTTCCCTTACGAGCATTTAATGACATCATATCTTCATCGTTTAAAAAATCAACATTAAAACCTTTCCTCCATAAAATTTGATAAATTCCTCTTATAGATTCTAGAAGGAAATCCTGTCTTTCAATAGCTGTAACAAAAATTCTATTTTTGTCTCCGAGATAAATAGATATCTCATTCTTTATTGGTTCCGCTCCCTGAAAAAAAGAGTAATTTTTATTTATTAAATTTAGGCTTTCTTTTAATTTTTTGCTTCTCTCTGTCAAACTACCTTTTAAATCAACAAGCCCTCCCCAATAAAGAGGAACTTGAGGGAAATCTCTCCACCCCATAAAAAGAATAAGTTCACTTTTATGAGAAACACAATCAAAAAAGGCTTTATTAATTTCTTCGCCATTACCCCTTCCTTCTGGTCCAGTTACCCAACCCCCAATAGGGCCACTTTGAAGCTCAACAATCCATAAAGGCTTTTTCTTATGAGAGGCTACCGAAAGAGCAAGGTCAAGAAACAATGAACTGTATTCAGGCTGTCTATACCATCTTTTATGAAGAGTAGGATAAATATCTATACCTAAAGCATCAACTGCTTTTATTAATCTCCAGGGATCCATCGAGATTATCATTCCAAATGGGTCACTCTCTGGAATAAAAAATATATTTACACAGGTAGGGTGAATAGAATCGAAAGTTTTAACTATTTTTACTTGCCAACCAATATAATTAGCCATATTTTCAGCACAAAATTCTCTCCAATCACACCATGCTGTTAAATTTCCCCATTCTACCGGGAGAGATACAGGAGCATCTACTGAATCCCATGAATTAAAATATATATTTGTCGGTGTCCACATCCAGGCTTTATTAAGTTCATCTATATTTCTATATTTATTTCTTAACCAAGATCGAAATTTTCTTACTGTATATTTATGATAACCATATATTTCTGGATACTTACAACCTTGCTTAGGAACAAAGGGATAACCTATTTCATTACCTATTTGCCATGCAAAAAGTGAAGGATGATCTTTATACCTTCTTGTAAAAAGTTCAATATATCTTTTTGCTTCACTCAAGAATCCAGGATGATTAGGACAAGCCCAGTTCCACATCCCGAGAGAAGGACATTCAATTTTATCTCTGTTTTTAACCGAAATATCTTTATATTTTCTTCTTAACCAGTGAGGTGGGGAAGCTGTACCGGTGCCTAAAATTATTTTTATACCATGCTTAGCACAGAGGTCCATAAATGAATCAAGCCAAAAAAAATCATATCTTCCTTCCTTTTTCTCAATTCTATCCCAGCTTGCAAGAAGTTCGGCTGTCCTTGTAAAGTTCAATCCTGTTCTTTTCATTTTTAAAATATCGCTTTCCCAGTCATTTTCAGGAAAATATAAAGGATAATAGGACGCTCCACATGAAAATTTACTTTGCTTTTTTCTCATCTTACATCTCCTTATTATTCAAAGATAATTAAAGTAAACTCCCCCAGCGAGAGCTGTAGCTTTAAACCTATGGAAATGTTAATTGCAGTTACCCATCGGCTTCTTTTTTTTGATGCTCTACGTAGGCGAGAATTTCCTTTTCATTCAAGCCTATACACGATACATAGCATCCTCTCGACCAGATGCCGCCTTTCCTTACATAGGTTTTTTGCATAAAAAGAAATTTCGCCATCAGCTTTTTTGCCGACTGTGTTTTGATAAACCGAATTGCATCGGCAACTGCAATTCTTGGAGTTATCACGACTACCATGTGAACATGGTCATCTTGTACATTAAGCTTTAGTACCTTGATATCGGGATAAAGTTCTGGGATATGCAAGAGTATTTTCTCCGTATATCCCTTTACTTCTTTCACTAAGATTCTTCTCCGATATCTCGTCTGAATGATAGCCACTACATCACCAGACAGGAATCTGACGTTTTATGTGATTTAATAATATCTGTACCACTGTATTTTTCCGTTAAAAATATAACAATGTCTTTATCTATAACAAAATAAAGTTTTATGGGAACAATTTTATACAAAATAACAATTCTTGCTCAAGAAATTTAAAATTGTCTCTTTTTGTATCTTCTTCAATATTAGAAAAGACTCTTCTTTAAGAATTCTTCACATTATTTTTCTATTTTTTGGAAATATCCATACTTTTTCTGGATCAAAATATATGGATACATATTTTTCTCTAGATAAGACTTTATTAGATCGATCGTAAACTTGCACAATGCTTTTACCAAAGTTTAAATAATACCTCACACTTCCCCCTTCATATACAACTTCCTTAATTTTGCCTACATAGGTATTCTTTGCCTTTGATTCTTTATCAGAGTTAATATTAATATGCTCTGGTCTAATGGTAAAAAATACTTCTCTCCCATTTTCAAAATCTATACTTTGACCCACCTCAGTTTCTCCTAATTCTGACTCTATTAGACATTTATTTTTTTGACAAGATTTTACTATTCCTTTTAAAATATTGGTTGCTCCTAAAAAATCCGCAACTTCTGGCGAAATAGGATGGTTAAACAAAGTTTTTGGTTCATCAAATTGAATAACCTTACCGTTAAACATTACGGCTATTTTATCAGCCAATGTTATCGCTTCAGATTGATCGTGAGTTACAAAAATGGTGGTAATTTTTAATCTTCTTTGAAGTGATAAAATAAAACTTCGCATTTCTATACGGAGTTTGGTATCTAAATTTGCAAGAGGCTCATCCATTAAGAGGAGTGATGTATTAATAACGAGTGCTCGTGCAATAGCTACGCGCTGCTGCTCTCCCCCTGAAAGCTGAGTAGGAAACTTTCTTTCAAATCCAGAAAGATGAACTATTTTTAACGCTTCTTCTACCTTTTCCTTGATCTTTATTGGATCTGTATTTCTTATTTTCAATCCAAAACCAACATTTTGAGCTACATTCATATGAGGAAATAGGAGGTATCGTTGAAAAACCATTCCGATGTTTCTTTTCTCCGTAGGAATATTAATTATGGATATCCCATTAAAAAGTATATCTCCTTCGGTAGGAGTATTTAAACCAGCGATCATTTTTAAAGTTGTAGTTTTTCCACATCCTGAAGGCCCTAGGAAAACAATTATTTTACCGTCAGGAATATCCATGTTTATATGGTTAACCGCATATATTCCGCCGAATTTCTTAGATAAAGATCTTAACTTCACATCAGCCATTACACATTTCTCCTTGTTATGTTCTTAAAATTTCATTTATTAAAAACCTAAAGCAAAAAATTCTTCTTTAATTGCTTTTTCTATTATAAATAAAAAAATTATTCCAGGAATGGACATAATAATTGCTAAAGCTGCAGTTATAGGAAAATCATAACCAGCTTCTCCTCCCATGAAATTAAAAAGTAAAACAGATAAGGTAATTACTTTTCCCCCTCCTACTAAAAAAGTTAAGACAAATTCATTAAAAGAGACTAAAAAAGTAAAAAGAGAACCAGCAATAATGCCAGGCATGATCATAGGTAAAGTGATATAAAAAAAAGTCTTAATTGGTCCCGCTCCTAATGATCTCGCCTGTTCTTCAAAAGCTACATCAAAATTTTCAAAAACAGCGGAAAGCATCATCACCATATAAGGCATTGTTGGTATTAGTTGAGCTATAGCTACACCTAAAAAAGTGTTAGCTAACCTTAGACGAATAAATATACCCAAAATTCCAAGGGCTACCGCTATAGATGGAACAATCAAAGGAGAAAGAATAAATAATCTTATAAATTGCTTTCTTTTAAACTGTCTTTGTCCTAAGGCTTTAGCTGGAAGCAAACATATTATTATATTAAGAAAAGTCACAACAAGAGCTAAAAGAATAGTTATCCAAATTGCTTCAAGGATTTTTGAGTAAGGTGAAAAAGTGTATCTCCATGCCCTAAGCCCCCAGATATTTGGAAGAAGACTTGGCCAAAACCAACTTTTAGTAAATGACCAAATAAAAAGAGGAATAAAAGGCACTAATACCCATAGACCCACTGCTCCCAAGAAAGCTTTTCGAAAGAATATAACAAAATTTTTTCTCCTTGCAAGCGAAAGAAGACTACTCATTTATTTTTCTCCTTCCGTAGGCATATATCTAATTTTTTGTCCTATTTTAATATATAAAAATAAAATTAAAGCAGATATCAGTGCAATTATTGTTGACATAGCCATAGCATAGGGTCTCTGTGAAATTTCAGCATTTCTATAAGATAAGTAAGCGATAACTGGTAATGTATTAGGATACGTTTTACCCAAAATAAATGGTGTTGCAAAAGATGCAAAATTGAAGGTAAATACTAAGAGAGAAGCATTTATTATGCCTGGCATCATTAAAGGAATATATACATATCTCAATAACTGCCAATTAGATGACCCAAAGACTTTAGCTGCTTCTTCATATTCAGGACTTATTCCTAACATTACAGAATAAATAACCAAGAACGAAAATGCAATTTGTTTCCAAAGATATACTAACATTATTCCAATTCCATAGTTATCATAAAGTAAGTGAGGAAACTCTGAAGGAGAGCTGATTAAACCAATATGATAAAAAATTCTTGCTGCTAATCCACTATCTAAGAACAAAACTATAACCATAAAAATAGTCACCATATAAGGAATTTGAAGAGGTAATTTGTAAATAAATTTCAACAGTTTTCTTCCAAAAAATCTTTTTCGCATAGAAAATGCTAATAAAGTACTAATAATAGCTCCTATAACCGTTGGAATTACTGAAACTTGTATAGTAAAAATTAAAGAATAGATAAAGCCTTTATCTGTTATTAGTTTGAGATAATAACTAAAAGTAAAATTTCGCAAACCCGCCAAAGGAAAATATCCAAAACTCTGCAATAAACCAGAAATTAGCCCACCTAAAAATAACACTATCATTGGTATCATTATAGGAATAAGCATAAGGATAATATAATATTTGCTTACAAATTTTTTATATTTTAGTTCAAATTTAGTATAAATCATATTGAATTTATATTGAATTTATATTGAATTTCCTTTTAAGATTTTTACATAGTTAGAAAGTAGAAGAAAAATCCTCTCTTCTACTTTCTAACAAACTACAAGCTTATTTTTTAATAACGTACTCTGCCCATGCATCTTCTATAGCAAATAAATATTTTGAACCAATTTCAGGTAGTCTACGAGAGGATAAAAAATCTTCTGATAAACAAGCCGGACCAAATTCAATTTTATTATATTTAGCTTTATCCTCGGCTGAAAGTTTTGAATATTCGATTCCTAATAGATCTCCCCGGATTTTAGGATCAGCTTGGTTAATCTGACATTCGGGAGAGATCAAAAAATTCGAAAGCACCATAGCCGCTGCTTTGTGAGGAGCATTAGAAGCAATAGCTGTGAAGTTAGCATTTCCGATTGTTCCCTCTTCTAATACCATAGTTCTGGCAGTGGGAGGAAACTTCCCCTTAGTAATCATTACAGCTGTATTAGAAGGGCCATTGGCTATAGCAAAATCTACTGTCCCCTGTTCAAACATAGTATCTAACAGAGACTTGCTTGCTGGATAGGTTTCGCCTTTTCTCCATAGATAGGGTTTAATTTCATTAAACCATTCCCAAGTAGGACCCCAAGAATCTTTCAGGAGCTTTTCCTTAAATTCATCACCTAAAAATGCTTGATAGCCACCCGTCTTATTTGTATGGTAAAATATGGTTTTAACAAAAGTACTTCCGGTGAAATCGGGAGGAGCAGGATAGGTAAACCTTCCTGGGTGATCTTTTATCCACTTTGTTAATTCGGCAAGATTTTTGGGAGGGTTTTTTATTCGAGCAGAATCATAAGTGAAATTTAATTGTGCTCTAGTATAAGGAGCTTCATATCCTAATGTAGGATAACCAAAATCATAGGCAATATCAGATGCATTAGGATTACAGTACTTTAAAAAATTGGGTAGATTATAAGTAAATGGGCCCCATAAAAGTTCATTTTTCATGGCAGTGTAAAAGTTTTCCCCATTTATCCACAAAAGATCTATTGTCCCACTTTTAACTTTTGCTTGTTTTTCTGCTAATAGCTTGTTTATAAAGTCAGGAGCAGCCATTGGGGTTCTTTCTACGGTTATGCCATAAAGTTGTTTCATCCTACCAGCTACATAGGTATCAACCCATTCATTAATTACTGCATTTCCACCCCACATAGTGAAATCAACCTTTCCTTCCTTTTTTGCTTGATCAACGATTAGCCCCCATCTTTCCTCAAGACTACCTACCAATGCTTTCTTGTACTGCTCTTCATTCACTTGTGCAAAACTAACTAAACTATTTAAAAATAATAAACCTACTATTAAAATTACACTAATTAAAAATTGCAATCTTTTCATTTTTTACCTCCATAAATTATATACATTTTATTCTACACAAACATACCTTACCTTTTAAAAACCTAATTTTTTGTTTCTCTCTTTAAAGTACCCTTCTTGTTTTCTGACTAATAATCTATTTATTTTTATTTATCACCTCCTTTTATCATAGTAGCCGAAATTTAGACACTCTAAGAATTTGAAAAATTTTTAAGGTATTTCAGCTCTAAAATTTTTTCTTCGCCTATTCTCGTCTATAAAAATTTTAAATCTATCTCCTTTTTGCAATCATCTATTCCAGCATTTTCTCTGTACTCAACAAAAAATATTATACCACCTCCTTTTTTAAAAAAACTCTACAAAATTCTTAACAATTGGAATTGTCTTAGATTTAATAAAATAAAGGTTTAGGTTATCTGAAAGTTTAACTTTTGTTTTCTTTCCTTTGAGGGGATAGGAGAAGACCATGCTCCCCCCTTTTTTTTAAAATATCAATAATTTCTTTTCCAATTTGATTAATGTGATTTTTGATACATTTTTCTGCTTTATCTGGATCTTTTGTCTTTATCGCTTCAATAATTTTATTGTGCCTTTGCGCTATTTGTTCCGGATTATAAAAAACTAAATCAGCTGTAACAAGGAATGTTCGGATTTGATAATCCATTTCAGACCAAAATTTTATTAGACGGGTATGTTTAGAAGAATAACAGATTACTTTATGAAATTGCATATCTTTTTCTACCATTTTTGCAATATTTTTATTTTTAGATGCTGTTACCATTTCCTCTCTTAAATTTTCAAGATTTTTAATGTCTTTTTTAGGTAAATAATTAATTGATCTTCTGATTGCTAACCCCTCTAATATTGCCCTTAAGCTATAAATTTCTTCAATATCTTTTATAGAGCAAGCGGCAATAAATGTTCCTTTGCGAGGTATATTTATTACTATGCCTTCTTTTGCCAAATCTCTAATTGCTTCCCTTACAGGACCCCTACTTATAGAAAGTTGCTCTGCTATTCGTGATTCAAAAATTCTTTGGTTAGGTTTAAGTTCACCTCTCGCAATCTTATCTTTTATTATTTTATATACCTGATGCCGAAGACCATTATCTTTAATTTTTATAGATTCAATAGAATTGTTCATTTTTAATTTTTCCTCACTATAGTTAATATTCCTTAAGTAAAGTAAAGCTTTAGTTAATTATAATTAAGATTTTAAATATTACGTTTTTTAATACTAAATACTTTTTTCTTTTACTTTACAATACAATGTGGGGCAATACTCGTTTCACATGTAAAGGCAAAAATATTAATATAAACTACAAAATTATCTCTCTTAAGCAATTTACAAAAGCTTTATATATATTAAAATAAAATTTTAATCTAAACTTTACTTGTATATAAAGTTATAAAAATTATAATATATAAAGTTACATATGTCAACTGTTAATTGTTAACAGTTGATGTTAAGAACTTATGGGGACTTTTCTTACCTCAAAGAAATTATTTGATTTTAATTTATAAAAAGAAAGACCTACCTTGTGAAGTTTAATATAAAATAAACATATTATTCATCTTGGATACAACTTTTACTTAAAACATCAAATGATTTTTTTTCTTCAAAAACCCCTACTAAAATTTTACACTATCTTTTTTAACATACGATTTCCTTTAAGACAAAGAGAAATTCTGGAGGCATTAGTCTTTTTCATTTTGATAACCCGTAGGTATTGTAACTTCTGATTTGGTCTATCTCTTTTCGTTTTTTGGGGCGTATTTGGTTAGATTCCGGATAGCCCGTAGTTATAATAAGCTCGACTCTTTTTGACGGGGGAATATTAAGTAACTTTTTTACCCCCTTTTCGTTGAACCATCCCAAAATACAAGTACCCAGTCCTTCTTCTGTAGCCTGAAGGCAAAAATGTTCAGCAGCAATTCCGATATCAATAAGGCTAAATTGTTTATCTTTGATTGCTTCCGCGA
>Ga0209979_1001730_pt1 | contig 22953 bp, 17 predicted proteins | sample AnhtaG_FD_183114 | JGI IMG/M metagenome (GOLD analysis project Ga0209979, IMG submission 183114) | Deep subsurface microbial communities from Anholt, Denmark to uncover new lineages of life (NeLLi) - Anholt_01485 metaG (SPAdes) (version 2) | ecosystem: Environmental > Aquatic > Marine > Oceanic...
ATCAGTCGCCGGCCCGCTCTAGAGACTCCAGAAACGCTAGGTCTTCCTCTGTCAAGTCCGCTTGTTCAAGCAACTCCGGCCGACGCTCGTGGGTTCGTCGCAGCGCCTCCCGACGTCGCCACAGCGATATCTCTCTGTGGTTTCCGGAGAGAAGCACGTCAGGCACAGCGTGGTCTCGGAAGGTGGGTGGTCGCGTGTACTGGGGATGTTCCAGCAGGCTTTGTGAATGGGAATCCCTGGTGGTTGCGGTTGGATCACCCAGTACTCCGGGTATGAGGCGGGTGACAGCATCTAGAATGACCATCGCCGGGATCTCTCCGCCGGTCAGTACGTAGTCGCCGATGGAGATTTCGTCACTGGCTAGGAACTGCCGAACGCGCTCGTCAACCCCTTCGTAGCGCCCACAAATGAGCAGAAGACGTGGATAGGTCGACAGGTCCACGGCCACCTTCTGGGTGAAGAGGCGTCCTTGGGGACTCAGCAGGATGACAGGCACCGACGATGCAGCGTTCTCTCCCAGGATCGCGTCGACGGCCTGGAAGATAGGCTCGGGCTTCATGACCATCCCACCTCCGCCGCCGTACGGTGTGTCATCAGTGATGCGGTGTTTGCCGGTAGCATAGTCCCGGATGTTGTGGATGGCAACGGAGATCAGGTTCTTCTCCAGAGCCCGTTTGAGGATGCTCTCCCCGAGGGGGCTACTGAACGAGTCTGGGAACAGAGTGAGGATGTCGAACTGCATAGGCCCGGCCTCCGCCGGCCACAATTCTACTACACCGACAAGGCGAATTCAAGGATCTTCGATCCTGTGCGGTCGCGAGAACCGGAGCGGCCTCAGACGCAACAGTCTAGCAGATGGTTGGTGTGGGCCGGAAGAGCTTGCTTGAGGAAGGCTTCCCAGCCATGAACGAAGAGCGGCACGGTAGCGTCGGAGCAACACGCCAAGCTGTTGTCGACACCGAAGTCCACGCCTGAGGTGGCCCCATCCTTGCTCACCCACTGCACATGTGCTACAATCCACGCCTGGGAGAGCGAAGGTGTCTGCTGAAAAGAAATGCCCCGAGTGCGGGTACAGCAATGAGCCAGAGGCTAGATTCTGCGGCAATTGTGGCAACCCGCTGCAAACACCGGGTCCGTGCGCCCCGCCGCCTCCTTCCAGTCTCCCAGAGGAGATCACGCCAAAGAAAGAGCGCGTCGCTCCCCAACGAGTTGAGGCAGAAGCCGGGAACGACGCCGTGTCATCGCCTGAAGAGTGTCCCAAGTGTCATTATCCCACTGGGAGTGAGGATGTGTTCTGTAGACAGTGCGGTGCCGCACTCGTGGAGAAGCAGCTGTACTGCCCCCGCTGCAGAGATCCCGTGGATGCGGACGAGAGATTCTGCAGCCGCTGCGGGTTGGCCCTGAGATGAGTCGATTTCCTGTGACAAGAGGTGGAATCCGGTGAAAACCGACGAGATTGAGAAGCTGTTCCACGAACTGAAGGACGCTCTTGAATCTGGAGCCATCACCGAGGAGGAGTTCCAGGCTGAGTTGAAAGACCTACTGTATCAGGATGACGAGGGTCGGTATTGGAGCATCGGTGCCAGGACAGAGCAGTGGTACCGATACGATGACGGCGACTGGGTGGAGGCCTCGCCTCCGCCTACCTTGGAGCCAGTGGGCAGGGAAACCAGGCCCTCGGACATGGAATCGGACCAACTCCCTCAAGACAGAAAGTGGGCACCCGGCAGATGTGGGGTTGTGGGATTGGTGAGCGTCCTGTTCCTGGTCTGTCTGGTGGCCGTTGGCCTCGTGTCTTTCCAGCTTGGCAGGATGTCGGTCATGACAGCGACTGCGGAGTACACCGCCACTTCCACTGTGGAGACGGTGGTGACGCCGCCTGCCGAACCCACCTCGACTGCTGAAGCGAGCACACCCCTGCCGACGGCTGCGCGGCCCGAGAGCTCCCCGACGCTTGCACCGGCTGCCACCGAGGAGGAGGGTTCGCCTGCTGCTCCCAGTCCAACATCGACTGGCGCGACTCAACCGACGGCGACCACTGTTCCTACGCCTGAGATGAAGTACGGACCGCCCGTTCTCACGCTACCTGAAGATGATGTGGAACGTGGCCCAGGCTACGGAGCGATCCTGGAATGGGAGCCAGTTGGCGAATTGGCGAGTGGAGAGTACTATCACGTCACAGTCTGCTGGAATGACTGCCAGGATTTCTGGGGGGACTCTGTTGAGACGGCGTCCACGGAATTCCCCCCTTTCTATCGTGGTTCGGCCCGCGACGATATGTTTCAGTGGTGGGTAATTGTCAGAGCCCAACGCGGCAGCACATGGGCTGGCAACGCTGATCCGCCGATTAGTCAACAAAGTGAGACCTGGGTGTTCCGATTCCCTGAGGAGTAGGACCCCGGACGACCGACACCACCACTAGGCGTCACGTTGTCGCGAGTAGAACCCCTGCGCTGCATCGGACCACCGCGGACAAGTGGAGGCAAACAAGGAGACATGCTATGGACTTCCGTGAGGTCGAGAGACGGTTCCAGGAACTGAAGACTAGACTGGATGCTGGCGCGATAGATGAAGATGCGTTTGGGGCGGAGCTGCGGCAACTCCAGGTGCTGGATGGACAAGGCCGATACTGGATGATTGGAGCGCAGACAGGTTCGTGGTATTACTACGACGGCACTCAGTGGGTCCAAGCACAGCCACCTGAAGAGGAGGGGCTGCCCTCCGCCGAGGCAGCGCCACCCAGACCCCCGTCTGCACCCTCCGATGTTGGGGCCACCGAGCCAGGCACCGTGCGCAAGAAGAAGCGCACAGCGTCAGGTCTTGTCATCCCCGTGATCATTGGACTGGTTGCCCTGTGCTGTCTGTTTGGCGCCGCTTCAGTCGTGGTCTCAGAGTTCGTTGTGCCCAGCAGACCTCTGAGCTCCCTGGTTGCTGGCCTTCTCGGAGAACGCCCATCGACACCCAGGCCAGCTAGCACCCTTCAGCCTTCGCGGACGGCAGGTCTTTCGGCCGAGGATTACATCCGCGTTGGCGATGACCTCTTCAGCAGAGGTCGACACGAAGACGCTATCGCTCAATACCAGACGGCGCTTGGTCTGGAACCCCAGAACCCAGAGATCTATGCCCGGCTGGGACAGGCTTACCTGCAACTGGGCAACTGCGACCGGGCGATTCCCGAGTTTCAACAGGCCTTGGCTCTCGACCGGGATCTGGAGAGCGCCCAAGCCGGTTTGATGGAATGTGATGGCACGCTGCCGCCTGAGGTCTCCTTCTCCTCCCACAGGAGAGCCGACCTTAACTTCTCGCTGCTCTATCCCAGCACTTGGTTTGTCCGCGAAGAGGAGTTGCAGACTATCTTCGCTGAGCGAGAGGAAGACATAGACTACCTGGGAGGGAACATCTTCTTCATCAGTTCTCTGCCCTTGTACCCCGAAGAGGAAGGAATGGACGCTATGGGGGCCTTGGTCAAGGCCCGTCAACTGATCAACCTCCCCATGGGCTCCCAGCTAGGGGGAGTGGAAATGGTGACCCTGGCTGGATGGGAATGGGCCGCAGTGAAGGGGGAGATTGGTGGGTTGCAGTCTCCTACCACAATCTACATCGCCGCCACTGTGAGAGATTCCCATTGGTACGGCATCTGGGCCATCGGGCCCACGGATACCTGGGAGCAGACCTCGTGGCCCATTTTCAGAATGATGGCCAATAGTGTGCAAGTGGGTCAGGTGGTGGCCGAGGCCTCGCCCACGTCAGAGCCATCCGCAACGGTGGAATCCCCGGAGGCGACGGCTGAAGCGTCGCCTGAGGCAACAGCCACAACCGGAGTACCAACGGCAACCACACCGCCAGGCGCCACCGCGACCGCTACCATTCCTGCTCCCACCTCCACGCCAAGGCCTACGGGCCTCAGCGGGAAAATCGCCTACCCGGTGTACTTGGGCGGCCAAGACTACAAGGTGGAAATCGCCACCGTGAGCGGCTCGGTCTTGGACACCATTTACCACGTGAGCGAACCAAATTTGCGCCCCGATGGAGGTATGATCGCCGTACGTTCTTGGGAGAGCATGACGCGAGCCCTATTCATTATGAATGTAGACGGCGGCGGCCGGCAGCGCATGACCGATTTCTTAGAGGATAGCGTGCCTCGCTGGGCCGCAGACCACACCAGCGTCGTCTTCGGCACAAAAAGAGAAGGGCCTCATCATATATCGAAAGTATATACATATACGCCGAGTGGCGGTGAGCGAGCCCTGGGAGAAGGAGACAACCCCGATTGGTCCCCCGATGGCCAACGCATCGTGGCCAGGACCATCGGGCTGCTCGTGATGGACAGTGGGGGAGGAAACCGTCACCAATTGACCTCCCACCCCACTGATTCCTCACCAGACTGGTCGCCAAACAGTGACAAGATAGCTTTCATGCGTCAGACGGGCATGAACTGGGACATCTGGGTGGTCAACAGCGATGGCAGCGGCGAGACGAGGCTCACGGACGACGGCTCCGTTGATGGCCTTCCTGCTTGGTCGCCTGATGGCACCTCCGTAGCCTTCCTCTCCAACCGGGGCGGCACCTGGGCCATCTGGGTCATCAACGCTGATGGCAGCAATCAACGAAAGCTGTTCAACACAGGCTGCAACAACTATGCTACGGGAGAATTCGATGGCGAATGTGATGGAACAGATTGTCACCAACCTAGGGATTGGTACGATGAGCAAATCTCCTGGTCTCGCTGAACACCGGCTCTGAGACCTCTCCAGCCAACACGCCCCCTTCCTCCAAGGGGGCGTGTTACTTGCTGACCACTTGCTGACCGTCGGGGCGTCAACCCTCAGTCTCGGAGTCCCCTTTCTCTCCGGTGCTGTTGAGTGGCCCGGAAGAGGTTTGCCTTCACTTGAGGACAGTCCTTTTCGAGCGTGCGGAGCAGGTTCTGCATCTTGGTGCGTGCGGAGTTCGCGCCCTGGGGACACGGGGCACCGCCGACTGGGAACTCGCAGGCTCGTGCAAACCTGAACAACTCCTTCTCTGGCACATACAGCAGGGGTCTGATCACGGTGATCTTGCCTCCAAAGAAGGTTACTCTAGGCTCCGTGGTCTCCAACCGGCCATGATAGAAAAGGTTCAGGAGCGTCGTCTGGGCCACATCGTCGGAGTGATGCCCGAAGGCCATTTTGTTGCAGCCCAGCCGGTCTGCCGCCAGGAAGAGCGCCTTCCTGCGGGGGCACTTCACCACCACAACTGAGGCGGGATCGAACATGCACCGCCATCAGGTCGTGATCCTCTCTGACCGACCCGCGCCGCAGATTCAGCAACTTCAGCAATGAGAGGCTGTCTTTCCCTCCGGACACGGCCACTACGATTCGATCCCCGTCGTTGATCAGGCCGTAGTCCCGGACGGCCTTGTTGACCTTCTTCAACAGGTAGAATGCTAGCTTCTCAATCGATCCCATGTCAGCCCGCCGGCAACGAACAGCACGAAGATCACACTCACCAAGGAACCCAACTTGAATGTGGAGGGATCGTAGATGAACTCCACAACATGCACGCCTTCGGGGAGATGAACAGCACGAAAGTAGAGGTCGGCGCGCAGTATGTCCGCCGGCTGGCCGTTCACGACTACGCGCCACCCGGGATAGTAAGTGTCAGTCACGACAAGATAACCGGGGCTTGCGAGGGCGGCCTCGATGGTCACTCGTTCAGGCTCGTACCGCACAATGCGCACTCTGTCTCCACCGTTCGCACCGTCACTTGACAGAGCCGAGCCGTCTGAGATGAGTATGACCTCTACGTCCGGTGCGAAAGACCTCTCTTGCATGGCCGCGATCACCCCCTCATCGTCGGGGACAGCTCGAGCTTGATGCACCACGAAGGCCCGTGGCAGAACGTCCAGATTCTCGTAGATCTTGACGTCGCCGCTGTGAACCAACCGATACCGGCCCTCGGTGGAGACTATCAATGCTCGGTGGGTCCCCGTTCGCTGGTCGAGAAGCGTCAGAGCTCGCAGCCGAAGTTGCCCTTCATCGGCCAGATACCTGACTGTGATACGACGGGGATAGATGACGTTCTCCCACTCAAGGAGAGTATGGTAGTCGTTTCCCTCCGGATTCCCACGCCAGTGGCCGACAACGCGCCCTGTCTGATGCCGAGCGGTGCCGGCCGCGTACTCCCCCTCTGCGGTGTCCTCCCCCGCTCGCAGCACGAAGGAATGGGTTTCTCCATCACCGCCAGTGATCGTGAGGTTAGCCACACGACTTCCTGGCTCCAGATCTTCCGCGTCCACCAGATACGACACCACCCCCAGTGCAGTGGCGGGAAAATGAGGAATGTCATCCAAGACCATTGAAAGTGGCTCCTCACCACCCAGTGCTGCCCGGTGGCCTAGGTCATAGTAGACGCCGTCAACCCACGCATCGTACACCTTGTCGGTCAGGACATACTTCACGTTGAACAAGTTCAGCATTCGACCACTGGGGATTTCCGTTATCTGCCCCTGCAAACGTCCGTCGGGAGAGATGTCCTCCTCTGGCAACAGCAGCCGTTGCCACTCCACGTATCGGGCCAGAGGCAGCACTCCGCCATCGTATCCATCTATGCTCTGTAGACGGTATAGCAAAGGCAGATTGGGGGTGATCGTCTCCTTTCGCTTGGCCGCGACGATGTAGTCGTACACCGCTTCCTCCGACAACTGTCCGCCATAGATCTCCTGGATCTCGTGCAGGTCTCCGGGGTCGAAGGAACCATCGGAGAAACTCAGGAACCGATGAACACCCTTATGGGTCAGCAGATGTGCTACCGAGGTGCGCATAGAGGAAAATGCCCCGGGCGCCGTGGCCTCATTGTAGGCCAGGTAGCGACTGGCGACGAACAACTCCGCAACCACCAGTGAAGCCAACACAACCAGATAGCTCACTCCGCGCTGAGCACGGAGACCGACCCAGAGAACTGTGCCCCCTAGGACCGCCACCGCCAGCCAGGCTCCCATGACCGTAAGCGATGGTGGATCCATCGCCACGAAAAGGATCACCAGCATGACAAGAATCAAGCTGCCAAGGGCTAGTCGCTTTCGGGACACAGACGGGCCGGTCGTGAGTGATGCCAGCTCCTCAACTCCCAGTCCTGCCAGAACGGACGTCCCCAGAACATAAAGATAAAGCCAGCGGGCGGGGGCGCGGAAGAGGTTGAAGCCGGGCACTAATTGGTAGAGTAGGAAGAAGATGGGGTTGTAGACACCGAGGGCCAAGAAAAGGCCAAGTGCCGCAAGCGCGATGAAGAAAGCTGCGTATCCCCTTCTTCCTCGGAGCGAAACGCCCAGCAGGGCTAGGAACAGAGGAATGATGCCCACGTAAGCGACATACTCGCTGAAAGGCGTATCAGCGAAGCTGGGCAATAGAGAACGCGCCAAGATGGAAGGACGCAGGGAGAATGAGACCGCCTGACGATAGGGTAGACCGGCGCTGCGAATGGACAAGCTCGAGAGCTCGTACGTGGGCAAGAGCTGAAAGGCGGCCAGTCCGGCTCCCACTACGACGACGAGCACGAAGAGCCCCAAGCTGCGCCCCACTGCCGTGGCGGTATCTCGAGATCGCCAGCGCGAATGTGCAGCGGGCGATCTCTGCGCCAATGGGAGGTAGAGGGCAAAGCACCCCAGCGCGAAAAGATTGATGTAGGAGGATTGAGCGTGGCCGCCCAGCAATTGAACTCCTACCACCACACCAGTCGCCAAAGGGTAGAGAAGCCTCCGACGCGTGAAGCTGAGGTGGAACAGCCACAGCATCAAGGGCAACCAGACCAAGACACTTAACTGATTTACGTGTTCAGCCTGAGCTCCCAGGAACCCTCCCAGACCCAGGACTGTCCCAGCGACAAAAGCGCCCCAGGGCCCAAGTCCCAGTACCCGGCGGCCCAAGAGATAGGTGAACGCCGCTCCCATGAAGATGTGGAGGACGATCGAATAGCTGACCATCTTCGGTACTGAGAGCCAGTACATGGGAAGGCTGAGGGGATAGAGCGTGGCGGACTGGATGTTGGCCAGGAAGGGCACACCCATAAACAGATAGGGGTTCCACAGGGGCAAGGTACCGTGGCGTATCGCCTCGGCTGCGTACGCCTTATACGGATAGAAGTAGGTGAATACGTCCAATCCTGAGAGGATCAGATTGGTGAGCGCGATCTTCCAGAAGAAGGCGACGGTCAGAAGAAACAGGAAGCAGATCGCTATCCCGTCCTGAACCCGACGGAGTGCCTTCGTGACCCTTCGCATACTCATTCTTCGAGAGGCTGAATCCTGTAGATCGTGAAGGAGATGGTCCCATTGGGTCGGTAGGTGCGGTACAGTTCGTGCATCTCCCATCCAGCATCTGTCAAGTAGATTGCCAGGTCGTCAGGGTTGGTCCAACTGGGAAAGACGACGTACTTCTCCAAGGTGGCTAGCTGTCGAGAGGTATCGAGGACGAACTCGAAGGACGGATAGTAGTAGAAGTCTAAGGGAACGTCGAACAAATAGAACTTGTAGTGCCAAAGCAACCACCTATGAAACACCACGGAGCCAGCCGGGGCATTCCCCTTGAGATAGTCAGCTACGTCGTCTATTCCCTGAAACGAGCCGTGGTCTCCTCCTACAGGGAAACCGTATCTCAGAGCGACTTGGGTCGGGTGAAGCAGTGTCACCGCCAGGAACATGCCCAACACTGCGAGATAGCCGACCTGGCGTATGCTGGCCTTGTACCCCTTGAGGAGTGCGTCTTGGGGCAAGAGCAGGACTCGAGCCAGGAGGATCGCCACTATGGGAGCCAGGCCCAATAGATAGCGATCCCAGATGCCGAAGCTCAGGAGAGTGTGAACAGCTACGAAGTAGACAGAGAAAGCCGCCAAGATGCAGTCAAACAGCCAGCCCTCTCGTGTCCTCCGTCGCCACAACCCACAGACGAGGAGGCAAATGCCCCCCACGATCAAGGTGAAGTTCAGCACTCTCGAACCAGTTAGATACTGCAGGTGCCTCATCCAACCTTGAACGCGAGGCAGGACGCGGTCCAGAGCCACCACGTGTAGGCCGCCGTATCGCGCCGCGCTGGCACTCAAGAAGTTGATGCAATTGATCCGAATCACCACATCCCAACAGACCACAGCCAAGATCACGGCTGCGAAGCCTAGCCCTAGAAGAAGGGGTGACCATCCTGCCTTTCGTCGAGAGTCCCTTGCCCTCAACGGCACAACAGTGAGGAACAATAGCAACGGCGCGAAGATGACCGCCGTCGGCTTCGTCATCACCGCCAGACCGAAGACTGTCCCCCCGGCCAGGTAGCGGCGCTTAAGGATGAGCAAGCAGGAGGCGAATGCCAGAGTCACCATCAGGGGATCGGTGAAGGCGGTGGGAGCGAATTGGATATCGAAAGGGGAGAAGGTGAGTAGGATCGCACTCAGCGTAGCGACACGCCGATCATACAACTCATCTGCAATCCCATACACAATGACGATACCTGCCAAACTGGCCAGCACGTTCGGTAGGCGAGCGGCAGTCTCCGACTGCCCGAAGACCTTGAAGAAAAACGCCAGGGTGTAGAGGAAGACGGGGGGCTTGTCCACTACCGGCCCGTTCCTCAGAAAGACATCCTTTCCGGAGGTAATGAGCAGACCCCAATGGCTGTAGAGGGCTTCATCGCCGTGGAAACGGCTGGCGGCGATGAGACTGACTCTCAAGATTGCCGCCACTGCCACGATCAGCCCTAGCACCACATAGGGACGCGAGAGTATCTCAGCTAGCATGGAGCGGCGATAGTACAGCAGGATGGCGAGCTTCAACGAGGCTGCACTTGCCAGAGAAGCAACAAACAGAATCGTTCCGATGTGCAATACGTTGGCGCTGGTCGGAATGAGGTAGACCAGCAGCAGCAAGAAGGGCGCGTAGGAGATCAAATCGAGACCGAGGGCCTCATGCAGGCCTATGCCCGCGAATCCACTCAAGAGTGAGGAATAGAGGCGCCAGAACGCAGGCAGTAGGACCATGACCAGTACGGGGACGATGAACAATGACGAACGATGGCCTGGGCTGTCGTAGCCATGGCTTCGCATGAGTTCGAAGAGGAAAACGGCCAGCGAGAAGGCGGGCAGCAGGATGAGGGGGTACAGACGCCTGGTCACTGAGATACCTCGGAGTGCGGCCTCACTTGATAGAGGACTCCGGAAACGCGGTCTGGGTTTCCGAAGATAGGGACTGCAAGACGGACCAAGCCGACAACGTCGTGGTGTGCTTCGGCGTGCTGCAAGCTAGGTTCCAACATCTCCCCGTCATCGAGGATGTACACCGCTGTCCCTTCACGGAACATCTCATTGAGGAACACTTCCAGTTCCTCTTCTGACCAAAAGGCAGGACGAAAAGACTGCCTCCCGGCATACAGATCAATCGGCCCACCGTTGAGTGAAGAGCCGATGACGCTCCCTTCCTGGGTAAGTTGCGCCAACAGGTCAAAGGCCCTCCTCTCCTCGGCGGACATGTACCCAAAGCTGGCCCTGTATTCGCCGCGAGGCCGAGGCAGAATCGGCCAGGTGCGGAACGCGGGCAACAATACGAGAACGAGAACGATCACCATGCCCTGCGCATATCGCCCGTAAGAGACGTTCTTCGTCTCCAACGGAAGCTGTCTCCACAGGGCTACCACTCCGTAAGCGGCCCACGCCAGCAGCAAGGGAAAGAGCGACAGCAGGTCTCGTAGCCGAAGCGCGGCGTATGGCAACTGAACGAAGAGAATGGGGACCACCGCAGTCACGAGAACGAGGAACTGGCCTGTCCTCTCTCTGAACATCCGATACGCCCCGTAGACGATCAGCGGGAGCAGAAAGCCGAACTCATTCCCTGACAGAAGGCGCTCCCAGATGAGCCTGGCTGTGGAAGGTATGTGACGTACGCTGAATAGGTCCAATTCCGTCGATTCCGGGGTTAGGAAGTGACCGAAAACGAACTGATGATAGAGGAGGTCAGGAATCGCTACTAGAAACGCGCAGAGGCCAAAAAGGCCCACAAAGCCGCAGCGTTGCTTCGCCGACAGTCTGTCCCGGCTCAGCGCCAGAATCGCGATGGGGACACAGAGCACCAGCACGAGCTGGGTATGGCGTATGAAATAGGCCCAGCCGAAGCACAGGCCACCCAGGATGGCATAGAGCCGATGCTTTCGCCTCATGCCTCTCAGAATACAGAACAGGGCCAGTGTTGTGAACAACTGGGCTGACGCATCGGCCATGGGCACCAACAGGCGGTCAACTTGTTCATAGGAGGTAGCCAGGGCAAACGCGCCAAAGGCACCGCCCAGCAATCGCTGACCCCACGGTCGGTCGTGAAGGATCTCTGCCACCAATGCTACGAGCGCGGCGAGGGACAAGAGGCCCACCATTGGATTGGTCAAATACAGACCTCTTTCCCCTAGCAGCACATATCCCATCGACAAGAGGACAGGCCAGCCCGGGGGAAAATCCGAGGCGCTGCTCCCGTCCCCCCGCAGTGGTGGCACCCTCACTTGATACCCGTAGTGAACAACGGGCCACCAGGATATGCCAAGATTGCTGATGCGAGGGAAGAGAGGGAAACGGTGCATGGGATGACCTTGCTGAGCAATGTCCACCGCCATCTGCGTGTAGGCGTAGGGATCATTTGCCGTGACCCCATGGGTGCGATGGCCGAAGTACTCCGCGGCCGACCATACGAGGGAAACCGTCAGGAGAGCGGCCGCAGCGTACAGCGGGAATTGCCGTGCCCGGTTCGCTCTAAGCGACAACAGGTATCCCTGGCAAAGGAGGACGTAGATCGCGGAGGCCAGAAAGATGGCCTCGATGTTGAGCAGAGACGAGAGCGGTTCCGGATAGGCGAACCCATCATACAGAGGCAAGGGTTGGGTGAGGAGTTTGGCGCATAGACGGCGGGCCGCCGCCGCCGCGTAAGCGAACCAGAGCGGCGTCATGGTCTCGAGATGCACCAACCACTTCCTTACCCACAAGGAATGGAGCAACTGCGGGCTGAGTAGCAGTAGGAATAAGGCAGCCATCCAAGCATAGGAGCGTCCAAGGTGGTCGGCGATCAGTATGAGCCCCACCGCGTTGATGAGGAGCAGGCCGACTGCCACGTGTGTTGGGACGACAGGCTTGTCTTGCCCCCAGGCAAAGGCCAGCAGGCCCAGTTGCCGCTTCAAGAATCCTGATCGGTGTGCTGTAGTCAGAAGATAGGACGCCCACCCGCCCAGGCTGACTGACGCGACCGCATAGAAGAGCACTCTCATCGAGAGGAACGGAATGCTCAGTAGACGGGCAGACATCAGGCCCAAGAGAAGAAGCGACAAGGCTACCAGGCAGAGCAGGGCCCTTTGCATCGGCGGAGATTGGCGGCGAGAAGAGGACCAGAAGAGGCTTGCTCCCACCCCTACGGCTAGCAAGGCCATGAGAGCGAGTTGAAGGTGAAGATCATGGGGAGGCAAGAGGCCCGGCCGGGGATCGAATAGATAGCCCAGATTCAGCAACTTCGTGCTCCTCAGTCACTGAGATTATAGTCCAGACCATTCCGCCCGGCAACTCACCACTGGCAACGTAGAGGGCACTGAGACGTCTCAGTGCCCTCTGGCTTCCTCTGGGCGATAGAGCCAGCCTGCGAAACGCGTGACGCTTAGTGCTGCATCTGCTGGCTCAGAATGTACTTGTAGCTCACGGCTCATAGATGGGGATCGGCGCTCTCTTGTGCTGGCTCTGCTCGATCAGTTCTCTCACTGTGCTGAGGCTCTCATCGTCGGGCTCGCCCTTCTCACCAGAATACACCATTTGAAGCGCACGGTCCAGCTCTTCGTAGGTGATTCCCAACTCCCCCTCGTCTGTCTGCCCGCTCCACAGCCCTGCGCTGGGCGGCTTGGCTCTGATCTCTTCGGGCACACCCAGTTCTTGCGCCAACTCTCTCACCTCGGTCTTGAGCAGCCCCCCCAGCGGCAGTATGTCGACCCCTCCGTCTCCATACTTGGTGAAATAGCCGGTCATCAATTCGCTCTTGTTCCCTGACCCCGCGACGAAATAGTCAAGACGGTTCGAATAGTAGTAGAGTGTCATCATCCGCAGCCGTGGTTTCAAGTTGGCCACAGGCAACTTGCCGCCAGTGGGAAGAGTGCTCAGCAATAGGTCAAAGACGGGACCCAGGTCAATTCTCTCCGCACTTATGTCAAACCGGTCGGCAACCATGTGAGCATGCTGCTGGTCCAGGGGATGACTATGACAAGGTAGGATAAGACCGAGAAGCTTATCCCCGAGAGCTCGCTTGCATAGGAGAGCAGTCACTGATGAGTCGAGCCCCCCGCTCATCCCAACGACGGCGCCCCTGGCGCCCGCACTATTCACCTGAAGGCCGATCCAGCGGGTTATGTCTTCAACGAGGCTCCTACGCGTTTGGTTACTCTCCTTTTCCAGCCTCATGAGCCAGGACGATGGCCTCAGCGACTTCCTTCATCGGTTTGCGCTGATCCATGCTCGTCTTCTGAATTCGACGGAAGGCATCGGCCTCGCTGAGACCTTGGGTATCCATCAGTATGCCCTTTGCTCGGTCAACCAGCTTCCTGGTCTCCAGAGCCTCCTTGAGGTCCTCCACCTCCTGCTCGAGAGTTCGGAATTCTTTCCATCTTCGCAAGGCAACTTCGATGGCAGGCGCCAGGTCTGCCTCGTGAAATGGCTTGACGATGTAAGCCATAACCCCAGCATCCTTAGCCCTGTCCACCAGATCTTGCTGACTGTAAGCAGTGAGGAGGAGTATAGGGGCGATCCGTTCCTCGGTCAGGATCTTGCCCGCATCTATGCCATCCATGCCTGGCATCTTGATGTCCATGATCACGATGTCTGGCCGCAGCTCGCGAGACAGGTGCACGGCGCTCTCGCCGTCACCGGCCTCTCCGACGACCAGATAGCCCAGGCTGTCCAACATCTCCCTGAGGTCCATACGCACGATGGACTCGTCATCGGCCACGATTACTCTAGGTCGCTCCACTTTCGTTCACCCCCTAAAGGTATTTTGGGGAAGGTCACGATGGCCTGGACTCCTTGGCCATCTCTCAATTCGAAGCCTCCCCTGAGATCGTCCTCTACTAAGGTCTGCACTATTGTCAGTCCCAGATGCATATCCTGCTCAAGGTCAAACCCCTCAGGCAGTCCTCGGCCCGTGTTGCTGATCTTCATGGTGACCGTATCAGCACCGTCTTGTAGCTCAACCGAAATCTCACCTCCCTCCGAGGGAGAAAACCCGTGTTCCAACGCGTTCTGCAGTAGCTCGTTGATAATCAGCGCACAGGCGGTCGCTTGCTGAGTCGGCAAGTACACGTTTGGACCAGCCAGTCTGAAACGGATCCCTTCTTCCCCACTCATGACCCCTTGTCGCATCTGGTCCAGGATTCTTCGGCTGACATCTTTCAGGTTGATCACCCGCGATTCATGCTCAGACAGAAACTCGTGCACCGCGGCCACGCTCAGTATCCTGCTCACACTGTCCACCAGGCCATGTCGTACCTCGTCGGAATCGGTCCTCCGCGCCTGTAGACGAAGAAGTGAGGCGATGGTCTGTAGGTTATTCTTGACCCTGTGGTGGATCTCTTGTATCATGGCGGCCCTTATCCTGGCCTCCTTCTCCTCGCGTCGTGACGCCGTTGCGTCATGAATCAGAATCAGCACACCGGTGATCGTCCTGTCAGGCGTCTTTGGCAGGCGCAACAGCCGCCTTGACAGGGGCACCGAGTCCGTTGGGGCGAAGATGGGGATGGCCTTCCTGATCCATACCCTGTTGCCCTCTTGGGCTTCCACCTCCAGACAACGCTTCTCCTGTAGCACCTTCTGCACGAGTGCGCCGTCTGAGGTATCGAGACTGGAGAGGTCTTTCTTCTCCAGAGTGTCCATGTACCTCAGCCTGCGATACAGGTTGGTGGCTATGTCGCTGGCGTAGCGGATGCGACGCCTGTGATCAACCAACAAGACACCGTCCTCCTCGGCAAAAGGAGAAAGCGTACTCAAGCCTTCCAATTCGCCTTGTAGAACCATCGCCTGCAATCGCTCGAGCGCTTTGCGGAACCTGATGGGCCTATGGCGATCTCGTTCCTTCTCTATCATCGTCTTCTCGACAGACAAGGCAGCAATCACCTTTCCATCTACGCCATATATGGGCTCTGCGTCCTGAACGATGGGCGCGCCCTCGGAGATGGTGCCCTGTGTTCCACGAGTGGAACTGCCAGTCTCCAGCGTATCGAACACTGCTGGCTTTTCAGGTGGGATGATCACTTCCCCGCATAGCGGCTCGTCATAGATGGGCGGTACGGAATGAGGCCTTGCCTGCGCTATCGCCACCGCTCGGTCTTCGGCCAGATAGCAGTAGATCAGCATGTCGGCACCGCTGAGGTCAGCCAAGAGAGCGAGATTAGGCTCTATCCTCTCCAGTATGTCGATGTCGTCCTCAGTCAAGTCCGGACACTTGTGAACCACATCGTCCATGATCTACTTCCATCGCTTTATGCTTCTGACACATCAAGAATGGCCGACAGCATAGCGGGCTGCCGACCATTCGCTGATGACATAGCGCCCATCCTGGGGCAGAGGGGTGACTTCCCCGCTACGCAACATGTCGTCTGGTCGGGGCGAGAGGATTTGAACCTCCGACCACTTGTACCCCATACAAGTGCGCTACCTGGCTGCGCTACGCCCCGTTGGGTCATCTTTGACTATTCATATTATAGCACATCCATGCCTCTTTGACAAGCCGTCCTGCATAAGGTGTGGAGGGACAATCCCCAGAGCTGGGTGTAAGTTGTAGATGCCTCCCGAGCACAAGACCATTGGCCTTCTTCGACATGCTTTCCGTTGTGATTCCAGACAACAGGGTTTGATACGTGCCCTCTGAGGCCAAGCGCCCTGCCTAGCTGCACGACGTGCCGTCCGGCTGGGCCGACGCCACCGTTCGCTCTCCGCGATTCACGACGGGGGGCAGATCGGCCAAGGCGATCTTCCGCATCTTCATACCAAAGACCGTAGCGAAGTTGCCACTCGCACGCTCGCGTACCTTGGCCATGCTCACCACAGAACCCAACACCGCGGCCATGGAGGTGACCTCCTTGCCCACAAGACCGCACGGAACAACGAGCTTACAATGAGCCGGGTCAGGAGCCACGTTGAGAGCGAAGCCGTGGTAGGTGATCCAATCCTCGATACGTACCCCAAGAGCAGCGATCTTCCTGTGTTTGTCGAGCCAGACGCCGATGTTCCCAGGCAAGCGCTTGGTAGGGATGCCGAAATCGCTTAGAGTGCGCACCAGCACTTCCTCCAGGGAGTGCATATACCAACCTACGTCCTGCCTGTGTTGTCGCAAGTCCAGAATGGGATAGCCTACCAATTGGCCGGGACCGTGATAAGTGACGTCTCCTCCGCGCTCCACACGACGCACCTCGACGCCAAGGTCGGACAGATATTGGCTGGAGACAAGTATGTTGTTCTCATCTCCTCGTCGCCCGAGAGTTATCACTGGCGGGTGTTCGACCAAGATCAGCGTATCCTCGACGAGACCATCCCTTCTGGCTCGAACTAGCTGATGTTGCAGATCGAGGACGCTGTCGTAGGGTTCCAGGCCCACGTCTAGTATGTTCAGTGGCTTACTAATATCGCTGTCAGGGCCTCTCATGTTTCTGTATGATACGCGACGCACCCCATGGCGGCACTTCGGGTGCCGAAGTAGACTCCCCAGGTGGCACTCTCAAGACTCAGAGCCCAGTATCGCGGGTCCATGGTTTCCTGCCTTGTCGGATGGGGCGCCCGATCGGGGAATCCGAGACCATCGGGATCATAGCTTCGCTCAAAGTGCTCTCGATCGCCGCCCAGAAGCGGCCCTGCCGCCCTGAGCACCGGAAGGCGCGATGCAAGGATTCTCACTGGGACCCCGGGCTTTGCATCCTCTTCCCGAACCACCCAGGCGGTCAGTTCACTCAATCTGTGAAGCGGAATCGTATCAACGCCCACAGGGTGGGCAGGCCATCCAGAGGAGTCAGCTTCTTGTCAGTGCGTGGGGAATACCATATGGGCACCTGTTGTATGTGGTAGTTCCTCTTCAGTATTTTGGCTGTGATCTCGGCCTCGATGTCGAAGCCCTCAGATCTGAGTTCTGTATTATCCAGCACATCCTTGGCCATGAGTTTGTAGCAGGTCTCCATGTCCTTCAGATTGGAGCCGTAGAGTAGATTGGTGAGCATGGTCAGGAGAAGATTGCCCCAACGGAGGTACCATTTCTGCCCGGCGAGCGACCGCACGCCGTACACCACTTTGGCCTCACCTTCCCGCAAAGCTCCCACGAGCTTGTGGAAGTCGTGAGGATCGTACTCCAGATCGGCATCCTGGATGATCAGCGCATCTCCTGAGGCGGCGTGCAACGCTGTCCTGATTGCCGCGCCCTTGCCGCGATTGCGGTCGTGGCTGATCACGACAAGCCCCTCTTGCTGCAGGGTAGAGAGTATCTCGGGGGTTCTGTCCGTGGAGCAATCATCTACGACGATGATCTCCTTCTCCAGGTCCACCGCGGCCACGCGCCTTAAGACCTCTTCCACAGTTGCCTCTTCGTTGTAGACGGGAACCAGAACTGATAGTTTCAACTGACCCTTCTCGCTAGTTACGTCGGCGGTCTACCCGCGGTTCAAGGGGTATTATAGTCCAACTCCATCCTCTGGACAAAGCATGACGGAGGTGGCATGCCGCTGCCAGTGGCCCAGGATCGCTTCGCTGAGTATAATAGGGTTGATTTGCATTGCGGGCCCGCAGGCCACCGCCGTGGCTAACGGTGCAAGGAAACGCCACTAGGACCATTCTGGAGGATCACGAGATGTTGGAACGGGCTCAAGCCGTGGTAGACACGTTGGTCACACTGCGCCGCGCCATCCATCGACGGCCCGAGTTGGGTTTTCATGAGTTCGAAACCGCCCAGTTGGTGGCGCAAACCTTGGAGTCCCTGGGTCTCAGAGTAGACACCGGCGTGGGGAAGACGGGGGTCATCGGCTACCTTGGTCAAGACGGACCGACGGTGGCTATCCGTGCGGACATGGACGCTCTACCCATCCAGGAGCAGAACGACGTGTCGTACGCCTCCCAGATTCCAGGGGTGATGCACGCTTGTGGTCACGATGCCCACACTGCCATGGCCTTGGGTGCGGCCATGCTCCTGAGGGAGATGAAGTCGCCTGGACAAGTGCGGTTCCTGTTTCAGCCCTCCGAGGAACGATGCGATGAAGAGGGGAAGAGCGGAGCCGCACGCCTGGTCGAGGACGGAGCCATGCGTGGTGTGGACTCGATTGTGGCGCTCCATGTAGAGCCGAGATTGGAAACGGGACAGATCAAGGTGGCGGCTGGTCCCATCTGCGCGGCCGCCGATGCTTTCCAAGCCACCATCATTGGCGAAGGATGTCACGGCGCTTTCCCTCACCTGGGGGTGGACCCCATCTTCATTAGCGCGCAAGTGATAAGCGCCATCCAGGGCATTGTGGCCCGCCATCTGGACCCTACCCAGCCCGCCGTTGTAACCATCGGCTCGATCCACGGGGGGACCGCTGGCAACGTGATTCCCTCCGAAGTGGTGCTGAAGGGCACGATCCGCAGTCTGGATGAGAAACTCCGTTGCCAGATCCGGCTCGAACTGGAGAGAGCCTTGGCGGTATCGAGAGCGCTAGGCGGCGATTTCCGGCTTGAGGTGGGCGAAGGATATCCGGTGCTCGTGAACGATGAGCAGGTAGCGCAACTCATCCGCGAGGTGGGTAGCGACCTTCTGGGAGCTGATTCCGTGCACATCGAAGAACCAGAAATGGGAGCCGAGGACTTCAGTTTCCTGGCCAGCGAGGCACCAGGGGCCATGTTCTCCTTGGGAGTGAAGCACAGGGGGAGCACGGATGTCCGCCCACTGCATAGCCCCGATTTCGACATTGATGAGGGATCTCTGCCCATTGGGGTGGCGATCCTGGCCGAGACAGCGCGACGGTATCTGTTGGAGAAGAACGGATGAGAGCGACGACGACTTGTATACCCTGCTACCTGAAACAGGCCCTGTCAGCCGCACGAGAAGTGACCGACAATCCGGAGACACAGCGCCGCGTACTGAATGAGGTGGCCCAGTTGTTGCCCGACCTACCCCTGGAGAACAGTCCGGCTGAGAATTCTACCTATGTCCTGTGGCGAGCACACGAACTCCTGGACTGTAACGACCCCTTCGCGGCCAAGAAACGTCACTACAACGAACTGGCTCTGAGCATGTATGCTGATCTCAAGGCGGTGGTTCAAGGATCTGAGAATCCCCTCCAGACCGCAGTGAAGGTCGCTGCCGCAGGAAACATCATCGATCTTGGAATCCTGGACAAAGGCGATGTCGATCTGGGTGCAGTTCTGGAGAAAGTTCTAGCCCAAGGCCTTGCCATCGATGAGATCGGGCTTCTTGAGAGTGAACTTGACAAGACGAAACGAGTCCTGTACCTTGCTGACAATGCCGGAGAGACCGTCTTCGACAAATTGTTGATCGAGGAGTTGGTGACACGAGGGGTAGATGTGGTGCTGGCCGTCAAGGGTGCACCCATCCTAAATGATGCCACGATGGAAGATGCCCTGGTGGTCGCCATGGATGAGGTCGCTCGAATCGTGAGTAACGGGTCGCCGATGATAGGCACGGACTTGAAGACCTGTTCGGCGGAGTTCTTGCAAGAGTTCGAAGATGCGGACCTGGTCGTCAGCAAGGGCCAGGCGAACTTCGAAACGCTCAACGAGACCTCAGCCCCGATCTTCTTCATACTGAAGGCCAAGTGCCCAGAGGTAGGTAGAGAGCTTGGGGGAGCCATGGGCGATGTTGTGGCCATGTTCAACAGAGGGGGAAACCACGCACGAACTGGGAGTGGCGGGCACTAGGACGCACAGGGTGTGTCAATCCGCAGCGGTTAGTCTCGTCGGCCAGACTACTACCGCTACAAGGGCCAAGAGATAGGCCAGTTGCCCAGCGAGCAAAGCCACGGTGAATCCGAAGCGTATGGACAACATGGCCGCCAGCACCGCACCCAGGACCGAGAGGGTGCCGTTAATGCCCCAGGCCCAGGGGACCACCCTGGGCTCTCTGCGATGGAGCGCCCTTATCCCCAGTGGAAACGGCATGCCCATTAGCAAGCCGAGAGGGCAGAGCAGAACAACCGTCAACCCTATCCTGTGGGCTATATCAAGTCCGGTGAACGTCTGCAAGAACCAAGAATTGCCGAAGTTGTAGAGACCCAGCAGCAACACGATGCTGAGGAGAATCCCCTTGTGACAAGTGCCTCTCTTCAGCAAACCCAACCAGCCACTCAGGTAACTCCCCAATCCGCCAAAAAAGAGCAGAGAGAAGAGAATAACTGAGATGGCGTAGGCAGGATGGCCCAGAAACAGAACGAATCTTTGGATCAAGATGATCTCCACCAGTAGGAACCCCACCCCCAGGCAAGCGAAATACAGGAAGGCCCCAGAATAGTCTGCCACCAGCTCGCGGAATGATCTCCCTCTCAGGGCCGCCAAGGGCGCCAGGATCAAGAGAACGGCCAGTAGCGAAACAATAGTGAACAGGAATATCAGTGTGTCGCTCTGCTCGCAAAAGAAGAAGAAAGGCCGATCATCGGTAGACGACGACACACTGCAAGTCAGTCCATGAGTGCGCTGGAAATCCTCCCTGTCGGTGGACTCAATGAAATCCTTGAAGATCTGTTCCCGTTGTCTAGCCGGCGTGTACAGCAAGGCAAACCAATAGGTGTCGCCAGCCTCCTCTAAGGCCTGCAACTCGTCGGGGGTGAAGGGGGTCCTCTTCACAAGCAAGCTGCCCAGATACTCGCGCCTGGCCACCACAATGTGTTCCTCTGGATTGGCGATCTGCAACTCCATCAGCGCATCCAGGGCCAAGGACGTCATCCTCAACATCTCCTCCGGACTGTCAACATACCACCTGGTCATGGCAAGAACGCCATCGTCGGTTAGATGCTGTAGGTAGTCCACAAACGCTTCTTTGGTATAGAGATAGTTCTCCGTCAGGGCATAAGCTCCCGCCTGACTGGCGGCCCAGGTATCTACCAGCGTCGCCTGGATGATGTCGTACCTTCTGTCCGAGTTGCGGATGAAACTCCTGCCTTCATCCACCACTGCCGCAACATCGGGCCTGCTATATGGCTGACCAGAGAAATCGGCAAACCGGTGATCGACGATATCCATCATCAGAGGGTTTATCTCCACCGCGGTGACGGATTCGCTTCCAAAAAGCAGGGCCATCAAGACCTCTGAACCCCCGCCCGAGCCGATAATCAAGGCGTCCTTCTTGTCACTGAGGTGATAAGGCAGCGAAGCCAGCTCCAACCTGAGGGGTTCCAGCTTCGCGAAGTCCCCGTCAAACCCAACCATGGCCGTGAAAGCGTATCCATCTATGAGGATGGACTTCCTTTCCAGGTCCTCTGACAGGGGATTCGAGGCATAAACTGCCACCCTGGAGAAGGAGTTCCACTTCTCGTAGATGGGCTCCTCCTCAGCGGTTCCTTTGACCTGCCTGATCCCTATCAACCCTTGGTTGGCATTGAAGGCAGTGAAGAGTCCTAGAATCAGCCCCACCACGAGCGCAGCGTAGACACATCTCCTTTCCCCTGTCACCCAGGCAAACACCAAGGCCGCGCCGGACCCCAGAATGGAGACAACCAGCACTCCCTGTACACCACCGAATAGGTTCATGACGGGGACGATTAGGATACAACCCAAACTGGCTCCAACGAGGTCAGCGAAGTATATCCTGCTCGCCGCGTCGCCGAAGTAGGTCAGTATCAGGGAGATGGAGAGACCGCTGAAGAAGAACGGGAGCGCCATCGCGCATACGATGATAACAAACCCCAGCCCCTGCGCGGTAGTCAGTGAACGCACAGAGAGTTCCAACTCTGGAGGGACCTTCAACACCATCACCAAGGCCAGCGGAAGGGAGAGGGAGAAAAGGAGACAAGACAGGAAGGCCTGCTGAGCAGCTCTATCCTTGGGAAACCGGTGAGCCAGCAGATAGATGTATGTCCCGGCCACGCTCATCCCCAGGAGGGCCAGGGAAACTGCCAAGAAAGCAAAGTGATACAACATGACCACAGATGCAATGCGGGTCAAGACCAGTTCGTATGTCAACGCAGAGAGACTGATGAGAAAGACTCCCCCCATCAGCCCTGCCTTCCTCCACCTTTTCACCGTAGCGTTGCCGCCTCCCGAGGTAATGCCATCGGCTGCGGATTATAGCATCCGCCTGACGGGCAAGCAAGCAGGCGTATTCACTCACGTATAATGTTACCGAAATGGTATAGTTCACTCAAATGATAATGTTACCGAGGGGACTATGCCCAACGAAGAGAGGATGACGTTGAACGAACGGAGGAAGTATCTGCGACTGATCAAGAAGCGGTATCTCAAAACGAGTAAGTTGGAACGCGGGCGCTTGCTGGATGAGATGGAGGCCATAACAGGCTTGCATCGCAAGAGTCTGATCCGCCTCATGTCAGGTAGCCTGGAACGAAAGCCCCGCCATAAGCGGCGGGGACGCACCTATGGTCCTGAAGTTGATGACGCGTTGCGGGTCATCTCCGAGAGCCTTGACCATATCTGCGCAGAACGTCTGCAGCCCAACCTGGTGTGGATGGCCAATCAGCTGGCTCAACATGGTGAGATGAAGGTCTCAGAACCTCTCTTGGATCAATTGAGCCGGATCAGCGTCTCCACGGTGAGACGGATACTGACTCGCATTCGCCAGGATGAGCCCCGCCTGCCTCGTAAAGGCCCTGCTCAAGCCAATAGAGTAGCCCGAGAGATCCCTATGAAACGGATCCCTTGGAACGAACGACAACCAGGGCATTTCGAAGTAGACGCGGTCCATCACTGTGGCATCAGTAGTTCCGGTCACTATGTCCATACCATCCAGATGGT
>Ga0209979_1001731_pt1 | contig 22942 bp, 22 predicted proteins | sample AnhtaG_FD_183114 | JGI IMG/M metagenome (GOLD analysis project Ga0209979, IMG submission 183114) | Deep subsurface microbial communities from Anholt, Denmark to uncover new lineages of life (NeLLi) - Anholt_01485 metaG (SPAdes) (version 2) | ecosystem: Environmental > Aquatic > Marine > Oceanic...
CAAAAAAGATGGAAATGTACCGGATCGGCGGATAGGAAAATAAATTAACCGCAGAGAACGCAAAGTAAGAGCCAAGTAAGCAAAGAATATCGAGATTATTTGTTATTTTTTTCTCTGTAATCTTTCCAGAAAAGACCGCTTCGTGTTGTGCTTTCTCAGTGCCCTCTGCGGTTAAATATATAATTCCAATTTTCATTATAATATAATTTTGTGGAACTAAATACTATTTTATTCGTATATATTATATGAATGATAACAAACGCAAACATCCAACCTTGCGTGCATAATTTATGCAGTATCAAAAGGAGGTATCATGAAAAACACAATCTTCGCCTTTTGCACTATTCTCCTTTTCGGTATTTTTGCTCTTTATGCCTGTTCAAATTTGAGTAAAGGCAATATACCCGCTGAACGATTACCTTCACCACCGCAGATTACATACTCAGGATCAACTTCAGGCGAAAGCGATACTCCCGTTGATGGAGCAAAAATAATTCTCAAAGGGACTATGAGGTATTTTGACGTGTCAAAAAGCGACCCGGATGTAATCTATGCATTGTCATCCGGCAAATTGATGAAGTCCACAAACGCCGGTGAAAAATGGACAGAAATCACCTCGATTTCTAAAATAGTTACCGTCGAAATCGACCGGGACAACCCAAACACTGTGTATGCCGCACAGGGCGGTTGAGGAACACAACCTGCTTTATTTAAAACCACAGATGGTGGTTCAGCCTGGAAGAAAATTAAAACCCAATGTTACATGTATGACGTAGCAAAAGCCGGGAATACGCTTTTAGTATGCTATTGTGATAGAACGAAGAGTACCCCGGTGGTTTCCCGCAGCACTAACGATGGAAAAAACTGGAAGGATGCGGAAGTCGATAAAGTACGCGGTTATCCCAGATTGATGGCGGTCGATCCGAATAACACCAATGTAATATACGTATGCGGCTATAATATTTATGCAAGCCGGAATAAAGAGCGTGCCGGATTTGTGCATAAAAGTACTGACGGCGGGGCACACTGGAAAAGTGTTTTTGAAACTACTGAGGCTAATTATGTGTATTCGGTTTTCGTTGACCCGACGAACTCCGGCAACGTCTATTTTGGATCGAACGGTGGTATTTTCAAAAGTACCGACAGCGGTAAAACCTGGAAAAACGTAAGGACAAAACGGTGCGAGTCGCTCTATATCACTGGAAAAGGCGAAATTTATGCCTTATGTGCTGATGGTATTGTGCGCTCAACGGACAGCGGCGGGACTTGGGGTGTGATAATTAAGCATACAAAAAGCTGGTGGCCCATGGGAAACCAGAGCACTACTTTCCATTTCCTTAAGATAGATGAGAAAAATAACAGGTTATATGTTGCTTCCGAAAAAGGACTTATTCGTCTCGACCTGTAAGGTCTGATCCTGAAAGCACATGCAATATATTATTTTACAGTATTGAGTGGCACCCCCAATCCCGCTGAGCGGGATTGGGGGTGTTGATTTTACTGGGTTGATGATTAATATTTGATAGTATGAAATACAGAGGTATTCAAAAATTATACAGATTGCTCGAGTTGTCCTGCTGGATTTGTTGCATTTATTAAGATGATAATTACATAAAACACCCCCAAATCCCGAAGCTTCGGGAGGATTGCCACCCGATGAAAGCATGTTAGAATATATAATGAAATATTTCTATAAAATTGGGATTGCCGCTATTCTTACCTCTTCGAGCTCGACACACCAAACTAATCCAAGCAAAAAAAGATGGAAATGTGCCAGATCGGCGGGTAAGAAAATAAATTAACCGCTGAGAACGCAGAATATGTGCCGGGTGAGTAAAAAAATTTAAATTAGTAATAATTTTTCTTTGTGGAAATTTCCCGGTTTCGTGCTTCATTTCCCATCGTTTATTGAGATTTCTTTTAAGGGGAAAATCGCAAAATCTTTGAGTTAAATCTTTCCGGATGAATTATATATTTTTCATCGTGTGAAATTTCAACGCTCCAAAAAAATAGACCGCGGAGGCGTGTAAGAATTTCACTCCTGGTATTTATATCAACATAATTACCTGCATTACAGCTTATTCTTTTTAAAATACGTAATTCTTTATCCAATTCATATATATACAATATCATTTCATTTTCTTGAAATCTCTCCGGATCATTAATTTCAAAAGGCTCTAATCCAATAAGATAGAATTTATCATTTCGAAAGATGATTTGCCAGTAGAATTTAACAAGACTTGGACCATACCCTTCGGTGATCGACTGTTTTTCCGGTGGGATGTAGTCATCCATATCTGTTGCTATTTCAGGTATATGCGTAAGGCTTTTTTCCTCCAAAAGCTTGCCCATTTCATCATAGATTTTGACCAGAGGCATGTACTGCATGAAGATATAATAATTGCCATTTGAGTCTTTAAAGGAAGAACATGCAGCAAAGTAATTATTAACCCGGTCACTTTCATGATATTTGGTTATTTTACCTATTTCACGCAGGAGTTTACCATCCTTTGAAAAAACAGTACAATAATAATCACCTCCCCGCAGGTTATTCATCACTATCTCCTGGTCCACCGTTACATAAAATCTCGTATCACCATAATCGCCCTGTACTCTGAATGAATCTATATACTTTCCTTCATTAGAGAAAATGGAGATGCGCATGTTTCCTTCTTCAAACACATAAATATTCCCTTCTTTATCAACTTCAAACCAGGCTGGATCTAATAAGTCGCCCGGTCCTTTTCCCCGATATTCTCCTATCTTGCGGATAAATTCTCCTTCTTGAGAAAAGACATAAAAACACTGGTTGCCTCTGTCAAGTACAATTATATCCTTATTTACGGGATTCTCACGAACCAGAATCGGAAAATTCAATCCTTCATTTTCAAAAGTATAGTCCGTATCAACAAGAATTTCCCTTGAATACGTTAATTTGGGATACGTTTTTTCAGGAGTTTCTGAGGTTTTACCGCAGATTATTAGAGATAGCAGCAATGCGCAGGTAAAGATAAATACACACAATTCTGAAATTTTTACTTTTTTGAAAATTTTTGTATATAATCTCATACTTACCCCCTGGAAGTTATTACCTTTTAGTTGGTTTAATTATGTACGTGAATCTATGTGCTTTATAATTCTACTCCATATTATTGAGCAAAGGATACCAAAAGACCTCTAGACGCATGATACAACGGGTATAAATTATAAATCATTTTCCATTAATACTCTATACCACTTATTACCTGAGAGCATTATTTTGCTTTGTCATTTTTGTTTTTCGAAGGTGTATAGCCTTCTGTTACCAAATCAAATTTTGGAGCTTCAATATTGGAATCAGGTTTTTCTTCTTGTGAATTATCAGATATATTGTTTTGAGTTTCCTCAGCTGGATTATTTTCATCTTTTTGTTTTCCCATTTTATACCTCCATAATTAATTTATAAAGTCATTCGTGTATTTAAATAAGCTTTATGTTTTTCCATAAGATAATTTCAATGTTAGATAATTTTTGTTTATTTATATATTTTTTTGGATACCTAAACAACTTATTAATAAATATATTAGATTTCAAGTAAAAATTGAATATTGTATGAAGAATTATTAAATTATAAGCTATATTAGTCCGCTTATGTAGAAATAGAGTGTTTTTTATTTGCTTTATCTGAGTAATAATTCTGTAAATCTCTGCGGTCTCTGCGGTTATTCCTTTCTTCAATTCTTCAACACAATTCGATATCGCGCTTTATTATCTCTCACCTTTTGAATGGCTTTGTTTACATCAGACATCGGCATGATTTCGGTCTGTGCCGTGATGCCGTGTCGGGCGGAGAAGTCGAGCATCTCCCTGATCATGTGCAGGCTGCCGGTGTTCGAGCCGCATACCGATTTTTGGGAGACAATTAACTGGTGAGCCGGCACGAGGATGGGGTTTTCCGGCGCACCCACAAAGCATAGCTTTCCGCCGGGCTTGAGTATCGTGAGGTACCGCTCCCAATCGAGATCGACAAATACCGTGGAAATAATAAAATCGAGCGAATTTTTTGCTTTTCTGAGCGCATGCGTGTCTTTGCTCGGAATGAACCGGTGTGCGCCGAGTTTCAGTGCTTCTTTTTCTTTTTCCGGTGTGGAGGAAAAAGCGGTAACCTCGCACCCGAATGCACGTGCGAACTGCAGTGCGAAATGCCCCAGACCCCCGATGCCGATTACGCCCACTTTCATCGGGGCAGTAACACCGTAGATGCGCAGGGGCGAATACACCGTAATGCCGCCGCAGAGCAGGGGACCGGCGGATTCCGAATCGAGCTCCTCGGGAAGACGAAACGCAAAACGGCTGTCAACCCGCACCGACTGCGCAAATCCGCCGTATTGGTCTACACAGGTTGCCTTTTTCTTTGGGCAAAGATTTTCCCGCCCGCTCAGGCAGTATTCACACGTCATACATGCGCCGCACTGCCAGCCGATTCCCACGCGGTTGCTACGTTTCAGGACATTGACGCTTTTTCCTTTGGCGGTTACCGTGCCGATAATTTCGTGACCCGGTACCAGCGGGTACGAGCTGATTCCCCAGTCGTCGTCAATCAGGTGTATATCGCTGTGGCAAATGCCGCAATATGTAACCTCAACCTCGATTTCCCATGGACCAAGCAGCTTGGGTTCATAGCGGAACTTTTCCAGAGGCTTACCAGCATCATAAGCAGCATAGCATTCAATATGCATAATCACTTCCCAAATCAGATAACCGCATTAGAAATAAAAATTAACTCCCAGGTTGCCGTAAAATAGCGGACCCTCTATCGGATTTAATTTTTCAGTCCTTTTCATCAGCAGCCTCAGCGTTGCTTCTATTGTGTCCTTAAACTTATACCCGCCGTGTATGCCAAAAGAAATATTTCCGCCCGTGCTTGAATACCAGCCGCTCCGTGCTTCGCTGAAATGTGTGGTTTTATACCATTTATTGTGATGAATATAGGTATATAAAAATTTGGTATAACCGATTTCTCCGGAAACATGCCATCGATCGACGAAATGTCCAATTAGTAAGGTTTCATCAAGGCTCACATTATTGCCGAAATACAATGCATTGTCCGTCCCGCTGTACATTACACTTATTCTATTAAGAATATGCCAATTGGTAAAATTGACTATTTTTACCCTTAAGGAAAGTTTTGCAAGATAATGCTCCATATCCAATAAGTAATATGGGAGTGTTATATCTCCGGCAAAGGTGATGCCTCGGTTAATTAATTCGATGCCAAAACTTCTGGCATAACCGGCAGTAAATGATGAAACAGGATCAATTTCCAGACTAAAATATACATGTTGATATCCCGGCTGCATAATATTGAATACCTGAGCATAACTACTTTGGTTTTGTACGCCTGTTAATACAAGAATGAAGAGCATTAGTTTTATGTTTTTCATCTTTTCCTCCGAATTTAGTGTGAGTGCTCAATGTTCATTAAATATCCACGCAGCACATCTACTGCCGCCCCGGGGTTTATCCAAAGGAGATCGTGTGCTACATTATTAATTGTGGCTAAATTTGTATTGGGATAATAAGCCGATAATTTCAGATGATGTTCAAGGTCAAGGACTTTATTCAATGAACTTCTAATAAACATCACGTTTTTGGTGAATAAATGAAGGTTTGTAGTAAAATCAAAATTATATTTACCGTCGGAACCCTGCAGTGATTCGTTAATAGCTTTATTAGCAACTGCGCCGAGTCTCCAAACCGGTCTCGGGTTATCGATTCCTTCATTTAAATTTGGTTGAGAGTCCTTCAGCTTTAATAGAAACTGATAGTCTTTTCTTTCATGACTGTCTGCCGAAATAAAGAGAGAATTCCAGACATAATCATTATACCATATTAATCCTAATCCGAAATTATACAAATCATCTTTAATTGTTTCCATATGTGCTCCTGTAAATGGATAGGGCTCGCTTAATACAGCGCCATCAATCTTATCAGGATATTTATTGATGTATGCAGTGGCATACGTTGCACCCCAACCATGTCCAAAAAGGACAACCTGTTTTGTCGGAGAATTTCCATACAAATCAATAATCTGATTAAGATCTTCAAGGTATACATCCATATTGATGTCTTCCTCGTCATGGCGCATTGAAAGCCCCGAGCCTCGTTGGTCAAAAAATACCAGGAAATAGCCGTCCGCTGCCAAAGTGTCCAACTTTAATAAACTTCTGTAATCTCTCCCGGGACCACCGTGAAGGAAAATAACAACTATATCCGCACCTATATGTGTCTCGCTCGTATCTCCAAATGTTTCTGCGTGTAAAACCGTACCGTTAATTGCAATTTGCGGAAGTGTCGGGTCTTCGATTACCGTTTTTGGCACCAATGTACCCGGTTCGTCAGGGTCAAGCATTCCAGAACAGCCATAGATTAATAGTGGAATTATAACGATCATTAATAATATAAATCTCATAGTAACCTCCATAAAATTCAGAAAAGTTCAGTAATCCTGGATTATTCATCCCGAGTACTCGGGATTTGTTCTGCTAAGTGTTGTTATTATTATATTTGCTACAATAAACACCCCCAAATCCCGAGGCTTCGGGAGAGGTGCCACCTATGCTGTCGTCCTGTCCCGAAGTTTCGGGAAGGACATAATGTTAGAATAGAAATTTATGAATTAATCAGATAATATCAACTAATTCGTATAAAAAAATAAATACTCTTTACAATTATTATAATGTTGCCATAACCTGAATAATTCATCCCGCTTAGCGGGAATAGAATTTATGAATAAATCAGCTTAATAAAAAAGTTTCATTGAGCATTGTTGGTGAAAACACCAATAGTGAGCTAAAAATTTCAAGACATGATTATAACTAAAACCATCTTAAACCGTTTAGCGGCATGAACCGCATGCGGTTCGTTCGTGGGTAAGATCACCATTTTGCCATCTTTACGATAATCGAATTGCTGAAAATTGTAACTTTTGCCTCGCCGTCTACGACAAACACCAGTGCATCATAAGGTGCTGTTTGTTCACTCAGCCCTTCACCTTTGTCAGATGAAAATAACATACTGTCCCCGTTTTCTTTTTGATGATGGTCCGGCTGGCAACAGAGCCTTTCCCGTACTCAACTAATGCAGTAAGATTTGCAACATACGCACGTAAATTATTTTCGTCTTTCTGTTTTGTATTTTCATCCATGGTGTTATCCTCGATGTATCCAAATTAATGCGTAGAAAATAAGAACTATTTCATGGTATTGAATATAGTTACATTAGTACATAATTACAATTGTTTTTGCATTTAAATTGCAGTACAATTGCATAGAATTCTCGATTTCTGCGGCAAATATTTCTTATCTATAGTTATAATTAAATTTGATATTACTTGACATACTTTAAAAAAATGAATACATTTTTAAAATTATCAGTTACAAGCACACACCTGTTCCAACAAACAGGAATGGTATTGCCCGGTATCGGTTAAGAGATGGTATAAAAATCTAAAGTTTAGCGTATGTTACTTGATTTTCTAAATGTTTTTATATTTCTGTTGGTTGGAATTTTTATGGTGTCTGTTACTCTTCTGATCTCCAAAATAATCCATCCACGCAAGATAACCAATGAAAAATTAATCACCTACGAATATGGAGAAGACCCTGTCGGGGATTCCTGGATCAGGTTTAATAACCGCTTTTATATCATCGCACTAATTTTTATCATCTTTGATATTGAAGTGGTTTTTTTATTTGCCTGGGCGCTTATTTATAATAATTTTGTCTATAATAAATTAGGAATGTTTGCATTCGTCAATATGATGATTTTTGTTGTGATTCTGCTTGTTGGTTTTGCATATGTATGGGTTAAGGGCGATCTTGAATGGGTAAAATCCTATTTCACTGAACAAGGTGAAGAACCGCTTGAAATTCCTGATGATTAAGGGCGCCGTTTTTCTTTCACAATGAAAGAGTATATACAGTGGGATATATAGAAGGCAGATTTGGTGATAGTATACTTATTACCTCAGCGGATAAACTATTTAATTGGGCGTGTCTCTCCTCGCTTTGGCACATGAACTTTGGGCTGTCGTGCTGTGCTGTAGAGATGAGGGCGACCAGTGCTTTCCGGTTCGATTTTAATATGATTGTCGGTAAGGGTGAAATGGGTACGGTGGGCGATTGCTGGGATAGATACAGTGGGCGTATCTTAGAGATGGTGGAAAGCATAAAAATTATACGACAGGCACTGCAGCAGATTCCGGATGGACCTGTCAGGCACGAAAAAACCGGAAAGTCTGTAAAAGTTCCGGAAGGAAAAGTATACGCCCAGACCGAGGCTCCGCGTGGTGAGCTGGGGTACTATCTTATTAGTGAGGAAAGAAAAGTCCGGCAAGATTAAAAGCCCGGTCGCCTTGTTTCAGTAATCTCAGTGTTATTGATGAAATCGCACGCGGATATATGCTTGCAGACCTGGTTGCCATAATAGCGAGTCTGGATATTGTTCTTGAATTCCCGCCCCGCTGCGAAGCAATCCTCTTTGGCGTAGCCACCACTTCGTGGCTGGGCGGGACTAAGAAATTAAATGCGAAAAAGCGAGTTAAGGTAAAATCACATGCTCCAAAGAGAAATACAAGGAGAATATTATAACAAATTTGTAGAACTCGTTGTAGAATTTGCTAAGTGGCTTGGATTGTTCGATTCTCTCCCGCCTATCTGGTGGTTTATTATTGCGTCTATTGTCGCTGCGCTGGTTTTTTGCCTTGTCATTGTTGTATTTGCACTTTTTGCAGTCTATGTAGAGCGTAAAGTTTCAGGGCATATCCAGGACCGTTTGGGTCCTATGAAAACAGGCTGGCATGGAGTTATCGCCACGATTATCGTTTTTATGTCGGCATTAGCCGTCTACGTTGTGTTTCCGTTTGGTGAAAAATTAGTAGTCATAGAACTCAATATCGGTATTCTTTACGTTGTGGCAATTTCCACAATAGTTGTACCAGGCATTTTTATGGCAGGCTGGTCGTCAAATAACAAATGGTCGCTTTTCGAAGCGATGCGGTCTGTGGCACAAATTATTAGTTACGAAATCCCTGTCGGTCTCTCAATAGTGTGTGCGGTAATGGTAGCCGGGCATCTGGGAATGCAGGAAATAGTTAAAGCACAAGCCGGGGGATTCCGGCACTGGTTTATTTTTAACAATCCGTTTACTTTTGTTGCTTTCTTTATCTACTTTTTAGCTTCACTGTATTCTGGCATGCGCTGGGCATTTTCCCTTCTGGCGGAATATTGTAATATGTTGGCGGTCAGCATCATTGCAACCACCCTATTTCTCGGTGGATGGCAGGCGCCATTTCCCGGGCTGGAATTTATTCCCGACTGGATCTGGTTTATAGGTAAGGCACTGTTTTTAGTCTTTATGCAAATCTGGATGCGCCGGACGCTGCCCCGTCTGCGGGTGGACCAATTAATGTATGTCTGCTGGAAGATCCTTACGCCGTTTGCTTTTGTGTGCATTTTCGGTGTAGGTCTCTGGCAGGTTTTAAGTAAATAGCATGATTTATTCATAAATTCTGTTATTTTGTAGAGTAATCAATTGTAGTGGCATGGCGTAAGCCACCACTTACGTGGCGATCACCATGCCCATACAAAATGAATTTTTTATGAATTATTAAAGATAGATGAAAAATGTAATCATGCGGGGATATTTTATCAATATATTACGGAGAGCATTAATCCCCCGAATACTCGGGGGAACATTTTATCATATCACCGTCTATAGTTGCTTGGCGATCCCCCGAGTACTCGGGGGATTCACCTCCCCAGCTTTGATATATACAAAAAGGTATAAGAAGTCGAAGGTGCCACGCAGTGATCACTATGTGAAAGAACATTCCGCTAAGCGGGATTAAAAACAAAAGAAGCGGGCGCAGATAAACCCGCACGGGAGAATTGATGGCTGGATCTGATATAGTTTTTCTGCTTTTTGCTGCAATAACAATTGGGTCTGCTGCTTTAGTGGTTTTTTCCAAAAGGATTACATACGCAGCTTTTGCCCTTATGTTTTCACTATTTGGGGTAGCGGGTCTTTATGTGTTTTTAAGTGCAGATTTTTTAGCCGCCGCTCAGGTTATTATCTATGTTGGCGGCATTCTGGTTCTGCTTTTGTTTGGGGCACTGCTAACCGTAAAAGTTTCCAGCGTAACGGTAACTACCAAATCAACCCAGCGAATATGGGGAACGATTACGGGCATCGGTCTTCTCGTCTTAGTTCTTTTAATCATTATTAGAGCCGACTGGTTTGTCCCCGAAAAAGACCCGGGTGATATCTATTTCGCACAGAGCTGGCAAATAGGCAGACAATTAATGACCGAATATCTATTACCGTTTGAAATTGCATCTATCTTGCTTCTTGCAGCACTCATTGGAGCAATGTTTATGATTCGTTCGGAGGACAAGTGATAACGCAAGTGATAACGCTTGATTCGTTTTTGATTATTGGTGCGGCGCTTTTTATATTAGGGATTCTCGCAGTTCTTACCAAGCGTAATGCCATCAGTGTATTGATGGGCATAGAACTTATTTTAAACGCCGCCAATATAAACTTCGTAGCGTTTACCTTTTTCAGAAGCTATGAAATACACGGCGTTTTGATTGCATTATTTATTTTTGTAATTGGTGTTTCAGAAGCCGCCGTAGCGCTGGCTATTGTGCTAAATATTTATCGCAATATGCAAACGGTTAACTTAGACGAGGTGGATAGTCTTAAAAAATAACCGTCCACAGTAATAATTATTACGGAGAGAATTAAATAGTTTGTATAGGTTTAATTATTTGAACTCGTTTAATTTTTCACCCTCACCCTAACCCCGAGTACTCGGGGTATAAACAGGTATAAATTAAATTATTCAAAGAGCAAAGTCATATGGCTAAATCTTTACAATAGTTTACATTTTGGAGAAGTCGAAGGTGCCATGAAGTGGTCACTATGTGAAAAAACATCCCGCTAAGCGGGAGAAAAAGTTAGTATGTTGGTAACAAGACTAACATACAGCAAAATTGTTTGCATTTGATAATGGGGCATGAGATAAAGATCGTCAAGTATGTAGCAAAATAAATGCAAACTATTTAGTGACCTGAGTAGCAATACAATTATTATCTTAACTCTCCATTAAAATTCGAATTTAAATGAAATTCAAAATAGTGGCAATAATTACTGCTGCAAAATCATTGGTTAAGATAGTCCTGCTGTTGAGTGCATTATGCCGGTGGTTTGACAATGTAATAATTGACGGTATTGTCAACGGTGTTGCCAATGCAGCGCAGATTTTCGGATGGCTTAGCAGACAACTCCAGACCGGCAGGATTCAGAATTATCTTCTATTTTTATTAATAGGAATATTATTGATTATAATATTCTGCGTGATATATTGGTAATCCCCCGAGCACTCGGGGGACGGTTACCCACTGTTGAGGGAGATATGTGAATGGGATTATTCACGACGCTCATAACTTTTATTCCGCTTGTAGGCGCAGCTATAATAACCTTCCTGCCTAAGGAAAAGATAACATGGATCAAATGGGTTTCTGCGGCTGCTACAGGTCTTACCTTTCTTTTGACAATTATTATGCTGCTGCTGTTTAATACCTCGATGCCGGGAATTGATAAGGAGGGTCAATTTCAATTCGTAGTGCATAACAAGTGGATCGAGGTATTTAACATCGATTATTTTATGGGTGTGGACGGTCTCAGCTTGCCTATGATTTTGTTAACTGCGCTCCTCTGTTTTCTCTGCGTTTTTGCTTCTTGGAATATTGACCGGGCACAAAAAGGGTATTTTGCATTGTTTTTGCTTCTTGAAACCGGGATGATAGGTACGTTCTGCGCACTCGATTTCTTTCTGTTTTACATATTCTGGGAGTTGACGCTGCTGCCGGTGTATTTTCTGATAGGCATCTGGGGTGGTCCACGCCGGGAATATGCGGCAATTAAATTCTTCCTGTATACACTATTTGGCAGTCTTCTCATGCTGTTGGCAATACTAGCATTTTATTTTACCAACGAGCCGCATACGTTTAATATGCTGACAATAATGCAAAACAGTGGAACTTATACACGGACATTTCAATATTGGGTTTATATCGCACTCTTTATCGGTTTTGCCATAAAAGTGCCGATTTTTCCGTTTCATGCATGGCTGCCGGATGCGCACGTTGAAGCCCCTACCCCAATCAGTGTTATCCTTGCAGGCGTCCTGCTTAAAATGGGAGCATATGGTCTCCTGCGGATCAGCTACCCGATGCTGCCGGATGCAACCAGGTATTTTGCTTACGGATTAGCTATTCTTGGTTTGATTAATATACTCTACGGCGCTTTTAACGCAATGGCGCAAACTGATTTGAAAAAGTTAGTTGCATATTCCAGTATCAGCTATATGGGGTATGTGCTTCTGGGGATGTCGGTATTTACTGAGGCAGGTATAAACGGAGCTGTTTTGCAAATGTTTAACCACGGCACCATTATTGCCATGCTCTTTCTTATAGTTGGTGTTATATATGACCGGGCGCATCACCGTGAAATTTCAGGTTTCGGCGGACTCGGTTCCCAGATGCCGATTTATACCGGCATCACCAGCTTTGCCTTTTTTGCAAGCATTGGGCTCCCGGGATTGAGTTGTTTTAGAAGCGAAGCTATGGTTTTAATAGGTGCCTTCCCGGTATACAAATATATCACTGTATTTGCAGTCAGCGGTGTTATCCTTACCGCCGGATATTTTTTATGGACACTGCAGCGCATTTTTCTCGGCAAACTGCAAGATAAATATAAAACACTCCCTGAAATTTCAGGTATGGAGATCTTTACACTTGCTCCCCTTATGGTAATTATTTTATTCATTGGAGTTTATCCGACACCGATATTAAACTTGATGCGGACATCGCTCAATTACCTGATTTTTAATGTAGTACTTCCATAAGCTTAGGCAGTTTGATATGGTTGATATTAATGAGATTCTTAGAGATTTAACTTATTTCTATCCGGAGATAGTCCTGACCGTCGCTGTTCTCTTTGTTCTGATAGCTGATCTTATTCCCAATATCAACAAAAAGTTGATAATTCCACTTCTGAGCCTCGCAGGATTACTTTTGTCCATGATTTTTTCTTTCCAATTATTTGAAAAGCTGGCAAGATTGCATGAAATTTTTAACGTTCAAGAACGTTTCTTATTCAGCAATATGATTATTGTCGATCATCTCAGCGTTTTTTTCAGAGTTTTCTTTGCTTTGAGCTCTGCGATTATAGTCTTGCTTTCAATACCAACGTTTAAGCGTGCGGGCGAGTATTATGCTCTATTATTGGTAGCCACGCTTGGCATGTATCTCATGGCATCTTCAACACACATTATCATGATTGCGCTTTCTCTGGAAATTGTAGGGATTGCATGTTATGTACTTGCCGGATATCGGCGGTCTGAGCATAGATCAAGCGAAGCTGCGCTTAAATATATGCTTTATGGCGCTGTCTCTACAGGCATTATGCTCTACGGATTTTCCTTTCTCTACGGTATTTCAGGAGAAGTAAATATTTATAAGATTCGTGAAACTTTAATGTTGGAACCAGTTGATAATTTGCTGTTGTTGGTCTCTGTTATTTTTGTTCTGGCGGGCATCGGTTATAAAATTGCAATGGTTCCCTTTCACTTTTGGTGTCCGGATGTTTTTGAGGGAGCACCGACTCCCATAACCACATTCTTTTCGGTGGGCCCAAAAGTAGCCGGTGTAGCATTGCTGATCCGCTTTATTTTTGCCGGGATCTCCGTGCAGGTAAGTGAAACTGTGGAACAATGGATATCTATTGGAGATATTGATTTATCACTTGTGTTAGCTGTATTATCGGCAGTAACCATGACGCTCGGCAATACCGCAGCTCTTGGACAGAGAAATCTTAAGCGGCTGCTTGCCTATTCCAGTATTGCACATGCAGGCTATATCCTGATGGGTTTTACCATGTTTACAGGTGCCGGAATCAATGCCGTTCTCTTTTATGTTATTGTCTATCTTTTTATGAATTTTGGCGCGTTTATTGTTGTAGATGGAGTTGCGCTCCGTTTAAAAAGTGAGAATATTGACCAATACAGAGGTCTTGCATCACGGGCACCGTATCTCTGCTTTGCTTTAACAGTTTTTCTCATCTCGCTGACCGGAATTCCACCGACAGCCGGTTTTATTGGTAAAGTTTTACTTTTTGCAGCAGTAATAGACAATAAATTGTACTGGCTGGCAGTGATAGGCGCTGTGAATGTAGTTGTATCGCTGTATTATTATTTTCGAATCGTAAAGGCAATGTACTTAGAAAAATCGATTTCTGCCGATGATTCAGCATTAGCTGTACCACGAATGCACATCTTCCTGATTACATTTCTTTTGATTCCCACCATATACTTTGGTCTATTCTGGTCCCATTTACTAGAATGGACTACATTTAGCTTCAATTTCATGTTAAGTATCGATTAATTACCAGCCTCATTAATGTAATTTTTACTTGCAAATGATTTTTTGATTATATAGATTAAGTACTGAAAAACTTAAAGTTTAAATAAAAGTAAATTTAACAGGGATTTTTATCCCGCTGAGCAGGAGGGAAAGAGCCGGTAACAAGTAAAGAAGATGTAGTGCACGGTCCAGATTGGGACCCTGTAAAAGCTGTAGATTAACTGTATGAAAAGTAATTGCTTCATGGATTAACAGGCACCGATGAAATGCAATACTACTTTATTATGTTGAGTACGTTACTTATCAAAACCCTGTTAATTCCGCTAAGCGGGACTATGTTAATCATCGTCTAAATTTAAACGAAGTTCAAATTTAATTTCCGGTGAAACAAAAAAAATTTATTCTTTGATTGAATTGTTTTTATTTTTGAAGTATATTTGTTAAAAAAGGAATATTATGATAAATCGGTTTTTACATAATTTTGAAAAGAGACGCACATTTCCCCGAGAATCGGGGCTGGTTGTTATTGTTCTTTTTAGTATTTTCATTGCATTTTTATCATCCTGTACTTTTATAAATATTTTTCAATCCAGCCCTTCACCTCTACCACTTGGTCCCCCGCCTCCTCTTAAAACATTCTCTGTGCCTCCCGATGTCGTAGAAGCAAAGGCTGTTGATATTTTGCAGGATATCGCGTGGAAGTATGTGGTAACATCACGTGAAAAATGGAGAATAGAAGTATACAAAGATTACGAGGGTGAACCCCACGGGTTTTGGAAGTTCAAGAAAATATGGCAGGACAGGGTGAAGTTTTATATCAGAATAACCCCCGCTAAGAACCAACCGGTTCACAGTTATATATATATCGATGCAGAGGCATTCACCAGGATTGATAAGAATCAACCATGGAAACTGCATGATTGCCCCAAAACAGAAGAAAGAATAGCAGAAATATTACGAATAATAAGCTCTAATATCGAGAAATAATATTAGCCTGAACTTTTGTAAATTTCTTAATCATGGTGAATCGATTTAATAAATCCCCCTTAAAAACAAGGGATTCAGGCATTTACACTTCCCCCTTTATTAAAGGGGGATTGAGGGGGATTTACACTTCCCCCTTTATTAAAGGGGGATTGAGGGGGATTTTTTGATTTAAGGAAACATTTTAAAATCCCCCCTAACCCCCCTTTACAAAAGGGGGGAATTATTAATATGTTTCACATAGCTGACATGGAATGGGTACGTGTTTGTAATAAAAAACAAAAATGTTCGTACATTAAATTTTTACAAAAGCTCTGATTAGCAATTTGTAATTACAGGTTGTTAAAGTTTATTACGACAGGATTTACAGGATAAACAAGATAAAATAATCCTGTCTTTCCTGTTATCCTGTCTAAAATAAAGGTATTTTACTGCTACATTTCAATCAGTCCTGCCAGTTTCAGAATTTCCAGATAGTTTAAAATAGCCTGTAAATCAGATTGTCTTGTGCTCTGCGCATCGAGCAGCTTTTTGATGTCCAGAGCGCTGTTTTTGCCGTTTACAAGCCGTCCGAGTTCAGTAGCGTCGATTCTTCCAACCCCAGGGCCGCTGTAAGGATATTTTTCCCGTTCTTCCTGCGGCACCTGGTTAATGAACTGGCTGTAACCGTTATATCCGTTCATCGTTACCTTCTCGGTCTGTCTCGGAATAACCGTAGACGCTTTCCTTTCGAGCTCGGTTAATTGTATTGTAACCGGCTGCGTATTGAGCCGTCTGGCGGCTGTCCTCATGTGAGTTTCGAGCGCGGCGAGGTGAGCATTACCAATATTGTCAATGGTATTTTGCATATCAGCCACATAATTACCCACCATATTTTTATCGGTTGCAAGCTCCATAACGGTTTCGAGCGTGGCTTTTTCATTGATAACATGCCCTTCAATAAGAACACGCGCACGTGTATAAGCGTCACCCAGCGTTGCGGCGGTTGCTCTGTTGATTTCTTCCATACCGACAATAAGCTGATGTCCAAGACGCCGCGTGCCGTTGCTGGTAATTTCACCAGCTATTTTTGTCGCCATATCGTCATTCGCATTTGCGATTGTGTATGCAGCGGCGGCGGCAATAACTGCAACGCGCCTCATCTGGGTCGGGTCAGCCTTATCGACGAGGTCGCCGGAGGTGTGGTACCACTGGTCGGGCCAGGCGATCATCATAACGCCGGGCACCTGTACGCCCCAGTTATTAAAGACTTCATGGTCGGATGAGCCGTAATGTGTCTCGATGCTGTAATGGAACGGTTCATCCGCACCTGTCGGAGCAACGATTCTGTGCGGAATCTTGAAAGGGTTACCGCGATTCTGAAGCCGCTCTCTGTTACCCTCGCCGACAAACCGGTAGCAATTTTCCATGACATCATTAATATAATGCGCATTCCCGAACGTAGTGCGCATCAGACAAAAATACGCTTTATTTAAGCTCAGCCATTCACCGACCATGTCCATGTTGATATTGCAGAAGGTCCTGTCCATTATATCTTGATTGTCTCTAACCCAGGGACCGGTGCCTGAAAACTCGGGACCCCATAAAAAGCGGATCGTCCGTTTCGGTTTCGGGAGGCGTCCTTCGTCGATGAGCGTGTGCAGAACGCGGGCAGTTTCAAGTATCCCTGCGCTGCCTGATTTATTGTCATTGGCGCCTTGTTTAACAACTCCTTCAAACAGGTGCGCAGAGAAAATAACGGCGGTAGTATTCAAATCCTCGCCGGGAATATGACAGATAATATTCTGCATTTCGTAGGGTTCCATATTTGATTCCACCTGAGCGCGGACAGTGATTCTTTCGCCTCTCAACAGGCGCTGTTTCAGATATTGACCTTCGCGAACCGGCAGAATAAATCCGAATGTTGTGTTTCCTGCTTCTCCGCCACCTCTTCTGCCTCTACCGCCGACACTTCCTTGTGGGAGTTGAATCGGATCAAAATAGTTACGGGAGGTGCTTATCGCTACAGCGCCCAACGCCCCCATACTTACGGTATTGTTATGAATAGTTCCTACGTTGCCTTCGCCGACGGCAATCTTACCGACGACGCTGGCGGAGTCGATCTCTGCGCGGGAGCCGCTGCCGACCCACACAAGTTCGGCGGTAACGTCTGAATTAACACTGCCGGAAGCGAGCTGCCACGTCAGGTCTTTGTACGATGCGATTTTCTGGCGGATAGGCGTAACCTCCCAGAGTTCGCCTTTAACGCCGTCCCATGTCGTGCCGCTCGGAATACGGATCAACTCCGCTCCCGGCAGCCCGTACCATAATAACTCATTGTAAACAAACTCAGATTCATAAAACGTAGTGCGGTACTCATCTGATAGCCGGTCTCTTGTATAGCCGCCGGTCTCCATAATGGTGTGCCACGCCGTTTCGCCGGATGCTTCACCGATGATTTCCGCCATCTGCTCCTGCGGCAGTAACGTCCAGTAAAGCCATGGTGTGTATTGCGCTTGTGAAGCGCCTGCAAACAACACAAACATGAAACACAGAATAATCAACGTTCTGATTTTCATAATACTCCTCCTGTAACAATATTGTTATAAATGATAAGGAATTTAATGAATTTGATTTATCTGAAATAATTGGGCAGAGAAAATCTATATCCTAAAGAGATATATACTTGTGAGAGGAAAATATTCAAAAATATTTGCGGGAGCGTGTGGGAATCGAACCCACCTCTCCCGTCTGTGACGAGAGACATTGGTTTTGAAGACCAAGAGGGACACCAGCCCGCCATCCGCTCCCTGATATGTTATTGTACAAAAATTTATGGCTAATAAAAAGTAAAATATTAAAAATCACTAAAATTATATTAGACGCTGAAGGACGCTGATTATTATGATTAATTATGATAATCTTTTTAATAATAAAAAATACCATCAACGTAAATCATAGCAAATCTGCGTAAATCTGCGTCAAATTAAAATACGCTTGTCCCCGACACGTATTGTAACACCCAGGTCATCAAAATAATTCAAAAGGGGCAGCGCATATTTACGGCTTGTCTGTAATGCGGTGCGAAATTCGCCGATAGTTATGGAATCTTTACTGATAATAAGGTCTTTTATGACTTTTTCAATCCGCTCTAATTCTTCACGTAAATAAAGAAAACTATTTCCTACTATTGTGACAGCGCCTTCATCGATAAGTATATTAATTATCGTGGTAACATCATTGATTTCCGCGTCGAGCGCCTCACTTGCTTCTTCAATAGTAGGGCCTTCTACACCTCTTTCACCAAGCAATGCAATTAATTTTTCCCTGATGCCCTCCGCCTTTTCAGCGATTTTCGGGACAAATCCTGTACGTTTAATATGATTTTTACTGAGAATTACGCGGTTTTGCTGTACCAGAGTATGCAGGGCATATTTCCATACGAGGTCATCAACTTTGGGGGCAGCTCTTTTTATCAATTCCTGCTTCGGTATATTGGGTCTTTCGGGGTTTGTTCGGTGATATTCTGAGATGTGATTCATGACATCGCCGGTGCATTGTTCGAATGCTTCTTTTGTAATCCAGAAAGTATCATTTTCGACGCTCAGACGCATAATTTTTTCTTTTGCATTACTCAGAACTTGGGAAACCATGTCAGGAAATAGACCAAATTGACGGACAACATCCTGCATTGACAATGGTGTTAAACCGGTTCTCGAAACAAAGGTAATTATCCGGTCATCCAACGTTTGATTATGTATTGTCCTCACATATTCAGCGATAGTTTTACGATTTCTTCGAGGGCGCGCAGCATCGATTTCCAGGATTTCGCCGCCGCCGGTGGTAATAGCGGGGGAGTAATATCTGATAATAAACCGGTCCCCAAAGGCTGCGGCAACCGGTTTTTCCAGTTGGATTTGAACCGGCGCGCTGTCACCCGGTTCGAGTCCCGCTAAGCGGGGTTCAAAAAGCGCCACTCTGCCGATAGCTTCAACAGTGCTGCAGTGAAATCTGATTCTTTCATGGTGTTTCAAAGGCGCTTTTGCGGATTTGAGATAGTGAAGAAAGCAATTTACGTTTAATGACGGTTTAAAATAGCCGGTTTGTGCGATAACGTCCCCGCGTGTAATATCTTCCTTTTGTATTCCGCTTATATTAATAGCTCCGCGCTCTCCGGTCTCAAGGCGTGTTACAGGCTTATTATGCCGCTGCAGACCGCGAAGGCGCAGTTCTCTTTTGGCGGGAAGTAATTCGACGGAGTCATCAAGCGATAGAGAACCGGAGATAACCGTTCCCGTAACCACGGTTCCGAACCCGGTCATGGTGAAAGAGCGGTCTACCGGAAGTCTGAACGGGCGGTCAAGGTGTTCCTCATCACGCTTAGCGGGATTGATTTCCTCGATGAGAACACTTTTTAATGTCTCGATGCCTTTGAGCGAAACCGATGAAACAGGAACAATTTTCGAGCCTTCATAGATACTTCCCTGCAATAATTTTTCAATATCGTCTTTTACGAGCTCGATCCAATCCCGCTCAGCGGGATCGACTAAATCGATTTTTGTCAATGCAACAACCAGCTTTTTGATGTTCAGAAGCCGTATTATATCCAGGTGTTCGCGGGTCTGCAGCATGATGCCGTCGTCTGCCGCAATTACCAGCAGGGCGAGGTCTATACCGGTTACGCCTGCGACCATATTCTTCACAAGCCGCTCATGACCCGGAACATCGATAAAGGCTATATCGTCGCTAAGGAAGGCATAGCCAAGGTCAATCGTGATTTCCCGTTCCTTTTCTTCCTTGAGTCGGTCTGTATCGGTGCCCGTCAGCGCCTCGACCAAAGCCGTCTTTCCGTGGTCAATGTGTCCCGCCGTGCCGATTATTTTGTGTGCCATGGGTTTTATAGATGCTGTGTTTTTAATTCAAGTCTGTAATTTCTCCAAGCTATATGCTGTGGTTTTAATTCAAGTCTGTAATTTCTCCAAGCTACATCGTTCCCAGTCTCTGACTGGGAACGATGTGCAACATGCAAAGTTCCCCATCCTCGTTCCCAAAGTTCCCCATCCTCGTTCCCAGTCTCTGACTGGGAATGTATATAACTCTATCGATCGCAAGAGGAGACCAAATTATTTTCATCCGGCTATTTCTCTAAAATTTGATCTCTGGCTTTTTCGTGAGATACTCCTTCGCCTTTATGAAGCTGAGTTTCAGCAATTTGAATGTCAGTCAATAATTCGATTTTTTCAACAAGAGCTTCATATTCGGCAACATCCAACATGACTGCGGCGCTTTTACCACGCTGAGTTATGACTAACGGTCTCTTTATTTTTTGAACTTCTTTAATACAGGATGCAACATTTGCCCTGAATTCTGACAGGGGGCGTATGTCTTTGTCTAGTTGAACTCTCCGCATCATGAAACTCCTTTGTACATAAATAAACCTATTTAATGTACGATATTTAGTACTTAAAGTAAAGAAAAAATTAAGCATTCCCAGTCAGAGACTGGGAACGATATGTACGGCAGGAGCCTTGGAACGATATGTACGGCAGGAGCCTCGGCTAAACACGATGTACGGCAGGAGCCTCGGCTAAACACGATGTACGGCAGGAGCCTCGGCTAAACGAGATGTAAGGCAGGAGCCTCGGCTAAACACGATTTACGGCAGGAGCCTCGGCTAAACGTGATGTACGGCAGGAGCCTCAGCTAAACGTGATGTACGGCAGGATCCTCAGATAAACGCGATGTACGGCAGAAGCCTCGGCTAAACGAGATGTAAGGCAAGAGCCTCAGATAAACGCGATGTACGGCAGGAGCCTCGGCTATCTACTCGTTACCAAAGTTCCCCATGTCCTCGTTCCCAAAATTCCCCATCCTCGTTCCCAAAATTCCCCATCCTCGTTCCCAGTCTCTGACTGGGAACGAGATGTACAAGATGTATTTTGTAACACTAACCTAAATACGTAACGAATCCAATGCGGTACGCGCTTCCGGTACTTGCTCAAAAAATCCATTGAGCGTATCACAAACATACATGTTACAAGAAGCACAGTTCGCTATCTGCTTTTCCATACAACACTTCCGAATTTCACACATATCTGAACAATAAAAAAACTTACGCTCTTCAGACAGGCATCCGTCACAATTAATATGCTCAGGCTTGATATCGAAGTTATACTTTTCTGACCATTGCTTTGCCACTGCTGCTCGTCTGTCGTTATCATCAGCCTGAGTTGCAAGGTATGTTTCACACCTGGAACAATCCAATCCGCAAAATGCAATCACTTTTGTAATCCTTTTCATGCTGTATGTTGGTCCCGCTTAACGGGGTCATCAATATACATTGTTGTATAACTATTTATAAACCAATGGATACTGGTCAGGATTGTCTAAGGAACAAAACTTTGGCAAATTTTGAGATTTAAAATTATTTTAGTATTTAATAACACCCCCAAACGAGTTTGGGGGTGCCACCCAAGCTCAAATAGTCATTGCGAGGAGCGTAGTCCCGAGTACTCGGGACAATCTCGCCGCTAAGATCTAATATAAAGCTGAATTTTACACTAAAAGTAATTTTTGCCAAAGTTTTGTAAAGAAGATATCTCAAGATCAACGTCCAGTTTTTGCCAATTAAAGATGAGATTGATGGAGTAGCTGTACATCAAAAATTTCACTTAATTTTGCATCTTTGAACCAGGGATATTGATCATAAGGTAAGAAATATTCCTTTTCATTTATATATAACCAGAATCCATGTATTGAAATATTTGATACTTCAACTTCCGAAATGTTTTTCCCAGGCGTCTTTGATTTCATTTTTTCATTCCCCGATAATACTAATTAATTCTATAAGCAGGTTCAAGTTTGTAACTTGAACCGAACGTTTCGGAGCATCCCGAGGCTTTGGGATATTCCAGCGAGATATATTAATTCTAACCTACCTCGTTCCCAGTCTCTGACTGGGAACGAATAATAATTCTATACCCTCAACAATATCGTTTATCTGGTTTCTAAACACCGTTCTCATGTCGAGGTACACTTTGTCGTTTTTGATATAGCCGAAAATCGGCGGTGTATGAAGGCGCAGCATTTTTGCGATTTTTTCAGGCTTTATAGTATTTGATTGTATAGTAACGGCATAGCTCGGCAGTTTTTCAAGCGGGAGCGCTCCGCTGCCTGCCTCGGCTTCGCTTTTTTCCACGGTGATTTTTATCCGTCTTTTTGGAATATTCTTAAGCTGCGACAGAACTTCCTGCGCACGTTTTTGCACCATTTCCGGGCTTTCTGTCAGCATTTTTGTTGTTGGAAGCGTTTTAAATCCCTTAATGCCATTTATGTATGACAGCATAGTGCCTTTGAGCGCGGCAAGGATCAATTTGTCGCAGCGGACTGTCCGTGCAATCGGGTTTTTTTTGATTTTATCAAGGTATTTCCTTTTTCCGGCTATTATTCCAGCCTGCGGTCCGCCCATAACTTTATCGCCGCTGAATGTTACTACATCTGCCCCAATCTTT
>Ga0209979_1001732_pt1 | contig 22935 bp, 20 predicted proteins | sample AnhtaG_FD_183114 | JGI IMG/M metagenome (GOLD analysis project Ga0209979, IMG submission 183114) | Deep subsurface microbial communities from Anholt, Denmark to uncover new lineages of life (NeLLi) - Anholt_01485 metaG (SPAdes) (version 2) | ecosystem: Environmental > Aquatic > Marine > Oceanic...
TAGTCTGAACAATGTTCATTTAAACATGTCTGGTTTTCTAAATTTAATCCATACATGGAAGATATTTTGAGACTGAAAGTATATAAAGGTCATGATTTATAGGACACTACCAAATATTCCATCTTGAAAATGTCCTCTTGAATGGAACCAACGAGCAACCTCCACAGCTAAAGTGGTTTTTCCGATTCCACCGGCACCTGTTACTGTAACCAATTGACTAATAAGAAGTTCATTTATAATTGTATACATTTCTATAGATCGGCCTGTAAATGAATTTGGCCTTCCTGGAAGATTTGTAACTGATTTTTTCAGTTCTTCTATTGATAATTCTCCTTGAGGAATATTAGACACTAAGGGATCTTGATGGAAAGAAGGACTATCAAGAGGCAATAGAACAAATTTATCTTCTTCTGGTACAAACGTTTTGCCTCCTTCTATTGCCATTAGTTCAAGTTGAGGTTTTATCTTGCTCAATTCCGGATTCCCTTCAACCAGCAATTTAGCCGTATCAAATGCTTTTTGTATTGTTTCTCCTCGAATAAGATGTCTATAAAAATACTCTGCAAAAGTAGTTGCGGATTTATCTAAAACTGGAACATCATAATGAATGGCTACTACATGATTAATACCAGCTTCATTTAACATTTGACCAATTTTCTCAGAATGACAAGCACTTACAATAGCAAGTTCAAATGGTCCACCTACTCCGATAAGTTTTTTTAGGTAATCTCCTGGGACTGTATGACTTCCACCTTTTCCATCCTCAAACAACAGAAAATCTTGATTACCGTGACAACTTAAATGTAGAATATTAAAATGATCAGCTATACCTTGGTCTAATTCATCTGTTGTCATAATTCCTATACGCAAATCAATCCTACGATTATAAGCGGCTAATTGTCTTACAATTGTATCTCGTTCAGTATCAATATCTAAAGCATCCACAGGATGGTTATCTGGGCTGACAAGGGGTGCAGAAAATAAACAAAGGATTTTAGGTTTATCAATGAGTATAATAATTCCTCCAATTTCCCAATTTCTTTGTGTCTTATTATTAAAACATTATATATTCTTTGAATTGAAACTAAGTTCTTTTTTATTGTATAATAGCTTTTATCATCACTTTTCATGCCATCACTCTTGATATATCCCTGGACGCCCCCCATAAGCGATAACGATTTTCCCGGGCAACACTGTCATTTTGGATCTCAATGCACCTGGTGAACTGTATATAGTTCAATATATGAGAAAATTGAACAGTACACAGAAAGATTTTTAAAAACCAGGTGTGTATCTATGTCTATGAAACAGGACATAATGCGAATACTTGCAGACTGGAACGTGTGGTGGGAGAAAAATGAAGTCCCACAAAACCTGCTTGGGCAGAAGCGAGGGATCTCTAATGAACTTATAGACCTTATGGAATTAAAGGAGATCAAATTAATTACAGGTGTGCGCCGAAGCGGAAAATCCACCATCCTGTACCAGATCATTGAGCACCTTTTGAATAAGGGTGTTCCATCAAAGAATATTCTTCTTCTAAACTTTGAGGACGCTGCACTTGCACATTATTCCCCTGAGGAAATATATGAAAGTTACCTCTCTGAATTAAACCCTGCATTTGACAACTTTGTCTTTATCGATGAAGTGCAGAGAAAAGAAGGATGGGAGAATTGGATAAGGAAAAAGTACGACTTGAAACATGCCACCAATTTTTTCGTAACAGGCTCCTCTGCACCCCTTTTAAAGAAAGAATACTCTACTCTGCTCACAGGAAGGAACATATCGGAAGAAGTTTTTCCACTGAGCTTTCGTGAATTTCTTGATTTTTCCGGCATACATGTGGACAATGCAGAAATAATAAGTACTGAAACACGTTCAAAAGTGTTATTTAATCTGAAAAAGTATCTTGAATGGGGCGGTTTTCCGGAAATATTTTTCACAAATGAGAACTATAAACGCCGCCTGCTAAACCAGTATTTTGAAGATATAGTCTACAAAGACATTGTAGGCAGGTACGGCACAAACTCCGTGAAAACAAAGGAACTTGGTGTTTATCTTCTGACGAACATAGCCAACTCCCTTAGTATGAGAAACGCAAGAAATGCTCTTGGTTTCGGGCTTGAGACAATATCAGACTATATAGCATACATGGTTGAAGCATATCTATTGTATGCAGTCCCCATCTATTCCCCATCACTGAAAATTCAATCTGCGAACCCGAAAAAGATCTATTGCATAGATACCGGACTGCGAAATGCCGTGTCATTCAAGTTTTCAGAAGATGTAGGGCGTCTTGCAGAAAATGCCGTGTTTGTTGAACTGAAAAGGCACAAACAGGACGTATATTATTGGAAAAACAACATCGGTGAAGTCGATTTTATTGTGAAAGATGGTCTGTGGCCAGTAGAAGCCATTCAGGTCTGCTGGAATCTCGACGATGAACGCACAAAAAAGAGAGAGGTCAGGGCACTATGGAGCGCAATGACGGAATTTGATCTGGACAAGGGATTCATAATAACTGAAGAGACGGAAGCTGTAGAGGAAATCGACGGGAAACAGATTTATTTCATACCTATGTGGAAATGGTTTTTGAATCATAAAACATGAGTATCCTGCTAACGCCCCGTGATCCATCACGAGGTCGGTGATGAGGATTTTTAAAAGAAATTAATTGTAGAAATTTCGTCCTGGAAAGCATAACACCGTTTCCCTAATTTATCAAGTCCCTTATTTTCTTATTGACCACACATTGGAAATATCAATATTATCGGCATCAAGCAAAATTAAACCATTCAATAATTTCAATTTGGTCATCATCCACTTTTCGTGCCATGACCCTTAACAGATCACGCCCCCCATAAGCGATAACGATCTTCCCTGGCAACCGCATTAAAATTGTCTCGCAGTGCATAATTATCGTTGAAAATAAAAGGGGGTTATCCATAAAAACGCCTCTATACAGGCCCGTGATATTTTACAGAGAATACCGTAATTGCGAGGTGGGGGATTTATGTTTGCGCCAGTCGAATTGGAAACAAGATTAATCACCGATTTTCGCAGACCGTTTGACCGTCAAAATTAAGTATTATATAAGAAAAATTTATTTAATTAGAAGCTACGGGATCTAGTAAATAAACAACGAACTCAAAACTAACTCAAAACGAACTTCCGGAGTTCGTACAAGTTCGTTCAGTTCGTTGTTAAATATTATCAACTCCCTGATAGCGATTATCACTGAATACCAAATATTTCAGTCCACTCGTCCTCATATTTTGACTAATTCTTCAATTGCCCCATAAGCCCTTAATCATAGGGCATTATAATGACTCTTATAATATTTTGAATTTTTTACTTATTTTGAGAATTTTAATGACAAATTCGATAATTATGCCTACAAATCAGGCTTTTTGAATCTATACTATGGTTAATTTTAGTCGATTTCCAATTTTAACTGAAAATTTCTTAAATATATATTAGTCATAAATATACACCTTGTTTTCAGATTTGATGGAATTCATAGATGGCGATTATTAAAAAATTTTGCTAAAAAAACTTGGAGAAAGCTGTATAGAATTATGACGATTTAATGGCGTTCGAAAATCAGTGTTAATACTTATTTTATTTCCAACAAAGGTATCAAATTATTTGGCAAAATTCAATAAATTATAATTATATGTTAATAGCTTTGAAATTGAATTAAATAAAAACACTTCAAATCTCATATTTTCTTTAATATCTCAATTCCACCATCAGACATGCCCACATAAACCTCATCCACATTCCAAAAGATACCATGTTCTACCACCCCGACACAATTTGACAATTCCAACCCCAGCTGTACAGGATCTCGAATCTCCCCAAAATCAGCATCCACCACAAAATTCCCATTATCAGTGATCACAGGCCCGTCCTTACGTGCAGCCATTCGTAACACTGGATTCCCACCAAGCTCTAGAACCGCTTTTTTCACCAGTTCCAGGGCATTAGGCATAACTTCCAGGGGAACTGGATGATTTAGAATATCCACAACCTTCTTTTGATCCACAAGTACCACAAAACGCTTTGCAGAGCAGGCAACAATCTTCTCATTTGTATGTGCTGCTCCACCCCCTTTTATCACAAACAGGTCCTTATCGACCTGATCTGCTCCATCCAAGGCTATATCAACAACTGGATTTTGAGCAAGAGAAGTAAGTGGTATGCCGCAGTTGATTGCCAACATTTCAGATTGATAGGATGTAGGAATTCCAAGAATATTCAATCCTTGTTTGACCTTCTGTCCGAGGGCCTCTATGGCAAAAGCAGTAGTAGAACCGGTGCCAAGACCAACTACCATTCCATCTTTCACAAGGTCTGCTGCAGCCTGGCCAACGATTTTTTTTTCACTGGTATTGGATTTTCCAGTTCTATCCTTAATTGAACTCATGTAAAAACAAATCCCTTATAGAATATTCAAGAATTATTTTCGACTTCAGAATATTCAATACCTGCAATCTCAGCAGCTAATTTATTTATTGCAATAGATGCTGGTGAATTTGGATATAAAGCCACCAACGGTGTTTTTTTACTCAGTGATCTCTGCATATTTGGATCATTGGGGATTACAGAAATAATTTTAGATTCTAATGTTTTTTCAAGCATTTGCTTTACATCCTCAATATTAGATGAATCCACGCGGTTTATGACGACTCCGTCTATCTTATTATCATTAAAAGATTCTGCAATAATTTTCATTTTCAGTGCATCAGCAATTGATGAAAGATCGGCAGTTGCGAGAATCATAATATGATCAACTAAGGGTAATAAGAGTAAGACATCTTCATTGATTCCAGTAGGAGTATCTATCAAAATATAATCTGTATCTTGCTTTAAATGTTCTAAAACCCCAACCAAACCTTCTGGATTTGCTGCTTGAAACCCTTCGATAGTATGGCCGCTTGGAATGACTTTAACACCGTAAGGTCCTTCATAGATAGCCCTTTCTATCGATTCTTTTCCAGCCAGAACTTCATGTAATGTAACTGGGAGAACATCCAATCCGAAAGTCAATCCAATATCGGCCATGGCAAGGTCAGCATCCAATAAAACGGTTTCTTTTCCCAATTTCGCAAGTGATGTAGCTAGATTTGAAAAAAATACGGTTCTCCCCACCCCACCTTTTCCCGATAATATAAGATACGTTTCTGCAGTCATAATACTCATCATCACACAAGGGAAATCCTTTTTATGTTAAACATCATAACTGTATTTATAAATTGCCGTATGAATCTCTGAGGTAAATGATATGGACGATTATATTGACCAATCAATGGTTTTTTTCAGGTGCAGCATTTGTGAATTTGAGTTCCAATCAGATCCCAACTTCATACCTATAAAATGTCCCCAATGTGGCAGTGAAGAAAATTATAGAGTTTAATCAATAAACATTTATTCTTATGAACAAAACGCCATCAACAAAACGATTATCCCAAAAACAGACGCGCCATTTATTATATTTAAGGGAAGATAAAGGGCAGATAAGTCTGGACTTTATTGCAGGGACTGTCATATTTATGGTTACTTTTATGTTTCTTTTCCAGACACTTACCAGCCTGTTTGTTCCTTTTGTATCAAATTCAGACGAGATCAAATCAATGGCAGATAGGGTTGCTATGACGCTTGCTGAAAGTACAGATGGTCTTGCAGACAGCCCTACTGAAAATAATATAATCTCTGTTAACAGAGCAATTGAATTGAATGATCAAATGTCATTAGACTATAATGGAGTTCTAGAAGAATATGGACTTTCTAGTGATAATACAAAATACAATTTGAATTTATCACTTCGGGAAACTGACGGTTCGATTTATCAATACCAGGGAAATATTGTGCTCAATAACGGGCCCGTTTCGCCTGTTACTGCTAATGTGGCACAGACCTCCCGAATTGTGTATATTGAACAAGATGATATAATTACCATACTTTATGTGAGGGTCTGGTAAATGAACAATAAATTATCTGATCTGATAAAAAATAATCATGGCCAATTATATACATTAGAAGGAGCCGCTACTGCCATTATGATGATCATCCTGATCGTCTTCATCATTAAAGCCTCCCCACTCACTCCATTGACTTCATCAACATCACATCAACAGGTGGAGGCACAGCTTGAGACTACTGGAACAGATCTGTTAATTGTACTTGACCATGTTCCTGAAGACGAGGAATATTCTCTGTTAAAGGAGGCACTTATGGATTGGTCTGGTGTGGAATTTAACGGACAATCATCCACTTATCCCGGTTCTGTAACAGAGGTATCTACCGTATTTAACAGAGTGTTTTTAGGATACGGTACAGCCTTTAATTTGGAAGTGGCGTTCTTGAACGAGGATGAGGAATGGGAAACCAGGAAGATGTTCTGGAACGGCCGGCCGTCAGACAATTCCATACTTGTTACAAGAAAGATGGCTATTCATAATTCTGATAATATATCAGCATCATTTATCCCTGATCTCTCTGAGAATTCTGATTTCTATAATATCCTTGATATTAAGTTGACACTTTGGCGGATGTAAGGTTATGAGGCATATAATATCTAAAAAAGACTCTAACAAACCCAATGCCCAGTTAATACTTTTGTCGGGATTTTTTATTATGCTGGGGACACTTACATTTGTAGTCCTGCTAAATAACCTCATCCTGACTGCCAACCTTCCCGCTGCAGGCCTTGATATATCGAAACAGGATATTAAAGAGTTCAGGAGCCTGGTTATATCAGAAGTAAATTATGCTACAGTAGCCACATTAGAATACAGCCAGGCTAGTGAGACCACAAACGAGACTTTGCTCAGGAATTATTTTTTAAATTATTCTGACGATTTTAGCCGGGCAATAAGCCGCGTTTATGCTACCAGAGGAGCAGCAGTGGAATTGGTGTTAAATAACGTCACCTTTACCTCATCAATAACGAACCGAACAATTACAGTCCAACATTTCAGGCAGCAAGAACACTTTTTCCCTAACAAATCCCTGATCATACCAATGGATGGGCAGCAAAATAATACACTCAAGGTGTACAGGTTGGTGTGGAATATTGTCAATAATACTGACATACCAGTTTATGAGGTATTACAAAACCCTGTTAATATGAGTAATATTACATCTAGCCCGCCCAATATGACGAACATCTCAATCAATGATTTTTATCTGAACCTAACAACAGATAATATTTTCCGGGTATCTGACGGGCCAGGAAATGTTACAAACCGCACCTATTCTGGCGGACCTTTCCTTATAGATTTCAGAGATCTTAACAGTTCAACAATAAACTGGATATATAACCAATCTCTTGAAGTTACTCCTGCTATAACTGTTCATGGTTTACGAGAGTTAAATGGGACTATTCTAACCAGGACAATAGTCATGACAGAAGTCCCGAGCGTAGCTGTTTATCCGGGATTGAATCCAGGTCCGATTAAAGATTATTATTCTAACATGAACATAACAATCAGCCTATTAGAATATGATGATGTTCTGAATAACTTAACTCTTGAGAATTATAGTGTCCTCATAATTTACAATAATATGACTGATGAAGATATTGAAGTAATTAAGAAAATCAAGAACTGGACAGCTGATGGGGGTGTGTTATTTGCTGAATCTATAGGAGCAGTCACTATGGATGCAGCAGTGGATTATATTGATAATAATACTGCCCATCCCTGGTATGGGTTTATTGGAATTAATGGTACCAATAGCACGGCCTTAGGTGCTTATGTGGGGACTGGCCCCTATGTCAAACTGATCAATGATTCTTCAGTGCTAAATGGAGCATCACTGTTTCCCGGACTCGTTGAGACTGGTGCGTCATTCAACCCGTTTGCACAAAATGATAACATCAGCGGTATGTATGGTCCATCGACGGGCGAAGTAATGGCATTTACATTAAATAAAAGTACTGATGCAGTAAATCCAGGTACAAATATTATTGGTTACGCAGCATTTCCTAACGGGAGTCAGATAATTTATGATGACGACGGCGACGGTGAATCCGAATACCACTTTGCATATTTGGAAGCACCATTTGAAAAAGGTCGGGTAATCTACATGGCAGGTAACCTTTCTGAGAGGGGTATTCAGGCAGAACGTATTGCAGCAGAGATATTTTACGCAAGCGTATCTTACGAAGAGTTGGCTCTTGAAACTAATAATGTCAATGTCACTATTTCGTATATGGACGGCAGAGCAGATTACTCGGATACATTCATTATAACTATATGAGGCAGGTTTTATGAAAATAATTAATGATGACAGGGCAGTTACAGTAACAATAGAGTCTGTACTTCTGTTCTCTATTACTGTGTTGCTGCTTGGTATGGTGATGTTATCGTTCCAGAGTATCAATAATCAGGCAAGTGAGACTGTTATGAGAGAGCAATATGGAAGTATCGGGAATGATGTTGCTTCAAAAATACTTGATCTGGACATTGAGGTAAAAGCCAGTCTATCACAGGGTTCGGTTGTTGCAATTGAAAATGAATTGAACCTGAAACCTCTTGTGGCAAACAACCCATATTCAATTGAATTGGACGCAGGGAAAGTAATTGTACAATCTTTAGGCGGCCCTTCGGTTACTATTGAGGTACCATTTAATCCCAGTCTGAATATTGTTTCTGGGAGCACCATTTACAGCACAGCAGCTGAGCATGCCCTTATGTATGACCCTAATGGACAGATCATGTTCAAGAACGGTGGAGTAGATGCAGTTGTTGATGATCAATGGCCAATAATATATTTTGAAACTCCTGAAGCTATGGCGAATTTAAGTGGGACAGTAACGATAAATGTGTTTACGTTGGATAATGTGGAAGTTTCGAAAGTAGAATATTTTATCAATGAAAACTATGAAACTACCGTAGGTGCTCCGTTTGATTGGGAATGGGATACGATGGGCATTTCCGATAATACTTACACAATAACTGCTATTGCTTATGATCGGGCAGGCCACTATAGTTATGATACCCGCAATTTTAAGGTCTACAATGGCCTGGACCTGGAAGCACCGACTATTGAAGTGGTCTCCCCGACTGACGGTTTATCAACTGATTTTAATCCACCTCCGATCGAAGTGATTGTCAGGGATAATATTGCCATTGATGTTAATACAATCCAGATTATACTGGATGAGGGAACCGGTGATGAAGAAGATATCACTGCAAATTCCACAATAACTAATACTTCTTTTACTGAGTATAATGTTCTCTATAATGCACCAGAAGCACTTTCTGAGGGGAGTCATAGTGTTTACATCTATGCAGAAGAGATGTATTATGGTGTTGGCAACACGTTGAACCAAAACGTGTCTCAGAGTTGGGATTTCACCATAACTTCCTTCAACGACGATACAGATCCTGCTGTCGGGATCACGTTCCCTCAATATGCTGATAATCTGGTCACAGGGGATAATATCAGAGTATCGTATGTAGCATCTGATCTTACATACCCTACAGAATCGGGTATTGATTACATTATGATCGATGTCTCTAATGGGATAACAAATTATACACATAGGGAAAACGTGTCATATTATCCCAATGTTATTTCATCAGTATCCCCTTCCTGGACTTTCATCAATAAATTATCATATAATGTAACCTATACCTATTATGTTACCATTTTCGACAGGATCGGAAAAAATACAACTGCAACCGTAGGCCCGTTCAGGGTGGGAAGCAGTTCAGCGAGCTCAGTTGTCACAGATACTCCATCTTTGTCCAATAAAAAGTTAAGCTTTGATGTTTATAACAGTGATCCCAGCTTACCTGCTTACTTTGAAAGTATGGACGTAACATTTAGTGAGGGAACACTTAATTCAATAACTGGAGCTATCACTTGGAATGGTGCTGACCCTATTGCTCATGTTGAGTTTTCTCCTACAATATTAGTTCCCACAACTTCTGATACAGTGACCATTGTTTTCAGTAATGCAATTGATTCATCATATACGATTGTTATCAACTTTGCTGACGGTTCATCCAAGACAATTACCTAGGTGTGAGAGATTGAAAAATTTTATTCATTCGGAAAATGCGGTGTCAGAAGCGATTGGATTTGTACTTACCCTGGGTATTGTACTGCTTGCCTCGGGTATTGTATATGCAGGGGGTCTTCCCATTCTTCAACAATCAATGGATTCAACACATTTCATGGAAATGGAAGAGAGCTTCTTACTTCTGGCCCAGAATATTAATGAAGTGGCATATGAACGCGGTTCTGTCAGAAGTACTGAATTAAAAACTCTTCAAGGTTCAATGAGCTTAAATCATGACAGTTCAATGCAGATTACTGTTAATGATTCAGTTTATACATATAATATGGGGTCTGTGGAGTATTATTTAGATAATAAAATTGTTGCATACGAGAACGGTGGAGTCTGGGCAAAATATGAAACTAATACTATTATGAAGTCAAAACCCCAGATGAGCTATAGTAATGTAACCACAATACCAGTAATAGAAATAATGGGGGATTATTCAAAAGCCGGAGAAGGTTCGACAAGGATAAGGGCAAAATATAGTGAGGCCTCTTCTACAATTCTCATCCCTGCCACTGGTTATGAATCTAACATCAATATTACAAGTAGTTTTTACGAGGGATGGGCAATATATCTTGAAAATAACCTTGGAGCCCATGACGTAACTGTGGACGATGCAAGCCAATCGGTAAGTGCGAACATTACTTCTGATTATATCTATGTAGATCTGAACAGATTGGATATGGAGATTTTCTAATAATGAAACGTCAAATGAGAAATGCGGAAAATGCGCAATCAGAGGTTATTGGTTATTCATTGTTACTTGGAGTTTTAGTAACCGCAGTAGGGATTATAATCGTACTGGCAGCCCCCATAATCCAGGAGTCAAAGAATGATGTATATTTAAAGAATGTAGAACAGGGTTTCACTGTTCTTGATTCAAAGGTCAGTATGGTGGGATTGGGTAATTCTCCTTCTCAGCTTGTCCAGATATATACCCAGGCAGGAGATATTGTAATAGATGATAATACATACAGCCGTATAAGTGTAATTTTTTACAATGGGTCTGACCGATATGAAGTGTATAATAGTTCTATGGGAACAGTAGAATATACACTTGGCCAGGATAAAATTGCCTACGAAGGCGGAGGAACATTCCGTAAATATCCTGGGAATGATAATGTAATTATGATCACTCCTCCGGAATTTCATTATAATGGCGAGACCCTTACACTCCCTATCATAAGGATAAACAGCAATCAATCGATAGGTGGAAGCGGGGTGGTCAATTTGTATTTTCAATCCAATAATACCCCGAACGTACTTTTCCCCAACCCTGATGTGAATCCGGAATTTACTAATCCCTTATTGAAAGGGAAGCAGGTCTATGTGGTTATTAAATCAGATTATTACAAGGCCTGGGCTAAATACATTGAAGAGAGGACAGATGCCTCAGTTGTTACTAACGATGCTGCAAAAGAAGTACGAGTTTCTTTGAATGCTAAGCCAAATAATCTAGACCAGGAACTTGAAATGCCTATTGATATTTTTGGGTTTAATGTAGAAAATGAAAGTGCTTTGAATAATTTTAGTATCATACTTGCCAATGGAACCAGCAATTTTAAATTAGTAATGACTACTTCAGCAACACATACTGAGCCTTATTTTACGCTCAGTGCTGATAAATCCCAGGGGGATGGTGAATTAGGAGTTTTTATTGAGGTAAATTATTATGATAATGGTGCAAGGGAAACATGGGAATGGGATGTGCAGGCACTGAAAGACGCGCAAGACAATTTTGATATTGATTTTTTAAATAACAGTATCGGCATAACATATAAATCGCCTACTAATTCATGGACTTGGATTAATGAGAGTATTTGTAATGATATTTACGTAAACACCCAATCTTTTACATGTGGCGGGCAGAAAATACTCCAGCACTATATGTCGATTGTTGGACCTACATTTACGTTTTATCCGGAACCCTCCCCATATTGGGATGGATTCGAACAAGGCGGTTCCTCTTATGTCCTTTTTTATGAAGTCATGCCTCCACGCATTACATATCTACATATTGTAGAACATAAGATTCAGGCTACTGTGGCATAATTATTGTATTAAAAAAGTGTAAAAAATTAATTGAAATAAAGAATCAGTCTATGCAATATCCCTTGAGGTATCGATCTGAATCCCCTCTCCGATCTTGAACTTGATCATCTCGGCAGTTGGGGTCATACCTCTTATCTTTGGTATTGATAGTTTGCTAACGATCTTGTCACCTGTCTTTTCAAGATCAACATCAAAAATACCATCACAGGTATTAAGTATCTCGTTTTCCAGTTTCTTATCCTGGGTATCTTTCAGACCATAAAGAAATGTAAGGCCGCCTGTTTCTTTTGTAGTCTCATAGATAATATTCATTAATCGTCTGATTGCTCCACGATTTACATTTAAATTAAGGAAAAAAGAAAATGTATCTATAATAATATTTACCTCATTATCCTCTGCTTCTGCAAGAATTGACTTTAGATTGTACTCTGTGAATTCTATGATCTTTGCATCAATATATTCATTACCCACATTATCTATCATCTCGCCATGAGGGGATAAAAAATATGATTCATAGACATCCACAAATACTACATCAGACGGGTCAAAATTCATATTCTGGATATCCTGCTTGACATACTTTGTTCTTCGTTCTGTACAGAAATAGTATGTCTTACGGGACTGGGTAAACTGGTATAAGAATACTTCTGACATGGACTTGGTGGAAGCTGAAATATAGACAACTGACCCTGCCGGGAGACCTCCCCCCATACTTCTGTCCAATACAAATATCCCGCTGGAGAGTATCTTTGGCGCCAGGCGGGGTTCTGCAATTTCCGGCTCTATGAATGTTTCCTGTTCAAAAATGGACTCGGCATCAGATTCAAACTCCAATACACTTTCGGCAGATTTACTCCCCTCTTTCATTATGTCATCCAGATCTGGATTATAAATGTAATTTTCATTACTTGAGAGAATATCATCTAAGCCGGCCATACTATTTCCTCTTTATATTTTAATACGTTTTATGAACTTAAATAACTTACGCCATCATTATGATGATTATAATGATGAATCTGTTAAAGCACTGCCAATACAAAGAGAAGATAACCCATAGTAAGCATAATTGTAGAATGTTTTAAGCCAGATATAGCACTTCCTTCCCCCATAACCCCGGCGATAAGTCCTGAACAAATACCCTGTATCACTGCAGCATGGAAGAACATCCGGTTATAAGCATTAAGATCAAATGCTTCCATAAAACCTCCACCCTGAGCTCCTGATGCTGCCATTTGGTCTGCTGCTTTTGACATCTCTGTCAGGAATGTGGTTGAGATAACAAATACCACTCCAATAAACACACCAAATGAAATGTAAATGATCACAATATAGATCAACATATTAACGCTTCTTTCTTTTCCCATCTCCTGCTCGAACTGGGCATCTTTTGCTGCTATATACAGCACTTCACCCACATCGCCACTCGATTCATTAGCCTTTGTGATAAGCGTGATTGCTCTAACAACAGTATTAGTCCTGATCCTGTTTGAGAATCTTGCCAGGGCAGTATTAATATCAAGACCCCAATCAATATCCTTGTGCACGTTACGTATTTCTTTACTCAAATGTCCAAGTTTTGACCTTGCCATAAGAGCAATGGATTCTCTCAGTGCCATGCCCGTCTCGTTGGTACTGGCTAATTTTTTAAGAAAATCAGGTATCTGGGATTGAATACGTCTTTCTTTTAATCTTTTAGCCTCATGGAAAAATGCCAAAGGAACAATTAAAATATAAATTGCGTAAACAAGGCGGTCATCAATAAAATCAATAAAATCCGGTCTGTCTATTGCACCTACGGCAGAGACAATTATTAGAAGTAATGCGATGGGACCAGTAACTGCAAGGATATATGCTGGTTTGCGTTTAATACCCTTTAAGGGATCTTTAAGAAATTGCTTGAATGCCAGGCTTTTCCTCGATTTTATGAACAATTTGAAATTATTATATTCAGGGTCGTCCTCGGCTGGTAGGTCGATCACATCCGGCATAAACTGAGATGTTGGAAGAATTGGCGGTTCCCCTGTTGTACCAGGTGTCATTATGCCGATCATAAAAATAAACATCCCCGAACCCACCGGGAGCATCATGTAGATAATGGCATATAACATCATAGTGGTGTCAGAACCCATAACACTCATCATGACTCCCATGATAATTATGAATAAAGGACCTGCCACAAAAGCTGTCACATACGATTCTGCAATAAGTGCAAGGGTTTCCAAAAAACCTTTTTGTTCATATTTTGCTTTTTGTGCGTACTGTTCTGCTTTATCCCTAAAATAGGTGGGAGTGTCACCGCCACTATCAATTACCGTGATCAGGTTGTAGATCAGGTCCTGGAAACTTTCTGATGGGGTCAGTTCACTGATATTATGCAATGCAGTTCGCAGGTCATTCCCGAAATATTCCATATCCCTCAAGACCACGTCTGCTTCTTTCGAGACTTCCCCATAGGTATGCCTGCTTTCACTGAGTGCCCTGAACAGCTCGATAATGTTCATTCCGGCCCTGCTTAACGCATAAAGGAAAGTAACTGCTGATGGGAGGTTCCTGTTTATGGCCCCTTTACGCTCACCTACAAGATATTTTGGATATAACATAAACAGACCGTAGGTTACTCCACTAAGGAAAAAAGTAAGGAACATAAAAATAAATGTACCAATGATCAGTTCTTTATAATCAAGTATCCAGGCAGTACTCTGGGTGAACGTGAGATTGGTAATCTGGTCCGGGAGACCCACAATGGCAATAATAAAAAATGCTGTGATCAATCCCAACAATGCCCCAATAAGTCCTGCCACAGCTGAATAGAATATAGTATTGGAAAGATACATCTCATAGGACATAGCTATGCGGGCCTGCTTGAGTGATTTTCGAAGAGAAACGTATTTATCCTCCCTTTCTTTCATCTTGTCCCCCAGGATGACAAAAGGAAGGGTCTTTAGTTTATGAATTAGTATGCCAGCTTTTTTGGAAAAAGGATCTTTTTTTGGTGCAACTGCGGCTTGGATCCCTGGTTCGTCTTTATTTTTGTTCATTTTTTGCACCACGAAATAAATCTATTCGATAATCTTTAACTTCTTCAGCACTTTTTCAGGATTTATAGAGTATTCGTAGATAATAGTGGATATTGTATTGTATTCGGTAATATTGTTCCTGGCCAGGAAGTCCAGAATTTTTTGCCTAACTATTAATTCCCGCCTGATTTCCTTGAGATTCATGGCCCGTGTGATCATGATGTCGTTAAGTGCTTTGGATTCACCCACCCTCTGGAACGTATCTGTCATAGAATCCCATGAGAATATATCATTGGTACGAATATTCCTGGTCTGGGGATCAATATCGGTTATTTCCACCAGCTTGGTATTTCTTCTGACCCTTTTTCCTTTGTGATATGTCTGGGTCTGGATACTGATGATATTCAGGGCCTGGATCATGGTCCTGGGTACACTGATGGGAGGGTTCTCCAGCCTGTGAATGGCAGAAGCTACCGAATCAGCATGCATGGTGGAAAATGTGGTGTGACCTGTGCTCATGGCCTGGAACAATGTCAGTGCTTCCTTGCCTCTGACCTCACCCACAAGCAGGTATTCAGGTCTCTGTCTCAGGGCTGCCCGCAATAATTCATACATATCTATAGCGCCCCGTTGATCTGCGGTAAATGCATCCCTGGTAACAGCTGGAATCCAGTTGGGGTGCGGGAGCTTTAATTCGCGGGTATCTTCCAATGAAATGACCTTAGCTTGCCTGGGAATAAATAACGAAACAGCATTTAGTGAAGATGTTTTTCCTGAAGCAGTTCCTCCTGCAAAGATCAAACTCTTGTTATTTTCGATGCACAACCACAGGTATGCCATGGTTTCAGAACTGAATGTACCCCAGATAATAAGGTCAATGGGTGTAAGTGGCACTTCACCGAATTTCCTTATAGTAAAGGTACCACCGTGAGCTGTCACGTGGGTACTTAAGGTCATCTGGATACGGGATCCATCAGGCATGGTGGCATCGATCATTGGTTCGGCCACTGAGATATGTTTTCCGCTGCGCTGTGCCAGCCTGATGATAAATGAATCCAGATCATCTTCTTTAAATACTACATTTGTACCAATATTGAGATATTGTTTGTGATAAAGATAAATGGGAACGTCATGTCCATTGCAGGAACAATCTTCAATTCGATCGTCATTTTGCATGGCATCGATTAGTCCGAAATGGACATAATCACGGATCACATAATATAATATCTTTTGAAGCATAACAGGGTTTAGATCAATAGCATAGTCCCGCATCATTTCTTTTACTTTGTCGGTCAATACTGTTTCCTTATCCCCTTCCGGGATGATATCATCCACAAGTAATACGTTTCGTAAGCGGTCTTTGATCTCTTTTAAGAAGAGGTCTTCAAAGGGTGTAAGTATTGGTTCTACTACATAGTACAGCTTTTCATTTGTTTCATTATTATTTAGAATAACGATGAATGCATATGGTTCGTTTACCCAGTATCTTTCGATCTCGTCATGTTTATCCAGACCATCAAATGATACAAGAGGGCCGTGTTTATCTGGATCGTATTCCTCAAGTTCTTCGACAACTTTTTTAAAGTGAGTCTTGATCTTCTCTTTGAGGGAGAGTTTAGTGGATTGTTTGGTCAATTCTTGATGTTCTTTAATTGTTTTTATCCTTGCTTCAACATCACTGACCAGCTTTTCTTCCATCAGTTCTTTGACGAATTTCCGTCCTATTTCTGTATCTTCGCCAGATGTTTTAGTTGATTGTACTTCCGAATCAACATCGTCTTCAATTAAATCTGAATAGTCACCCATCCCAGCATCAAGTATATCCAATATGTCAGGAAAGCTAACCTGTCCTTTGGATTCAATTTCAGGTTCCGAAATTTCTTTTTCATCTTTGACAACTTCTTCATCTATCTGGATTGATCCATCTCCAATATCGAAGGTGTCGTCGATCTCTTCTGTTTCAAGGGATTCAGATGACAGATCCTTAATCTTATCAAAAAAACCATCGTCATCAGAAAATTCGAACGCGGAATCACTTATATTTAATTGTTGTAAACTTTCTAAAATAGAATTTAAATTATTAATTTCCTCAGAAACATCAATAATTTCAGAATTTTTATCGTATGCGCTTTGGAGTATTTGTTTAAATTCACTCACTTCATGAGTGTCCGTCTCTGAATAATCTGAAAATTTTTCTTCAATTTTATACAATTGGGTTGATTGCTGTGTATGGATTTCTGATATTTTATTAATTTCAAGGATTAATTCTTCAAGATCTATTGATGGTTGTGCTTCAATCAAGGATTCAGCAAAATCCTTAATATCCTTTTCATCAGGATTTATGAAACTCTTTAAGAATTGATTGATTTTAGTTTCTACATCTTCATCCATTAGATCGCCAACCTGGTTTTTGGTTCTTTATTAAATTTTAAGCCTCTTGAAATCTTCAATATCATGTGCAAGCCGGGTAAGTTCATCGTCTGTTAAAGACATCCTACTTCTTACTTCTTTTAATTCTCTGTCCAGTTGTTGTATTCTCACATTCATCAGATACATGAAAAAAAACGCAAGCACCAGAATTACAATAAGGACAATATTAACTATAGTACTAGAATCCACCATTTATTTTCCTCCAAACAAGACTCTTGCCAGCCTTCCAGCAAATCCTTCACCTGCTCTTGATTCGTCTGCAGGCTCTACGAATTCCGTACCTGCAAGTTGTGCTGCCAGACGTTGGAATGCAATTGCAGCCGGTGAATTTGGGGTTTTTATCACAATAGGTGTTTTAAATGCAGCAGACCGCCTAACATTTGGATCCTCAGGAATCATCTCCAAGACTTTCACACCTAATAGATCTGACACTTTCTGCTTATTGATCTCGGTACGTTCCATGCCAGCCCTGTTCAAAATCGCCCCGCCAACCTCTCCACCTAGCATTTCAGTCAGGATTTTCGTTTTCAGGGCGTCGGCCATAGAGGATAATTCCGGATTTACCACCAAAAGTACCTGATCGGCAATAGCTAATGGTATCACACCATCTTTGCTTATTCCGGCAGGCGCGTCAAATAACATGAAGTCCATTTCATCACTGAGTGTCCTCATAACTTCTTGCAGTTTTTCAGGATCTGAATTCTGGAACCCCTGAAGAGAGATGCCGCATGGCACTACTTTTACTCCGGCCGGCCCTTCGTATACAGCTTCACTGACTTCTGCTTTTCCGCTTAAGACTTCATGAAGTGTTATTGGGCTTCTTTCCAGACCAAGCAGTAGACCCAAATTTGCCATTCCAATATCTGCGTCTATTACAACAGTTTTTCTTCCTAAAAGTGCAAGGGACGTACCCAGATTAACGGTAGTGGTGGATTTGCCAGTACCTCCTTTTCCAGATGCGATTGTATATACTTTTGCGGCCATTTTAAATTCCTCTTATTTCATTACAATTGTGATTTAATCATTGTTCCTAAGGGTATATTATTCAAATCCAAATGCGTTTATTTCACATATTAAATTTAAATTATTAAATATATGTTTTTCTTAAGAGGATATGATTTCTACCTTATAACTTTTTTGTAAATCATTAATCACGTAATGTGTGATGATTATAATCATTATGATGATGTTATATATATTTTACGTACAATTATAAACACTCAATTTTTGTTTTACAGGTATTTTCATTATAGACTTTTTTACTTAAATTCCGGGTTCCCAGACTCCAGTAACCTTGCCACTTAAAGCCAACCTGCCCATACTTCTTTTCACGTCCCGACTCACAGGAGAAGGAATACTTCCCTCCAGCAGTGTTCCAGGCAGGGGCGTGAAATAATGGGAATGAATGCGCCCGTTATTATCAATAATCCATTTTATCAAATCCAATGTGGCTTTCTGATCATCTAATGTCTCGCCGGGCAGCCCAAAAATAACATCAATAACGGGTGTTAGCTCATATTCCAGGCATAACTGTATGGCATGTTTTACTTCGTCCACGCCATGCCCCCTGCTAATCCGATCAAGCACATCCTGGCTGCCGCTCTGCGCACCCAGGCTAAGGGATGTATTATAGCAGTATTGTTTGACCAGTCCAAGCATCTCCTCGGTTACGAATTCAGGCCTGACCTCTGAGGGAAAAGTACCGAAAAATATCCTGCGCCCTTCCGGAATAGCATCCAGCAGCGCCTGTACTTTATCAGGCTCCGGACGTATGCCATTTGAACCGTATGCAAAAGCATTGGGAGATACAAATCTCACATCCCGCATCATACCTGCATATTCTGCCACCACTTCGGGATGGCGGTGACGCATCCTGTGCCCGAACAGCCTGGGGGTCTGGCAGTAACCGCAATTATGAGGACATCCCCTGCTGATCTCTATGGCGCCCATAAGGAGGTCTTTGGAGAAAGGTGGAACTGTATCAAGGTCAACGTCAGGTCTTTTTCCTGTGTATATACAATTTCCCTCTTTCAGATATGCAATGCCTTTCAGATCAGTGGGATTTCCTTCCCTGATACTTCTGACAAGTTCGGGAAGAGCTTCCTCCCCCTCCCCTATCACCACGTAATCGAAAAATTCCAGGCATTCTTTTGGCCTTGCTGAGGGGTGCGGGCCACCTGCTATGAAGATAGAATCTGTGGATGCAGCTTTAACTTCCCTGAATACCTCATCTGCCTGGGCAGTTGCAAAGCTGTAGACCATTATCCCTTTAGTTGGCTCCTCCACCAGCTGTGCCCCATCAACCAGCGGCATCAGGGCTGCCAGGCTGTTATTATTCTTTTTATTCCACTTAAAATTCACATTCAAGACATATACCCCTACATCTGGATGGGTGAAAGGGTCACACATAAAAGACCAGCTGCAAAAACCAGGATTCCCAGTATCTTTCTTGAGCTGCCGATCTCATCAACATCATCCAGAGGTTCAGGATGTCCACCGGATGCGAATAGCATAATAAACAATCCCCAGAATATCCACATGGCACCATTTTGATGCATTACATAATATACGAAAAATCCCACTGACAGCAGAATAAATGGCATTATCCCAGACACAAGATCAGCCTTTTGACCCAGCATGGAGCGCAGCATGTGTCCTCCGTCCAGTTGACCTGCAGGGATAAGGTTCAATGTAGTAACAAGCATTCCAACCCAGCCGGCAAACGCCACAGGATGAATGATAATGTCTTCCCCAATTCCTCCCAGCAGGCTGCCGATAAATAAAAAAAGAGGGGGCAACGAAAGGTTAAGTGACATGCCATTTTCAGGCACTGCCAGTATTACTGGAGGAAGAGATAGCCCGATTGCTGTGACCACAATAGAAGCTATTAGACCTACAACCGGCCCGGCCACTCCTACATCGAACAATGCTTTCCGACTGGGGATTGGACCTTTATTTTTGATAACAGCACCCATGGTGCCTACGATACTGGGAAAAGGGATGAAATAAGGAAGAGACGTTTTCATGCCGTGGATCTTGGCCACAAAATAATGGCCCATCTCATGGGAGCCTAACACGAACATAATGGCCAGAGTGAAAGGAAGTCCTTTAATTATCTCAAAAGGATTAGAAAACGGATCTGCTCCGAACATGAATGATCCCACAAACATAGTTGTGAAAAAAGTAATAGTAGCCAGCACCACATTAATCCAGATCAGCTCTTTTTGTTCTACAATTGGACTGACGATAAGGACATTTTCACCCAGTTCATAGCTCATCTGAACATCGTATCCCATATTGTTCAAAGGAACCCATAATCGTTTCAAAATATCGTTTGGTTCGTTTTTAAGATGTCCGTATAGAAAATGAACTCCATCTTCGTACACATATTCATATATTTTGAAATCCGGCACTTCTGATCTTATTATGTCAATAATGGCATCATCAGAGTCTGGTGGAATGTTTTGTTCAGCATCATTCATAATATCGTAACAACCCCTTTTGTACCATCAACCCTGACAATATCGCCATTTTTAATTATTTCAATTGGATTCAGGTCAGTACTATCTACCATTGGAATATCTGATATAATAGCTCCCACAACAACAATAGGTTCAGCAGACCTGTTTATAATAGCTGCCGGAGCCACATTGTTCTTTTTCAACTGGTACATAACATAAGATCCAACAGTTGAACCTTTCCCCTGCGGAAACACCAGGACCTTACCACTCAGGCATTTACCTTCAAGTTCATGCCCATCCTCCACGACTATTCCGGTAACGGGATCAACACTGCCCAAAAATGATATGGACTTTGATGTTACAAGGGCAACTCCTTTAGCACAACCCCGTGAGATCGGTCTTCCCTTCAGGACCTTAATTGTTATCTCCCCCCCTTAAACAATCGTTAATAGTAGCGAGTCTGGAACCTACACCGCAAAGACCTGGAATATAATTCAAGGCTTTCCCTGAATCAGTAAGTACACATCCAAACCTGTCTGTAGCAGGCGACACCACCATGCAGGTATCCACTATCACCTTAGCGCCAGTGGACTCAATTTTATTGACAAGATCCGGATTTGCATCCCTTATATTTCTTGAGGTGCATATCCATACTTCCCTGTCAAGGTTTTTCCCTTCAAGTAGTTTGGCCACCTGTTCCAGTTCGTCAGCAGAATAATGAGGACAACCCAGTGCAACCAGATCAGGTTCGTCCTGACAGCCTTTACCAAATACCTCATCGATCTGTGCTCTTTCAATAATTATGGTGTCTGTTGTTTCCTGATACAAACCTGCTTCAGGTGTTACATCCTGCACATGATATAGTGCCACCGCGCCTGATGCTGCCATGGCCGCACCCAGGGCCTTTAATTCAGTGTTTGCTGGCCGGGATGCGAGTTTAAATAATGGTACACCAGATCCTACCATGGATCCTACCAGATGTCCAAGTGCTCCATAATCGGCACCTTCCAGTTTTGAATCAATTTTGACAGTAACAGTAGGCACCCTATTCTCATCCAGATGGTAGCCATAATTCGGGGTTTTTCCTATCAAAGCAGCAGATAATGCAGAAGGCCCACCCTCGCGATTGGTCCTGGCCCCTATTACGGAGTTTGCATAGGAAACGGCCGAGCTTTCACTCCAAGCCAGGTGATCTCCAAATTTGGCCAGTGTTTTATCAATATGATATGGCGTACACGTGCATCCACACCTTACACCAAGGCGCCGATATGCTTCTATGATCTGAATTTGTTTGGATGCAAATTCTTCATCTATTCCCATTTCCTGCCACCTGGTCAGGTCCATACCAGCCGGGTTTAACATAGACGGCACCACTACCGTACCTTTGAGATCTGAGATCCATTCAAAACCAGCATCACCTATAGTCTTGTAACTCACTCCTGCGATCTGTGCGCTTTTTATGGGAACTAACCCATCTGCACCATAGATATCACCCAGAGCAGAAAGTATCTCCATGGCTTTTTGGAGTGTTGGGCCTTGCTCTCCTTCCAGGATCGCTTCTTCTTCCCTTGTGAGATACAAGCGCTTTCAATCCTCCCAGATATCTGCCCGCTTGAACTTCCATTCTTCTCCCAGTGTCATGGTAGCATCCAGGCCCATTTTAGCAGTATTTCCATTTGGTGAGCACATGGGATCAAGGCTACTGCCCCTGACATCAGAATGGATTATAAGATTCTTATCAGCCCGAAACCTTGTTGCGATCGCATATTCCAGGTCTGATGGGTCAAAGATATCGATGTCATCATCCACAACCAATACGTGTTTTAGACTTTTGTGGGCTTTAAAGGCAGCTTCAATGGCCTTGACCCCGTCATCATCCTGTTGCTTGTGGATCTGG
>Ga0209979_1001733_pt1 | contig 22932 bp, 17 predicted proteins | sample AnhtaG_FD_183114 | JGI IMG/M metagenome (GOLD analysis project Ga0209979, IMG submission 183114) | Deep subsurface microbial communities from Anholt, Denmark to uncover new lineages of life (NeLLi) - Anholt_01485 metaG (SPAdes) (version 2) | ecosystem: Environmental > Aquatic > Marine > Oceanic...
GCCGTATGAGTTTGGCGGCTTCTATTCTTATTGTTATCGCTTGGGTGGGGGTGGTGGCAGGACAAATCGTTGCTGCTGGGACAGTTTTATCTATCTTGGGAATAGGTTCTGTTGCTTTCTGGATGACTGTCTTTACTATAGTTTTTGTAGCTTATGCTATTCTGGGGGGCCAGTTCTCGATTATCCGTACCGATGTTTTCCAGGCAGTGATTCTTTCCCTTGGGATTTTTGCTGCTTTGGCGCTGGTTTTCTCACAAGTGGGAGGACTTGATGGGTTAAAAGCCTCTCTACCCCCGGGTTATTTCTCTTTTCCAACAAGCCCCGAGTTCGATTGGAAGATGCTCTTGTCTCTTTTGATTCTCGTCGGAGCGACTTACGTGGTGGGGCCTGATATGTATTCTCGACTTTTCTGTGCTAAGGGAGAAAAAACAGCCCAGCGATCAGCCATTTTGTCGGCATTTCTTTTCATTCCCCTGGCTTTTGCCATCATCTTTATAGGGATGAGCGCCAAAGTTTTATATCCGGAGATAGCTGCCGAAGGAGCCTTTCCTCAGGTAATAACCAATGTGCTTTCCCCAGGTTTAAGCGGACTGATCCTTGCTGCCCTGGTCGCAGCGCTTATGTCCTCAGCAGATACCTGCCTGCTTACCCAGGGTGTCATTTTAACCGAGGATATAATTAAGCGAGCGCACCCTGCGCTTGACGAAAGGAAAACCATTTTACTAACTCGCTTAAGTCTAATTGGGTTAGGTCTGGTGGCGTTGGGGCTGGCTTTGGCCTTAAAGGGGGTGATTTCATCTCTTCTTTTCGCTTACACTATATTCACTTGCGGTTTAGTTGTTCCGGTTGTCGCCGGGTTTTACAAAGACAAGCTAAGGGTGACACCACGAGGTGCCCTGGCTGCTCTCATAGGTGGCGGGATAATAGGCTTGCTGGGAAAGATCCCGGGTCTTGACATTCCTCTCAAAGGGGACCTTGGCCTCATAGGTTTTGCTGTAAGTGCCATTCTCCTTTTCGGAGTGAGCTTCCTCGATCTGAAGAGGTCATCCCTGCGAGGCACAAAGTAAACAGAAGCTTGGGCGGGGATAAGCCCCGCCCAAGCTTCTTACCATTCTGAGCCCTTTCTCTTTTGTCATTGCGAGCGAAGCGTGGCAATCTCTATTGCCCCCACCGAGATTGCTTCGGCTGACTTCGTCAGCCTCGCAACGACAGGGGGGATGTCATTACGAGCCCTTTCCATTTTGTCATTCTGAGCCGGAGGCGAAGAATCTTACCTCCGCTCAAGCCTGCCCTGAGCGGAGTCGAAGGGATAAACTCCGGAAAGAATCCTTCCCATTGTTCAGGACAGCGCTGGGGCTGGTGTCTCACACACCTTGTCCCAATAGACAAGCCTCTTCGTATAACGGAGCACTCTCCACCTCCCTAATTCCGCCATATATCCCCCGTAGCTTCAACTACCCAGACAATGGGATTGACCACGAGCTCCCTGACCAGGGTCCTCAAAAGCTCATTTCCGGCTATGAAATCCGCTACAGGAGGGCTAAGCTGGTAGTACAGGGCGACAAATTGAGAGCCCGCGGTGCTTTCCAGCAACACGATATCCCGGAACTCTCGAAGCACGTCGATCTGTTCAGCAGTCGGAGTTCCGTAGGCTGCGGTAGCAATAAAACAACCTTCGGAGGGTGGTGGGGTTGAAGGTGTGGCTGTGGTGAATTGAAGAGTATTACCGTCAATCACAGTGCCGTTATACTTAAGCTGGGCTTTGAACTCATACTCCGTCTGCGAAATGAGCCCTGTGAGCGGCTCAGTATGAGTGCCATCTGCTCCTTTAGATACCCAGGCAGTATAAGACCAAGCCGAGTCGGTGGACCTCTTGCAGGCAAAGCGCACTTGCACCGAGCTGAAGTTCCCCACAGTGTAGCTCATATTCAGGGTGGCTGAGTCGGTGGTAATGGTGGTGGCGGCTTGTGTGGTAACCGTCGGATACACTGGAGTCGGCACCTCCTCAGCCTCAAAGCTGGCGGTGATTGAGTACCAGCCAGACATGGTGATGGTGGTTGAGGCGTCATGAACATCAGCAATGGTGGCCACATCACCCGACCAGTTGACGAACTTATAGCCAGGATCTGGACTAGCCACCAGGTCAACCACCGTGCCAGCGACATAGGGGAACTCTCCTTCACCAGGGGTGGTTACCGAGCCGCCTTCGGTGCTGGAAATCATGAGGTGAGTACAACACACGGGAGTATTGACTGTCACGCTGGTGCTTTCATCATCCGTGCAGCCATTGCTTACTGTCAGAGTATAGGTGCCGGCCATTGCCGTGGTGGCGCCAGTACGAATGGGATTTTGGTCATCGCTTGCCCAGCCCCCAGGGCCAGTCCAGCTGTAGCTGGTCATGCCGGCGGGGCCACCATATAACTGTATGGTGGCTCCCTCGGGCACTGGTGAGTTGCTTGAGGCCGTGGCTGTGGGCTTGGTGTTGACTGCCACATTGGTGACATTGCTGGCGCTGCCACAGCCGTTGAAATCGACGACAGTGAGGTTATAGGTGCCGGCCATGGCGAACGTAGCATTTGGTCTCACGGGGTTTTGTTCATTACTGGTGAACCCGCCAGGGCCTGTCCAGTAATATGACGTCATCCCGCCCGGTCCTCCAAACAGGTATATAGTGGCACCCACACAGACAGGTGAGTTGCTTGCCGGGTAGGCGGCAGGGGCAGCATGGACCGTGATGCCATCATGGTCAGAGTTGTTGAGCAAGACCGGGTCCGTCTGCTCCGAATGGGTGATGTTACCCGAGTTGATTATTGTCGTACCACCAGTGCCCGTGTTGACCCTTGCTGTGAGGGTAAGCGTGGCGCTGGTGGAAGCGGTCAAGTTGCCTACATTCCACAGACCTGTGGTATTGTTATACGTACCCTGGCTCGTGCTACTGCTGAGATAGGTCAGCCCGGAAGGTAGGAGGTCGGTGACCTGCACACCGGTCGCATTGATGGTGCTGGGGTTAGATACCGTCACTGTGTAGGTGATGTCGCCACCTTCGCAGGGACTGTGGTCGTTCACCACCTTTATCAAATCGAGGTCAGCACCACCGTTGGCGCAGACAGTGTCGGTCGGCGCAAAGGGGCAATCGCCTACACCGGCAGAGGCGGTGTTACAGATGAGCGGGGCGTCAATAACGTCTGAGTTGACCTTGGTCTGGAAGCTAACAGTTCCACTCGAGCCAGCGGGTATAACCTGGTTGATGAACCACTTAATATTTGTCAACTGGCTCGGCGCAGGCTCGGTGGTATTCCAGGTCGCACCGTTGTCGGTGGAGTAATAGATGGTGCAATTGCCACTGCAGGTGGCGCTGTTAGCCACGTAGGTTGTGTTTGCGGGGATGGCATCCTCGCGTACCGTCAGTCCGTTGCCGGTACCCGGATCCCCGATGGGTAAGTCCGTGTCGTTCGTGTAGGTGATTGTCCAGGTAAGGGTGGTGTTCGCCGTTGCTGTTTGCGGGTTGACCGACTTCCAGAGCGTGATGCCACCGCAGTGCGCTGTAAATGTGACTGTGGCTCCGGGCGTGCCGTAGTCTCTGCTGTACTTCTCCTGGGCGCCGGAGGCCGCTTCCTGGTACAACTTGGCCGTGGTCGTGCCTTCACTAATTGCCACGAAGTAGTACTTTACATAGTCAGCAGCATTGAAGGAATAACAAGTTCTTATTCCAGGGAAGTATGACCGATCATAGACTGGCATTGAGGGATAGCCACACTGTCCAGCGAGACTGTGGATATAGGTCTCTGTCTTGATGAGTCGGAACTGGTCCGGATTGAAGTCCAGGTTTCCCACTGGCTGAAGCCAGGCATCGCCATTGGAGCCAATTACGCCGAAATTGAAGCCAGTCACTGTGACAGTGAGTATGTTGCCGACGTGTACCTGACCATCTGCAGGATCAAGAGTCACCATCCCCAGTATCTTGTCTGCCGCGGCGCTTATGCTGCTTTGCGTGGTAAAAGTATGACTTCCCTGAACTAAGCATTCTGCTGAGTTGCTGGCCCATATGGTCATGGGGTAAGTCTTGCCGTATGTGAGTGGATATTTTAGCATCCAGTAGACAGTCTTCGATTCGCCTGGCGCCAGATTGCCGATGAACCTGGTAGCATCGCCCACACTGCCGAGCATGGACAACTTCTGGCCGTCGCTTCCTGCAGCGAATGTGCCTGGGGTTATGCCGTTGCCTATGTACATATAGACATCATAGGCAGTGGCAGCACCCGTATTCGTGATAGTGGCATACGCTGTGGTTACCTGAGGACCGATGGCGGGGTTATTGGAATCAACCAGGAGATGGGGGTCGTTGATTAGTGTCAGGCTCAGTGTAGTGGGACAGGCACCAAGAGCTATATGTGCTGGTAAAGCAGCTAGCCCTAGTGTAATGACCAAGGCAATTGCCACCAGCAGCGGAAGTGGTTTGAGTTGATGTGTTATCAAAGTAGTCCCCCAACCCTAAAAGCCAAACTCAAGATTGTGATTAACAGCTAGAGAAACAAAATCGAGTCCTGCTCACTCTTATCGCGGGTTTTTACGCCATCCTCCTTTTGTTTCCACCACGGGAGCTGGTAAACTCGACTAATGCGGAGTATACCAAACAGTCATCACTGTGTCAAGAGCATGTGCTGGCTGACCACATGGGTAACACTGGGCAACATATTTCAGCAAGTTCCTTTTCAATATAATCTATGGGGGCAAGATAGCCAAGGGATTGGTGGGGACGGTTGAAATTATACTCAATAAGCCATTCGGTTAGCTGGGGATTGAGCTCTTCAGGGTCCAAAGATAAATTTGAATTGTAGAGCCATTCATACTCTAAGGTCTCATTGAACCTCTCTATCTCCGGGTTATCCTTTGGGGTTTTGACACTTGAGAAGTACCTTTGGATACCTAATTTGGCGGTAGCCCTTTCAAACTCCCAGGCAAACTCACTCCCATTATCTGTCTGTAAGTTTTCTATGGGCTGACCAACAAGGTAGTGCAGACGATAAAGAAAATCTGTTGCTGCCCGGGAGCTCTTATTTTTGTACATCCTGGCGTAGCCTAACTTAGCGGCATGGTCTACCGCACTCAGGATATATCTTTTAAGGCTATTCCAGTAGATAACATAGGTTTTGCTTTAAGTGCCGTTCTCCTTTTCGGAGTGAGCTTCCTCACCAGAAAGAGATAATCTATAAGGCACAAAACCGCTCTTGCCTACTGGGCTGGTGCCTCACACACTCTCCCTAGTTCCGCCATATATCCCCCGTAGCTTCAACTATCCAAACAATAGGGTCAGCCAGGAGCTCCCTGACCAGAGTCCTCAGAAACTCATTTCCGGATATGAAATCCGCGACAGGGGGGCTAAGCTGGTAGTACAGGGCGACAAATTGAGAGCCCGCAGTGCTTTCCAGCAACACGATATCCCGGAACTCTCGAAGCACATCGAGCTGTTCAGCGGTGGGAGTACCGTAGGCTGCGGTAGCAATAAAACAACCTCCGGAGGGTTGTGTGGTTGTGGTGAATTGAAGAGTATTACCGTCAATCACAGTGCCGTTATACTTAAGCTGGGCTTTGAACTCATACTCCGTCTGCGAAATGAGCCCTGTGAGCACCTCGGTATAGGTGCCATCTGCTGTTCTAGACACCCAAGTAGTATAAAACCAGGCCGGGTCGGTGGACCTCTTGCAGGCAAAACGCACTTGCACCGGGCTGAAGTTCCCCACAGTGTAGCTCATGTTCACAAAGCCTGCGTAGGAGGAGATGCCAGTGGCGGCTTGTGTGGTAACCGTCGGAACCCCTGAAGGCAGTGACACCTCCTCGAAGTTGGCGGTGACGGTTACATTTTGAGCCGGCATGGTGAAGATAGTCTCAACGGCAGTCGCATTACCGAATACGCCGGCCGGTGCTGTCCAGTTCACAAAACGGTAGCCCTCGTTGGCCTCCGCTATTATGTTGACTTCTGCAGCTTCTGCGTAAGGTGATTCATTGGTTAAGTCTGTCGCCGTGCCGCCTGCTTCGGGGTCTGCTGCCATAGTGAGCTCGTAGGCGTAGGTTGGTATCAGTGCGAAGTTGGCGGTGATGGAGTAACAGCCCACCATGGTGATGGTGGTTGAGGCAGTATTGACATTGGCAATGGTGCCCACATTGCCAGTCCAGTTGACGAACTTATAGCCAGGATTTGGACTAGCCACCAGGTCAACCACTGTGCCATCGACATAGGAGGACTCTCCTTCACCAGCGGTGGTTATCGAGCCGCCTTCGGTGCTGGAAATCATGAGGCTACGACAACACACCGGTGGGTTAGACGAGGCTTTAGTTGTGGGCTTGGTGTTGACTATCACGCTGGTGCTTTCATCATCTGTGCAGCCATTGCTGTTGGTTACTGTCAAAGTATAGGTGCCGGCCATTGTCGTGGTGGCACCAGTACGAGTGGGATTCTGAAGGCTGCTTGTCCAGCCACCAGGGCCAGTCCAGCTGTAGCTGGTCATGCCGTCGGGGCCACCATATAACTGTATGGTGGCTCCCTCAGACACTGGTGAGTTACTTGAGGCGGAGGCTGTGGGCTTGGTGCCGACTACCACCGTCGTGTTGGCAGGATCGCTGGTGCAGCCGCCATCGGTCACCGTCAGATAATAAGTCCCCGCATTCGAGGTGGTGGTGTTGGGGATGGTCGGGCTCTGTGAGCTGCTGTTAAAGCCATTCGGCCCCGTCCAGCTGTAGCTGGCCATGCTGTCGGGCCCACCGTATAGCACTATGGTCGCTCCTTCACATACTGGTGAGTTAGAGGAGGCGATGGCTGTGGGCTTGGTGCCGACCACCACTACCGTGTTGGCAGGATCGCTGGTGCAGCCGCCATCGGTCACCGTCAGAGAATAAGTCCCCGCATTCGAAGTGGTGGCGTTGGGGATGGTCGGGCTCTGTGAGCTGCTGTTAAAGCCATTCGGCCCCGTCCAGCTGTAGCTCGTCATCCCATCGGGCCCACCGTATAGCTCTATGGTCGCTCCCTCACAGACTGGTGAGTTGCTTGAAGCAGTGGCTGTGGGCTTTTCGTTGACTGTCACATTATAGCTTTGGCTGTCGATATTAGGGGGGGAATCGCTGTCGGTCACGTTGAGGGTTACGGTGTAAGTGCCGTTGCTAGCGTAGTGGTAAATGGGGTTCTGCTCGGTGCTAGTACCCAAACTGTCGCCGAAATCCCAGTCGTATGTATAGGATCCCTCTCCTCCAGTTGTTTTATCAATGAATGTGGTGTTATTGCAGAAGCATACTTCATTAAACTCAAAGTCAACGATGAGGGGAGTTGTCACGATAAGGGTGGCAACCTGGGTGCACTTCGAACTTACGTAGTTGGAACAGTCCGTCGGGCAAGTCCCCGCCGGCTTATTTTGACTCCACTCTACCAGGACGTTCCGCATCTCGAAGAGCGTCCCGTAGGTCCAGTTGACAGTCCCCATTGAGTAGGTATAATTGCCGCTGCCGTCGTGATAACCAATTATGTTGCTTACCCAGTCCGTCTGTTGGAGCACTCCACCTTCGTATAGGTCTGCCACAACGGCAATGCAATATGTGTTTTGCCGATGGAAGTACAAATTCATCGACACGTTATGGGTGACAGTCTCCCCCAGCGTATAGTTACCTGCTGGGACATCCAGCCACACGCTATTAATTTCCACATCGTTTGCCGTACAACCAGAGATGCACCGAGGCCACGTGCCTGCTGCTTGCTGCACCGCTGGCGGGAGATTGGCGGCGTGCGAGCAAGCCATCACGACCAGCATGAGCACAATGACTAAAGAAAATATCATCGTTTTCATATCAATTCTCTTTGCCAGGACTAATGTTAGCGGCAAAATTCTTTAACTCATCCTTTCTGACAACCTTGAATTCTAAGCTGCAAATCCCTTCGACTTTGCTCAGGGCAGGCCTAAACAAATCCAAAATCATTTCGCCTAAGTCTCCCCCTCCCTCTAACTCCCTCCCGCCAGGGGAGGGAGGACTTGCCGTCCTTAAACCGACTAAGATTTTCTTAATTTTTCGCTAAATAATCTCACAATGGAATAGTGCTCTTATCATTAATATCATCGGGATGTAGACAACTTAACAAAGCACATATTTCTTGTCAATACCTCGTCCTGGCTGACCACATAGGTAACACTCATGGTATGTTTAGTGGTAATAACTTACCATGGGAGTTATCGGAATGGGAAAGTCAGCCAGCATAGAATATTGACAAACTTTCAAAGACAAGTTATTATACAGCCCGATGGTGCTTGCCTGTCAACGAGTAACAGGTAAGTTTCCTCAAAAACCTGACGGATTTTCTAGCCTATGAGCTTGCTATTATGAGTTGGTATGAGAGCCTGTGCTCAGCCTCTATCACCAAATTTACTGAAGGTTACTGACTTTTTTATCAATCCGGCGAAAGTCCCGAAAAACGCTTGGCAGTGCGGGGGGTGATACGCTATGGGCTAAGATTCTGGAAAAGCTAAACTATTACGTCAGGGAAAATCCCGGAGAAATGTCAGCTCTTTGACGTGTTACCAAAAAATTGAAAAGGAGGTAGAACAAATGGCGATGGATTGGTTGCCAAGAGATAATGAATTGAAGGATCACCAGCTTGTCGGCGATGAGTTCTTTGGAACAGAGCCGCCGTGCACCATGTATGAGAAGAAACCTTTGGTTAACCCCCAGACCGGGGAAACGGTAGACGGGCTATACACGGCATGGATTACCCTCAATAATCCGGCCCAGTATAATTCCTACACCACCGAGATGGTCAAGGGCGTCATAGCTGGAATGAAGAAGGCCTCGGCAGATAGGAGTGTTGTGGCCATCATCTTCACCGCTGTTGGCGATAGGGCCTTTTGTACCGGTGGCAATACCAAGGAATATGCCGAATATTACACCCGCAGGCCAAGGGAATACAGGGACTACATTAATCTGTTTGCCGGGATGGTGGATGCCATCCTTGATGCTGGAGCGCCGGTCATTTGTCGCGTTAATGGGATGAGGGTGGCGGGAGGACAGGAAATCGGTCAGGCCTGTGATCTGGCTATTGCCTCTGACCTTGCTAATTTTGGTCAGGCTGGTACCGGGGTTGGCTCGACGCCGGATGGAGGCTCAACTGATTTTCTCCCCTGGCAGCTACCTACTACAGAGCTGGCCATATGGAGTTGCGTCTCCAACGAATTGTGGAGTGCCTACAAAATGCACAGGCTGGGCTTCATAACCGATGTACTGCCCGTGAAGAAGCTCGATGGTGAGTGGATTAGGAACCCTTTGGTGATTACCGACAAGTATGTAGAGGATGGGAGGATCGTCTATGGAGAACCTAAGACCGGTGACGAGGCCAAGAAGGCAAAGGAGATTATAAAGAAGGCCGAGACCGATTTCTCGCTTCTGGACCGGAGGATAAACGAGATTGTCTGGACCCTTACCAATCTCATGCCCATGTGCTTGATGAAGAGCATCGAGACTATCAGGTGGAAAAAGAAACACTTCTGGGATGCCAACAAGATTAGCGCCAAGTACTGGCTGGCTGCGAACATGAATATGGAAGCCTATCTTGGATTCAATACCTTCAATACGGAGGCTATGACGGGTCAGCGCAGGATAGACTTTGTTAAATTCCGTCAGTTGATTGCCCAGGGGCATAGCTTCGATGATGATCTGGCAGAGCAGGTCATGCCGAAGCCGAAGCAGTAGACTGATAAGGATGGCATAAAAGCGAAAGCCCACGGTTTATCCCTGGGCTTTCGTGTTTTGGCGAAAGGTGCGCTTCGCTGTATAATAGGAACGAAATGTATCTTGAAGGGAGGGAATATGGAATTCCAGAACATTGTCTTGGATAAGAAAGAGGGAATAGCAACTCTTACACTTAACCGCCCGCCACTTAACATAATAGATTGTGATATGCTGGTGGAGCTAAATACCGCCCTGGAGCAACTGGCGAAGGATGATGAAGTTAAGGTACTGTTGCTCCGCGGCTCTGGGAACAAGGCCTTCAGTGCAGGTGTGGAGGTAAAGGACCATATCGGGGAGAAGATGCCGAAGATGATGAAGGAGTTTGGCCGTGTCTTCCATCTCCTGAGAGGTCTTGGCAAGCCGAGTATTGCTGTGGTCAATGGCGTAGCACTGGGAGGTGGATGCGAGCTTGTTGCCGGCTGTGACATGGCTGTTGCCTCCGAGAAAGCCCAGCTCGGTCAGCCGGAGATAAAACTGGGGGGACTGGCGCCAGCGGCTGCTCCCTTGTTTCCCAGGATAATGGGGGAGAAGAAAGCGTTTGAGCTGCTGGTGATGGGAGAAAATGTCAGTGCCCGGGAAGCGGAACGAATTGGCCTCGTTAATAAGGTTGTTCCGGAAGAAGAACTGGACCAGACTGCAGAGGAGTTCGCGCGCAAGTTCTTAGAAAAGAGTGCGCTGAGCGTCAGGCTCGTAAGGGATGCGCTGTATGATTGTGCAGAAACGCCCTCACTTGAGGCTTCGCTGGAAAAGGGAGTGGAGCACGGTATCAAGAGCTGGCAGACTGAAGATGGCCAGGAGGGGTTGCAGTCGTATTTGGATAAACGCAAGCCTGAATGGAAGAACAGGTAACTAGATTTGGGGGTATTATGAGATTGCAGGATAAGAAGACAATTGTTACTGGTGGGGGGAGGGGTATTGGCAGGGCTGTGGCCCTGGCTTTTGCCAGGGAAGGCGCCGATGTAGTGATAAACTATCGTAGCAATGACGCCACTGCTAAGGAGGTAGTGGACGAGATACGGATGCTTGGCAGGAAGGCTGTGGCCTTGAAAGCGGATGTCGGCAGTTACCAGGATGCCAGGTCAATGGTCGACCAGGCGGTGCAGGAGCTGGGGGGGGTGGATATCCTGGTTAACAATGCTGGACTGTCCAGGCCCGCTTTGCTTTTGAAGATGGACGAGGAGACATGGGACCAGGTTGTCGATATTCACCTCAAAGGCACCTTCAATTGTACGCAGGCTGCAGCGAACTATATGAAGGAAAACAAGTACGGGAAGATCATCAATGTCATCTCCACCGCCGGATTGTATGGGACGATGGGGCAGATAAACTATGCCTCGGCGAAAGCGGGAGTTATCGGGTTCACCAAGTCCGCATCCAGGGAGCTCGCTAGATACGGGATAAATGTTAATGCCATATCTATGGGAATTATCACAACGGAGATGACGGACAAGGTAAGAGAGGATGAAAAGCTAAAGGAAATATACCTCTCGAGAATACAGCTGGGACGGTTTGGCGAACCTGAGGAGGTAGCGCCGGCCTTTGTGTTTCTGGCATCGGAGGATGCGCGGTACATCACCGGGCAGGTGCTATCCGTTGATGGGGGTTATGTCGGGTAGTGGCCTTGTTTGTCACCACTGAGAGGAACCTGCCACTGCAGTGCTGTTTACAATTTTTGGTGGTGTAACATTGAAGTGACATTTCTCGGGGAAAATCCCGGGGAAATGTCAGCTCTTTGACGTATTACCAAAGGCTTTAAAAATCGGGGGTCAGTATGATTCTCTTCTCCAATCTCCCCCCGTGAGCATCTTCAAACGCTTGCTGAATCTGGCTCATTGGCCTGGTCTCAAGAAAGGGCTCTATCTTTATTTTTCCTTTCAGCACCATGTCAAGGACCTTGGGGTAGTACTTGGGTAAACAGCCCCAGGAGCCCAGAATATCAGCGTCAAATGCCATCAACCGTGATAGAGAATACTCGTTCTTCTGCATGCCGAAGCCGCAAATCAGCAGCTTGCCGATAAATGACAGCAACTCCAGGGCAATTGCCTGACCATCAGCGGTGCCTGTCCACTCAAAAATCTTCCAGCCGTAGTTTGAGGGCACGCCCTTTTCCTTGCAGTAACTGCGAAACTCGTCCCTGATATCCCGGGGAGTCTTATCCACCGAGCTGATGACATGGGTAGCGCCGTAGTCCAGGGCTCTTTTGAGCTTCGCCGGGTTTCGGGCGATACCGATGACCTCTTTGGCGCCCAGTGCCGAGCAAATCTGGGCGGCATATACCCCCAGACCTCCGGTAACCCCAACAACGATGGTTAAATCTTCTGGCTTTACCTCAGCCCTCATTGCTGCCTGATAGGGGGAGGTTACAGCATCGGCAATCACGGCAAAATGAGAAAGAGGTACCCCCTTCCTGTCCGGAACCACGCACAAATCCATAGCCGGGACGACGATGTGGCTGGAGAAGCCTCCGTAGATTTCCATACTGTTGCCGGGCATCTTCTGCGCCAGGCAACGGTTGCCCCTTCCGGCAGCACAGATAGGGCAGTTATTGCACGGCATCACCGCCGGTATAATTACCTCCTTGCCCAGCCACTTATCATCGCCGGCTATCACCGTGCCGCTGATTTCATGCCCCAGGGTCAGCGGTGGTTTGTTGACCGTGGGCACGCCATCATAGAAATAGCCCAGGTCGGTATGACATACCCCACAGCCAGCAATTTCAACCAGCACCTCGCCGGATTTAAGCTCAGGGACATCAATGCTTACCCTCTTCAGTTTGCCCGGCTCTACCATCTGCCAGGTTTCAATTTTGTCCGGTATTTTTGCCATAATTCTCACTCCTTACTCTACAGTCTGGTGATAAATCCAAAAGACAAAGCTCGACCCTTTACTTTTAGCAGGTTCATCACCTCCTCACTAATCTGAACGCGTTTTACCATAATTTTAGTTAGTCTGTCAAGCACAAGTTGGCTCCCGTTGCTGTAAATTTTTAGTAGGTGAAGGTTGATATGGGGTGAGAGACGCCGTAAAATTCTGGGTGGCTTGGCTCACACACCAAACATGCTTGACAGTGCGGGGGATGGTATAGTATGGGCTAGGATTTTGGAAAAACTAAACTGGTACCAGCGCATTTCACAGTGCCCTCTACTGTGGGAAAATATATTTTTAAGGAGGTTAATATGAGACCACTTCAAACTGATTTGTCCGTATTCAACAGATTTAAATTTGAGAAGCCACCTGTAGGCGTCAAGTTCCTGTACTTCAAACCAAAAGAAACACAGCAACTGGACAAAAGTCTGGCTTTCTGCGAAACGATCAAAGAAGCACAGCAAGGAGGATCCCCGTTTTATTTCGCTAAAGAGAATGATACTTGTTTCGGAAAAGTATCACTGGGAATGGAGGAGATGCTCCCATGGGGCAAAGGCGGAGAATTTGGAGCTGGATTGGAAATCTTTCAGGAACCAAGGGCTAATAGTAGAATCTATCAATACGTTCCCAAATTTCCGGAGGGTACGGTTAACTATGTCGCTTTGTCCTCGCTGGACAAACTGACATTCGAGCCAGACCTCTTAATTCTTATGGCTACTCCCATCCAGGCAGAAATCGTGCTGAGGGCGATGTCCTATTCGACTGGCCAGATATGGGAGAGCAAGACAACAGGGGTATTGGGATGTGCCTGGATTTTCGTTTATCCATATCAAAGCGGCAAAATCAATTACATGCCTACTGGGATGACCTTCTGTGCGAAAACACTCCAACTATTCCCGGAGGGAGGGATACTGATATCTATCCCTTGGGATTGGATACCGATTATAACGCAAAACCTGAAGGAAATGAAGTGGGTCCTTCCGTCATACACCGATGGGAGGGAAAAGTATCTAAAGCGAAAAGACAGCCTCATTACGAAATTAACCCAAAAATCTGAGAACCCTTAAATTTAGGGAGAATAATTACCTAAATAGCAAGGAAGGAAGGGGGAGATGTTAGCGCAAATCACTAGCTGTTGTCAAGAAGCAAGAATGTCACCACATGTTCTAGGTCCATCTGTGAAAAGCGCAGGCTTAGTTTTTTGTTTAGAAATATAGGGTAATTCGCATTATCTTCAAGCCAACATGTACCTTGACAAGTTGTGCTGCTATACTTATGATAGTAATGCAAATAAATCTAATGGGAGGTAGTATACCATGACTGAAAAGGCTGAAAGAAAAGCGGGGCAACCATATAGTGCGGAGGAGCTACTTTCTTTCGACCGCATTAGGAGGGCTATGACAAGCAGGGTTTTGGATAGGATAGAAGAGTTGTGGCAGGGAAAACAGCCCCTAAGTGTTGAGCAGATGAATGAAGTGATCGCGGGTGAATGGCAAAGAGTAAAGGAGGCGGTGAGGTCATCACCAGCAGCACGGGAAGCCTTCCGTAAGTATTTGGAACGCACCGTCGCTGAACAAATAGACAAGTTGATGAAAGAGGATAAAGCTGAGCTAGAATCATTAGGCGTTGTAGAGAAGAGTCTATAAATTGGTTTCACAAGATAAAGCTGAGCCAGGCAAACAGGTCAACCAAGACCGGGATATGGGGCAGTTAATTAAGCGCCTCGATATGTTAGATGAGAGGCTGGATAATATGGATTCTATAGTAACATCACTTATAGAAAGGGTGATGGGAAGGCCTCTTGTTATGGAAGTAACCTGCCCTAATTGTGGTCAAACTATACAGATCAATGTCACCAGTGGTGTAAGGCTGCGAGGTAAAGAATAGCCCTAGCAAGCATCGTATTTTTATCAATGTTTAATTCCTAAGCCACCCAATGACAAGTAATCTTCTATTTCTGCCATATTATCAAAGGTTTGCCCTGTTCAGCTATGTTTGCTACAATCGTCAAATGGGCGGTTAGCTCAGTGGTTAGAGCGCTGCGTTGACATCGCAGAGGTCACTGGTTCAAGTCCAGTACCGCCCATTTTTTTATGAAATCGTGTTTGCTTTCTAGATTTATAATGGGAAGTTCGAGATGAAATCAAAAACAAAGGATGAGCAAATGGGACGGATGCGCCACTCCGCATCTCATGTCATGGCTGAGGCAGTACAATGTCTTTTTCCCGAGGCTAAATTTGGCATCGGACCGACCATCGAGAATGGCTTCTATTATGACTTTGAGCTGCCACGCCCATTAACACCGGAAGACTTGCCTGTAATTGAGAACAAGATGAGGGAGATTATTAGTCAGAATGTACCGTTCGTTACAGAGGAAATGAGTAAGGATGAAGCGCGTAAGCTCTTTGCTACCCAGCCCTATAAATTGGAGCTTATCAACGAAATCACCGATACTAGTGTGACCATCTATAAACAAGGTTCTTTCACCGATTTATGTCGTGGTCCCCATCTAGCCTCTACGGGTGAGGTAAAAGCATTTAAACTCACTCATCTAGCTGGAGCATACTGGCGTGGTGATGAAAAGCGACCCATGCTACAAAGAATTTACGGTGTGGCTTTTGAAAGCCAAGAGGAGCTTGACGAGTATTTATCGTGGCAAGCTGAAGTCACTAAACGCGACCATAGGAAACTGGGCAAAGAACTTGACCTCTTCAGTACTCACGAGGAAATCGGTCCTGGCTTAATTTGCTGGCACCCCAGAGGTGCTTTGATTCGACAAATCATCGAGGACTTCTGGAAGGCAGAGCACATCAAGCGAGACTATGACATCGTTTACACTCCCCACATTGCCAAGCTAGATTTGTGGAAAACTAGCGGGCATTGGGAATTCTATCGGGATTATCTGTTCCCACCGATGGAAATTGAGGGACAGCAATATATGCTAAGGCCCATGAATTGCCTGGGCCATATTTTGATTTATAAAAGCAAATTGCGCAGTTATCGCAATTTACCTTTGAGATATGCTGAATTAGGCACAGTATATAGGTATGAGCGAACTGGTGTATTATATGGTCTTGCCAGGGTCAGAGGATTTACTCAAGATGATGCTCACATTTTTTGCCGACCTGATCAGGTTGAAGAAGAAGTACTAGAAGTTCTGAACTTGGCACAATTCATGATGTCTAGCTTTGGCTTTGATGAGTACGAGTTGTTGTTATCAACGCGTCCTGAAAAATATGCTGGCACAGTTTCAATGTGGGAAGAGGCCACGGGATCCTTGAAACATGTTCTGGAGAAACTTGACTTGCATTATGAAGTGGACCCTGGCGAGGGGGTTTTCTACGGGCCTAAAATCGATATTAAACTCAAGGACGCTTTAGGGCATGTTTGGCAAGGTCCTACCATCCAAGTCGATTTCAATTTGCCACAACGCTTTAATGTCTGTTATATTGGTGAAGATGGCTTGGAGCATAATGTGGTGATGATACATCGCACAGTTTTAGGTAGCATGGAGCGTTTTTTAGCTTGCCTCACAGAGCATTATGGTGGTGTCTTCCCGGTATGGTTATCGCCGGCTCAAACCATAATAATTCCCATAGCAGATCGCCATGTTGGCTATGCACATAGCATAGAGAGCGATTTTAAAAATGAGGGTATCCGAGTTCGGGTTGACGACCGCTCTGAGAGGATGAATTTGAAAATAAGAGAAGCCCAACTGGAGAAAGTCCCATATATGCTTATAGTTGGTGATAAAGAAATAGCTTCATCCAGTGTGTCACTTCGTTTAAGGAGTGGCGAGAATCCGGGCTTAGAAACTCTGGTACAAGTTAAGAGTAGAATAAGAGCAGCTATAGAAGCCAAGTCTTGAATACTGTTCCAGGGGGTAGAAAGAGCATAGTTAAAGAATTATTAACCAATAGGAGAATCAGAGCCAGAGAAGTTCGCCTCATAGGGGAAGATGGGGAACAGCTGGGCGTGGTGCCTCTACAGAAAGCATTGCAAATGGCTTATGAGCGCGGCCTCGATTTGGTGCAGGTAGCATCAACTATGACTCCGCCAGTATGCCGGATTCTTGATTATGGTAAATATAAGTATGAGCAAACTAGAAAGGAACGCAAGGCGAAGAGGGGCCAAAGAGTTGGCTTACTCAGGGAGGTCCGTTTAAGACCCAAGATAGAAGAACATGATTTACAGGCAAAAATTAAGACCACGAAGAAATTATTGGAGGAGGGCAATAAAGTACGGTTATTGCTAAGGTTTAGAGGACGCGAAGTTATTTATCCTGAACTAGGTTGGAATGTGCTGCGTAAAGTAGCTGAAGCCTCGAAGGAATTAGCCGTGGTAAGTAGCTCCGGTGGTGCCGAGAGGACTATAGCCTTGGTCTTATCCCCAGTTTCCCAGAAGAAATCTAAGGAGACAGAAACAGATGCCAAAACTTAAAACCCATAAAGGGGCAAGGAGCCGTTTTAATATAACAGGTAGCGGCAAGCTGATGCGCACTAAATGCGGCAAGAGCCATTTGAGGCGAAAAAAGGCTCCTAGAACTAAGCGCCTCTACGATGAAATGATCATGACCTCCTCAGCGGATAAGAAGAGAGTAAGGAGACTTTTACCCTACAAATAGTGTAGGGAAGTAGTTTATTTTGTTGCTAAAGAAAAAAGGATAACGCCCAAGGATTAAAGGAGGAGGAACTTGCCACGAGCCAGAAGTGGAAAAGCTACCCACAGACGACATAAAAAGGTGCTTGAGCTGACCAAGGGACACCGAGCGTCCAGACATAATCTTTATAGGACAGCTCATGAGTCCATGCTTCATGCCTTAGATTATTCCTATCGTCATCGTCGTGAGCGGAAAGGCGACTTCAGAAAGCTATGGATTACCCGCATTAATGCTGCGGCACGGGCTAGCGGACTTACTTACAGTCAGTTTATAGCCGAGTTAAAAAAATCAAATGTAGAAATCAATCGCAAGATGTTAGCTGAGATGGCAGTTAAAGATCCTGAGGGTTTTGCCACATTAGTAGCTTCGGTAACTGAGACTAACTCACCCCGCTTGTAATGACATTATGCCTGAAAATTCCAGGAATGTTGAACAAGGATAACATCACTTGGTAGTCAATGCTGGAACAACTCAAAGACCTTCATGCACAAGCTCTCGATGAGCTAAACAAAGTTAATAATCCTCGGGAGCTGGAGTTGTGGCGCGTTCACCACCTGGGAAAGAAAAGCAGTTTAACTAAAATTCTACGTTCCTTGGCCGCCTTACCCCTGGAAGAACGGCGAAAGGGGGGTGCTCAAGCTAACGAAATCAAGAGAGCTTTAGAGTCAAGTCTAGAAGAGAAGGAAAAATTACTACAGGAAGCCCTTTTGACCTCTCCTTTGGAATCCCAAAAATTAGATGTTACCTTGCCTGGTCAGCCTCTCCCGACAGGGCGACTTCACCCCACCACTCAAATACTTAACGAAATTTGCGATGTTTTCAAAAATATGGGCTTCCAAGTAATTGAGGGACCCGACGTGGAGTGGGATTACTACAACTTTGAAGCCTTAAATATTCCTCAACATCATCCGGCGCGAGATATGTTTGCTACCCTATGGATAGATGCAGGCATGGGAGGGAGAGCTAGACTTTTGCGCACGCACACTTCCCCAATGCAAATTAGGTTGATGGAGAAGGAACGTCCGCCAATAAGAGCCATAGTACCGGGACGAGCTTATAGATATGAAGCGACTGACGCTACTCACGAATCTATGTTTTATCAAGTTGAAGGTTTGGCCGTGGATAAGGGCATCACCCTGGGTGATTTAAAAGGCACTTTGTTTGACTTTTGCCGCTGCCTTTTCGGTGAGGAAAGGAAAGTGCGCTTCCGCTGCGATTACTTTCCTTTTGTGGAGCCCGGGGTGGAGGTAGCCATCGGATGTTCAGCTTGCGATGGGGCTGGCTGCCGACTGTGTGGTTACAGCGGCTGGCTTGAAATATTAGGGGCGGGGATGGTGCATCCCGATGTCCTGGCACGCGTCGATATCGACCCTGAGCTTTATAGTGGTTTTGCCTTCGGGTTGGGAGTTGAGCGGATACCTATGCTGCGCTATGGTATTGACGACATTCGCCTCTTTTATAGCAATGACCTCAGGTTTTTGAGGCAGTTCTAAATTTTAAGGTGATAACATGAAAGTTTCCCTCAAATGGCTCAGGGATTATGTTGACATAAAACTCGCTCCTGAAGAACTAGCCGAGAAGCTAACCATGTCTGGCCTGGAAGTCAAAGGCATACAAACTATAGGTGGCACCTGGGATAATGTAGTGATAGGGGAGGTAATAGCATTAAATCCTCATCCTAATGCTGACCGCCTTAAGCTAGCCACAGTTGAACTCGGCACTGAGCAAGTAACCACGGTTTGTGGTGCCCCAAATATCGGACTTGGTCAGAGGGTGCCTTTTGCTCATATAGGAGCCCGTCTTATAGATGCTCACACTAAAGAAGCTACACTGCTAAAGCCGGCTAAAATTCGCGGTGTCGCTTCCGAGGGCATGGTTTGCTCAGAGAAGGAACTAGGGATTTCTGATAGTCACGAAGGCATTTTGGTATTGCCGGCGGAGGCGCCCATAGGTATAGCTCTCGGTGCCTATCTAGGCGATGTGATTTTTGACTTAGATGTAACACCTAACCGCCCGGATTGCTTATCTGTAATTGGCATTGCCCGAGAAATTGCTGCCCTAACTGGTGAACCACTCCGTTTATCCCAAATTCATTACGAAGAATTAGAAGACTCGATAGGCTCCTTCGCCTCCGTTGACATAGCCGAGCCAGACTTATGCCCCAGGTATTGTGCTAGTCTGATTACCGGAATCAAGATAGCCCCCTCCCCAAGCTGGCTGCAGCAGTGTCTGAATAGCTGCGGAATGCGTCCCATTAACAATGTGGTGGACGTTACTAATTATGTGATGCTGGAATATGGTCAGCCCCTTCACGCTTTTGATTATCATAAGCTTAAGGGCAGACAAATTATCGTTCGCAGGGCCGGAAATGGTGAAACCATAACTACCATCGATGGAACAAAGCGCGCTCTCACCCCGGACATATTGCTCATTGCCGATAAAGAAGAAGCTGTCGCTGTCGCTGGAATCATGGGTGGCCTGGATTCCGAAGTTACGGACAAAACCGACACTATCCTCCTGGAGTCGGCGAATTTTAACCAGGCCGCCATTCGTCGAGGCTGTGGTCACCTTCAATTCCAAAGCGAGGCCTCGATTCGCTTTGACAAAGGGCTTAATAGCGAGCTTCCGCTGCTACCATTGAAACGGGCAACTCAACTGCTCCTAGAATTAGCTGGTGGCAGAGCAGCCAAGGACATAATTGATGCTTATCCCGGGAAATCAGAACCGAAACTCATATCACTTACCGCCCGGGAGGTGGAGCGCCTTTCAGGCTTGAAGGTCAACATTGATGGAATTGTTAAGGTATTAGAAGCCCTGGGCTTTGAATGCCAGAAGAGCAATGCAGGCTCGCAGATTTCGATGTCTGTGCCTTACTGGCGCAGCGACATTAAATGCTCTGCTGACCTCGTGGAGGAGGTAGTTCGCATCATTGGTTATGAAAAGATTCCTATCACAAGGCTTGGCTCTCCTTTGCCTCAACAAAAATCAAGATTGTCACCGTCAGCCCAGCAAAGCAATCTCAAGGAGAAATTACGTAATATTCTGACCGGCTTTGGCTTTCAAGAGATATTAACTTATTCTTTAGTCAGCGTGGAGAAGTTGCAGAAGCTTTCCCCAAAGCTTGAGTTGAAAATCCCGCCGTTAAAGGTAGCTAACCCTATGACGAGGGAACAGGAATACCTGCGTACCAGTTTAAGGGCTGGTCTTCTATCCACGTTGTCACATAACCAAAAATTTGAGCAGACAGGCGTAAGGCTCTTTGAAATTGGTAAGGTATTCTTGCCTCAATACCCCCCCGTCATTGCGAGCGAAGCGAAGCAATCTCAAGAAGAAAAGGAGCTACCCCAGGAAAGAGAGATGTTGTGTGCTGTGCTCAGCGGCTCAAGGGCAGAATTATCCTGGCAAGCTGATAAGGAGCCGCTCGATTTCTTTGACGCTAAGGGGGCAGTGGAAAATCTCCTGAACCAGTTGGGGCTGAAAGCGAGTTTTGATATTGGCGATGATGAAATTCTATTCCCAGGAAGAGGGGCTAACATAATCGTTGAAGATGACAAGGTTGGCATTGTAGGAGGCGTGCATCCCAGGGTAGCACAAGCCTTTGAGCTTTCTACCAGTATTTGCCTTATAGAAATTGACCTGGATAAACTGTTGACCAAGCTTACCGGGACAAAGAAATACCAACCTATCCCACGGTTTCCCAGTGTAACCCGGGACATCGCTTTAGTAGTGGACGAACAGGTAAGTTATCAAAGAGCGGAGGAAATAATCCAAAGCTTTCCGTTAGTAACGCAGATAACTCTCTTTGACCTTTATCGAGGCAAGCAAATACCCGAGGGCAAGAAATCTTTTGCCATAAGGATTATCTACCAATCGCCCAGACATACCTTGATCGACGAGGAAGTTGACCAAACTCAAGAACAGATGCTTGGTAGGCTACATCAGGAACTGGGCGCTAATTTGCGGGACTGAGTTAGCCAAGGAAAGGCAAAAGTCTATATTTATATCTAGCCATAGCTTACTTTATCTTTGGGGCATTTTGATGTGCATTGCTGCTCGACTACAGCAGCGAGCTAAAGTCGATTAAGATTGAGACCTTACGGTCTCGTCCAAAAGCTTCTTCACCCGTACCACCAAGTTCTCCAAAGGCAAAAGCTGAGTTTCCTTCTCCGTGCGCCATTTTGCCTCTACGCTCTGGCTCTGTAAGGTGCGTGGAGATAAGGTCAAGCGCAGTGGTATTCCCAGGAGGTCAGCATCGTTGAATTTAACGCCGGGGGAGTCGTCACGGTCATCAAAAAGCACGTCGATGCCTTCTTTTTGTAATTCATGATAAATTTTTTCTGCCGTAGGGAGGACTGCCGACTTGTCCAAATGCAGAGGGCAAAGATAGACTTGATAAGGGGCTACGGAGAGCGGCCAGATAATACCCTTGTCGTCGTGGCTTTGTTCCACTATGGCCGCCAGCAAGCGCCCCAGTCCGATGCCGTAGCAGCCCATGACAATGGGATGGGAAGTGCCATCATTATCTAAGAAGGATGCTCCGAATCTCTCACTGATGAATGTGCCCAACTTAAATACGTGCCCCACCTCAATGCCCCGAGCCGAGGATAATTTGCCTTGACATTTGGGGCAGCTATCTTCAGGCTGAGCCAGGGCGATATCAGCCATAAGGTCAACCTGAAAATCCCTGGGATAATTGGCATTCCTGAAGTGGTACCCTGGCTTATTAGCACCAACAATGAAGTTGGAGCCTGAGGTTATGGAATCATCAGCAACGACTTTGACCCCTTTTACCCCTATGGGTGAAGCAAAACCAGCCACAAGTCCAGCTTCATTTACTTCGCCTTCCGTAGCCAGGCGAAGCTCAGAGCACTTTAAAGCGTTTCTTAACTTCGTTTCGTTGACTTCCAGATCGCCCCGAACGCTAACGAAGATAAATTCTCCGGCGGCATAATAAAACACCGCCTTAAGAGTTTGATTGGTTGGTACACCGACAAATCCAGCCACCTCCTCTATGGTTTTTGTCTCCGGCGTGGCTATCTCCTCCAAAGGAAGTGGAGGTTCAGCAGCGCCCCTTGTTTTCGCAGATTGAGCCTTCTCTGCATTGGCGGCGTAGCCGCAACTGGAGCAATGAAGAATTTCGTCTTCACCGCCTTCAGTGAGAACCATGAACTCATGGGATTCCTTGCCTCCTATGGCGCCACTATCAGCCTCTACCACCAACGTTGGCAAGCCAAGGCGGGCATAGATATTCCTGTAAGCCTGACACATACTTTGGTAACTTTTATCCAGGCCAGCCTCGTCGGCATCAAAGCTGTAAAGGTCCTTCATGATGAACTCACGGACTCTCAATAAGCCACCGCGAGGTCGAGGCTCATCGCGAAGCTTGGTCTGTATTTGATAGAGGAGCAGGGGAAGCTCGCGGTAGCTTTGTACATAGCGGTGGACAAGGTCGGTAATAACTTCTTCATGAGTGGGTCCTAGAGCCAGTGTATGCTCCTTGCGGTCGGTCAAAGTGAATAGAGACTTGCCAAAGGATACATACCTGCCTGATTGCTGCCACAATTCAAAAGGCTGCAGCACGGGCAACATCAATTCCTGCCCGCCAGCCTTATCCATTTCCTCTCTGATTACATTTTCTATCTTTT
>Ga0209979_1001735_pt1 | contig 22919 bp, 17 predicted proteins | sample AnhtaG_FD_183114 | JGI IMG/M metagenome (GOLD analysis project Ga0209979, IMG submission 183114) | Deep subsurface microbial communities from Anholt, Denmark to uncover new lineages of life (NeLLi) - Anholt_01485 metaG (SPAdes) (version 2) | ecosystem: Environmental > Aquatic > Marine > Oceanic...
ATTTTCCCCAGCGTTGTAAGCTGCCATTGCCAAATTCCAATCGCCAAACATGTCGTAAAGGTCCTTCAGATAATGAGCAGCCGCCAGGCACGATTTCTCCGGGTCAGCCCGTTCGTCAATCCACCAATCGATGCGTAAGCCATATCTCAGCGCAGTGCCCACCACGAATTGCCACACTCCCTTGGCGTGAGCTCGGGAGTAAGCAGATGGCTTGAAAGAGCTCTCTATTAGGGGGATATAAGCTAAGTCTTTGGGAAGTCCTTCCTTTTCAAAGATTTGGCGGAAAAGATGTAGATACTTTCCCGAGCGCCTCAGGCTCTCCTCCATATTATCCCGCCGCTCCGTCTGGAACCGTTTGATGAAGGCCTGAACTTTATGGTTAGAGCTCATAGGTATGTCGTAGGTAATCTCTTCAGGCTCCTCGGTTTCCTCTTCCGCTGATAGAGGTTGCTCCCCTTCGGGATGCTCGGGGTCAATTTTATCCAGTTCGTCTTTAATATCGGCTTCTGACTCCGGCTCATTGGTTCTTGTTAGCTCCTCAATGCAGCTCGAGATGTCATCAAACAAGCCTTTCAATTGGGGAGAATCTTCCAGGTTCAATCCCGAGTGGAGGATAATATCGATAGCCTCACCAAATTTAAGGAGAGCTTCCTCGAAATTTCCCAAATGTTGGGCTTCTTTACCCTGATGGAAGCAACTGTCTGCCTTAAGGAAAACAACCTTGTGGTCGTCCTTTTGCTGGTGGGCAGAAAGTGTAGGGGGTACCTTTTTGGGGGGAGGGGCTTCTTTCCTATTGAGAGAGGCGCAGCCTGAAATAAGACCTAATAATACAAATATAACAAACCTTCGAGCTACTCTCCAGCTCATTCCCTCTCCCTCTTTAGTGTCTTGCCTTTGCAAAAAGCAATTAATTATTTATCACGCTTCATAGGATAAGTCAATAGAAATTTTGGCTGATTTAGAAAAAAATGAAGGTCAATGTGGGGATTAGGAACTCTACCCCCTTTGCCAGTTGCCTGACCAAAAGGAGTAAAACCGAGCTTTAAGCAGAGAGTGTCAATTTTAACAGGGCTGGGAAGGGCTAAAATTTAAAAAATGACTTGACTTTGGTCTAATAATCTACTAAAGTTAAATATTAATAAGTTGTGCCTATAGAGTCCGCCGGCACGCCCTTTGGGGCGACAGCAAAAGGATAAAGAAGTGCTTTTTTTTGTCGGCAAAAGGAGATAAGCGAATGTCAGTGTCTTCTTTAGGAGAGAAGAGGATGAAATATTGGCGCAAGCCCTTAGATGCGGATAAGGTCAAGGTGCCTCATGGGGAAGTCCGTATCATCAAAGATAGATGCAAAGGGTGCAGCTTCTGCGTCGAGTATTGCCCCAGAGATGTGCTTGAGCTATCGGATGAGTTCAACATCAAAGGGTATCACCCACCATATGTGAAAGATGAGGAAGCCTGTGTAAATTGCGGTCTATGCGAGCTGGTTTGTCCTGAATTTGCTATTTACAACATCTCTGAAGAGGAGTTGGAGGAGAAAGATGAACAAGGATAGAGAGATCCTCACTGGGGAACACTTTATGAACGGCAATTTCGCATGTGCTGAGGGTGCCATTGCCGCCGGGTGCAGATTCTTTGCTGGCTACCCCATAACCCCTTCCTCCGAGATCGCCGAACATATATCAGTGAGATTCCCCGAAATAGGGGGGTTATTCGTTCAGATGGAAGATGAGCTTGCCTCGATGTGCGCCATTTTGGGTGCCTCCTGGGGAGGACTTAAGTCTATGACCGTCACCTCGGGTCCGGGCTTCAGCCTGATGCAGGAAAATATAGGCTTGGGTGCTATGACGGAGACCCCCTGTGTGGTGGTGAACATCCAGCGAGGTGGACCATCCACCGGCTTGCCTACCTTAGTAGGGCAACAGGATATGATGCAGGCTCGGTGGGGCTCCCATGGGGACTACGAGATAATAGCTCTGTGTCCTTCCTCACCGCAGGAGCTATTCGACTTCACTGTAAAAGCGTTTAACCTCTCAGAGATGTATCGGGTGCCAGTGCTGGTTATGGGCGACGAGGTGGTGGGACATATGTCCGAAAGGGTGGTCATCCCCCCCAAGGAAGAAATAGAGCTGCTCCCCAGAAGAAAGTATGCCGGTCCCAAGGAGAAATACCTCCCTTTTAAGCCTGACAAAGACCTTGTTCCACGGATGGTTACTGCTGGTGAGGGCTACCACATCCATATCACCGGACTCACCCACGATGAGAAGGGATATCCGGTCCTCGATGCAGAAACCCAGAATAAACTGGTGTCCCGCCTGGTAAATAAGATAAGAAAGAACGCTGATAAAATTATTGAAATTGAAGAGAAAAATACCGAAGATGCCGAGGTGATTGTGGTCTCCTATGGTATTTCTGCCAGAACTTCTCTTAGGGCGATTGAGTTAGCGGAAGAAGAGGGGATAAAGGTGGGAATGTTGAGGCTTATAACTGTCTGGCCCTTCCCGGAAAAGAGGATCCACCAGTTAGCTAGCAAGGTTGTTGGCTTTGTGGTTCCCGAGATCAACTGCGGACAGATAGTCTACGAGGTAGAGCGCTGTGTTAGAGGGAAGACCAAGGTCACCTTGGTCCCCCATGCTGGTGGGCACATCCACGACCCCAAGGATATTTTCCAAGCGATAAGGAGTATATTGAAATGAACGAAAAGCATCCCATGGATTACCTCTTAAGAGAGGACCGCATCCCCCACATCTGGTGCCCAGGGTGTGGTATAGGGAGTTCGGTCTCCTGCTTTATAATGGCTCTGGAAGAATCGGGCTTAGACCTGAATAAGGTAGTCGTGGTTTCTGGAATTGGGTGCACCGGGAGGGTAGCCGGCTATGTCAAGCTCGACTCCTTTCATACTACTCACGGAAGAGCGATACCCTTTGCCACCGGTCTGGCTTTAGCCAATCCTGAATTGAAGGTGGTGGTTTACAGCGGAGATGGCGACCTTATTGCCATTGGGGGGAACCATTTTATCCATGCCGCTCGGCGTAATATCAATATGACCGTAATCTGCGTCAACAATTTCAACTATGCTATGACTGGAGGTCAGGCGGGACCCACTACCCCCCTTTATGCTAAGGCTTCTACCACCCCTTATGGGTGCTTTGAACAACCCTTCAATCTGGTCCATCTGGCGGCTGCCAGTGGGGCGGTCTATGTGGCTCGCTGGACTGCCTTGCACCTTAGGAGACTGACCAAATCAATGGTCGAAGCCTTCCAGAAGAAAGGCTTCAGTTTTATCGAGGTGATCTCTCCCTGTCCTACCGCTTATGCCCGCCGGAACCGCTTGGGCGATGGCTTGGCGCAGATGAAATTCTATCACGATAACAGTATCATAAGGCATGGGGCTGACCCCAAGGAGGCAGACATCGGTTTCCAGACAAAAATCGTGGTAGGTAAATTCATCGATGTGGAGCGCCCCGATTATTACACCTTTTTGAACGAGGGGCTGGCTAAAGTGATGGGAGGAAGGAAATGAGCCGACAGGAGATAAAGATGACCGGCTTTGGAGGACAGGGGATTATCCTCTCCGGCTATATAGTGGGAAAAGCTGCCTCCGTTTACGGTGGAAAGAACTCCACCATGGTGCAGTCCTATGGTCCTGAGGCTCGGGGAGGTGCTTGCAGTTCTCAGGTTGTTATAACTGATGGGGGAATCTTTTACCCTTATGTAACCAATCCCGATATACTGGTAACTATGTCTCAGGAAGCCTATACCAAATTTCTCCCTGAACTGAATGAGGGGGGGATTCTTTTAATTGATGAGGACCTGGTTAAGCAGAAAAAGACCAAAAAGAAAATGACCATATTTTCTATACCCGCTACTCGCTTTGCCGAAAAGATGGGGAAAAAGATAGTAGCCAATATCGTGATGCTCGGTTTCTTTACCGAGATTACCAAGGCAGTCAGCTTTGAAGCAATGGAGAAGGCAGTAGCCACCTCTGTCCCCAAAGGGACTGAGGAGTTGAACTTGAAAGCCCTGTCCGAAGGTCGCAACTACGCCCAGAAGCTATTAGGGACAGAAAAAAAGGGAGATTAGCCCACTCCTGACAACCTCTATAGATTCCATTTATTGGTCGAAAGGACGGTAACAGGAAAGATGAAAGGCGTTTTAGTTATCGGAGGTGGGGTAGCCGGCATGCAGGCTGCCCTTGATTTAGCCAATGCCGGGGTCAAGGTCTACCTTATGGAACGCAGTCCCACCTTGGGTGGAAGGATGGCTCAGCTCGATAAGACCTTCCCCTCAATGGATTGCGCCGCCTGAATCCTTGGGCCCCGTATGCTGGATGTCGGTCGGCATCCCAATATAGAGCTCTTAACCCTCTGTGAACCAACCAAAGTTGAAGGGGAAAAAGGGAACTTTCGAGTTCACTATTTGAAAAAAGCCCGCTATGTAAAAGAGGGTGTCTGCACCGCCTGTGGGGAATGCGCTGTGGTCTGCCCGGTAGAGGTCCCCAGCGATTTTGACTGCCAGCTCGCCAATAGGAATACCATCTACCGCCCTTCTCCCCAGGGGGTGCCCAACACATTCGTCATCGAGAAGACAGAGCCCGCTCCCTGCAAGATCGCCTGTCCCATCCATCAGGATGTCCCCGGCTATATGGCTATGGTCCGGGTAGGGAAATATGGGGAAGCCATCAGTCTGATAAGAAAAACCAACCCTCTGCCCAGCATCTGCGGGCGGGTCTGCTATCACCCCTGCGAGGAGGTCTGCCGCCGCCTCTATGTGGATGAATCCCTTTCCATTGCTAGCATCAAGCGCTTTGCGGCAGACTACGCTATAAAGAGTGGCGAGGGGGTCAAACCCCCGGAGATAGAGGAGCAGAGGGAAGAGCGAGTGGCCATTATCGGCTCCGGACCAGCGGGTCTGTCAGCGGCTCACAAATTAGCCCTGTTAGGATACCGCTGCACCATCTTTGAGGCTCTGCCCGTAGCTGGAGGGATGATGGCGGTGGGGATACCAGATTATCGTCTCCCCAGAGATATTCTCCAGGCGGACATAGACTACATCAAAAAGATGGGGGTGGAGATACTGACTAACATCAAGATAGGGCGAGACCTCACCATTTCCGACCTCCAGGATCAGGGACACAAGGCTATCTTTATTGCCACTGGCGCCCATACGGGGTTGGATCTCAACATCCCGGGCAAAAACCTTGAGAGGGTCTATCAGGGAATTGACTTTCTGCGTCGGGTAAACCTCAAGGAGAAGGTGGAAATCGGCCGAAGGGTGGCAGTCATAGGTGGGGGTAACACCGCTATGGATGCCTCTCGCGCCGCCCTGCGGCTGGGAGCCGAAGAAGTGAAGATAATCTACCGTCGAAGCCGCCAGGAGATGCCTGCCAGCGGTGAGGAGATAAAAGAAACCGAAGAGGAAGGGGTGGAGTTCAACTATCTCCTTGCCCCCACCGCCTTTCTGGGCAAGAATGGAGAGCTCACCGGGCTGAGGCTCATTAGGATGAAACTGGGAGAGCCGGATGCCACCGGCAGGAGGCGTCCCATCCCCATAGAGGGGACGACCGAGCATGAGATACCTATTGATACCGTGATTCAGGCCATTGGTCAGGCGCCAGAGCTTATCTTTATGGATGCCAAGAGCAAATTTGACCTGACCCGCTGGAACACTTTGGTGGTGGACGGTAAGACCCTGGCCACCGACATCCCTGGCATTTTTGCCGGGGGGGATGTGGTGAGCGGTCCGGCTTCGGTAATTGAAGCCATAGCCGCCGGGAAGAAGGCTGCTGCCTCCATCCACCGTTATCTCCTCGGAGAGCTTGAAGAGTACCGTTCCGAACTGGAGAAGGAGGAGGAAGAGAGAAGAGAAAAGGAGGAGAAGCCCGAGCCCGATTGGGCAGAGGCTTACAAGGAGCGAGCCCGCCAGGGGCGGGTTGAGGTTCCGGAACTCCCCGGGGAGGATAGGGTTCAGGGTTTCCAGGAGGTCAGGCTCGGCTATGAGGAGAAGGAGGCTCAAGAGGAAGCCAGCCGTTGCCTCGGCTGTGGCACCTGTGTAGAGTGTATGGAGTGCGTCAAAGCCTGCGAGGCGGGTGCCATAGATCATCAGATGAAGGATGAGGTCAGAGAGCTCGAAGTAGGAGCTATCGTGGCGGCTACCGGCTTTGGACAACTTGAGCCAACTGCTTTAAAGAACTACGGTTACCGGCAGTACTCAAATGTCCTTACCGGGCTGGAATTTGAGCGTATTCTCAGTGCTACTGGTCCTACCGGAGGGCATATCATTCGTCCCTCCGATTCTAAGGCACCCCAAAAAATCGTTTTCATCCAATGCGTTGGTTCCCGCATGAGCAGAGAAGATGGCAATCCCTATTGCTCGGTATACTGCTGCACCAACTCTATAAAGTGTGCCCTGCTGGCTAAAACCCACGACCCCAATATAAAGGAGATATCCATATTGTATATGGATATTCGAACCTATGGCAAAGAGTTCCAAGAGCTCTTTCTCAGGGCAAAAGAGGTGGAAAGGGTCAGGTTCTTAAGGGGGCGACCTGCTCGGGTAGTGGAGGACCCTCTGACCAAAAGCCTAACGGTAATGGTGGAGAATGCCGAGACCAACAGGGTAGAACCCCTGGCAGCCGATATAGTTATCCTCTCTACTGCTGCTGTCCCCTCATCTGGAGCGAAGGAACTAGCTCGGATTTTGGGCATTGAGGTCAATAGCTATGGCTTCTTTAAGGAGAGAGACTTTAACCGTCCTATAGAGGCAACCCGCCCGGGGGTATATTTAGCCGGCTCTTGCAGTAGTCCCCGCGATATTACCGACTCGGTAGCCTGGGGCACGGCGGCAGCTGTAAAATCCCTCGCCCATATGGAGGGAGCTAAGGTCGCTAAAAAGGAGATAGAGGTAGAACCAATAGACCCCTTTGGTGAACCCCGCATAGGTGTTTTCGTATGCCATTGCGGGGTGAACATCGCTGGAGTGGTAGATGTGGAGGAGATCAACCAGTATGCACAAACCATCCCCGGGGTGGTTTACTCTACCCGTATGCTGTTTGCCTGCTCCGATGACAGCCAGAAGGAGATTCAAGCTAAGATAAAAGAATACCAGCTCAACCGAGTGGTGGTTGCCTCCTGCACACCCAGAACTCATGAGCCCATCTTCAGGGAGACTTGTGCTCTGGCTGGTCTGAACCCCTATCTTTTCGAGATGGCTAACATCAGAGACCAGTGCTCCTGGGTGCATTCCTTTAACCCCAAAGAGGCAACCGAAAAGGCAAAGGACCTGGTCAGAATGGCGGTAGCTCGCTGCCACCTATTGCAACCATTAGAATCAAGGCAGATGCCGATGAACCCCGATGTGCTGGTGGTGGGAGGAGGCATTGCAGGCATCCAGGCTTCTCTCGACCTGGCACGCTTGGGGCTCAAAGTGACTTTGGTTGAGAAGGAGGAAAGACTGGGGGGAAGGGTTAGAGAGTTAGCCACCTTCTATGGAGAAGATTATAGCGGGGAAGAGCTCATTAAAAGGAAAACAGAGCAACTAGATGAGGCTGGGGTGAACATCTTGACCTCTACTATGATAAAAGAGGTCAATGGCTTTGTAGGTAATTTCGAAGTCTCCCTGCGGTCTCTGAAACAAGAGGGAAAAGAAGTCACTCTGCCGGTGGGCTCCATTGTGGTAGCCATAGGCTCCGACCTGTACGACCCCACCGGGAAGCTCGGCTACGGCTCCTTTCCCAATGTCCTGACCAATATGGAGATGGAGAAGCTCCTGAGGAAGGACGCCCCGAAGCTAACCCTGAATGGCAAAGAAGCGAAGAACATCGTCTTTATTCAATGCGTCGGCTCCAGAAGTAGAGAGGAGGGGAACCCCGATTGTTCCCGCTATTGCTGTTTGGTTGCCATCAAACAGGCATTAAAGCTGAGGGAGAAGGGCGCTCGGGTGGTCATCCTCTATCGCGACATCATTCCTTTCGGCAAGGGAGGAGAGGAGCTATATCGCAAAGCAAGGGGTGAGGGTGTCCTTTTCCTCAGATACGATGTGGAAGCCCCACCCCAGGTCATAGGGGAGGGGAGAGCAAACACCATCCGATGGAAATTCTCCCCCTTAAACCAGGAGATAGAACTCCCGGTAGACCTGCTGGTGTTGTCGGTAGGGATGGTTCCTCGAGAGGTGGATGCAGAACAAATTAAGGAACAGTTAAAGATTCCCCGCAGCTTGGACGGCTTCTTTATGGAGAGACACTCCAAATTAGGTCCGGTGGAAACCTCCACCGCGGGTATTTTTATATGTGGTTGTGCCCAATCGCCTAAGGACATCACCGATTCTGTAGCCCAGGCTTCGGCAGCTGCTGGTAAGGTGGCGGTGATGGCTTCCAAAGAGTTTGTTGATCTGGAGCCAACTACATGCGTGGTGCGGGAAGAGGTGTGTCGGGGCTGCGGCACCTGTCAGGAGGTATGCCAGTTCCATGCTCCTGAGCTGGTGGAAACCCCTGAGGGGAACTATGTCTCCCGCATTAACGAAGCCCTATGCAAGGGCTGTGGCACCTGCGCCTCCCTTTGTCCCACCGGGGCTATAGTGGCCCGACATTTCACCGACCTGCAGATTGATAAGATGGTTGAAGCTATGCTGACCGGCTTTTAACCGCCTGGGAGGAATATATGGTGAGGAGGAAAAAAGAAGAGGAATTTGAACCTAAAATCGTAGTCTTCGCCTGCAACTGGTGCTCCTATGCGGGAGCAGATACGGCTGGGGTTAGCAAAATTCAATACCCTCCCAATATCAGGCTCATAAGAGTGATGTGTTCTGGAAGGGTCAACCCCGCCTTCGTCATAAAGGCTTTTGAACGGGGGGCAGATGGGGTTATGGTCTCCGGTTGTCATTTCGGAGATTGCCACTACATTTTTGGCAATTATAAGGCAAAAGAGCAGTTTGAAGTGGTGAAGAGGCTCATTCACCTCCTTGGTTTGAAAAAGGAGAGGCTGAGGCTGGAGTGGGTCTCCGCCGCTGAAGGGGGCAGATTTGCTCAGATTATAAAAGAGTTTGTCGAAGATGTTAAAAAGGTGGGCAGAAACCCCTTAGCCCCCGCTAAAACTTAATACGAGAGGGTGAGTTTAGATGGCTGTGAAAGAAGAGGTGCTAAAGAAAACAAATGCTTATTACTGCCTCGATTGCGGCAAATGCACCAGCGTTTGTCCTGTAGCCCGTTTCAATGGGGGGTACTCTCCCCGGCGGATTCTTGTCGGTTGCCTAACCGGAAGATGCAATGAGATATTAACAGATGAGAAACTTTATACCTGCCTGACCTGCGACTTGTGTAATACCAGGTGCCCTTCAGATATAAAGTTTGGAGAGTTTATCAAAAACGCCCGCTTTGAGGGGCAAGAGCTGGGGAATCTGGTTCCCTGCGCCCATGGGGGGGCTATCCAGTCCCTTATGCGGATAATGACCTCCCCCTCTCTGGAACAAAAGCGCCTGGACTGGGTTCCTCGTCGGTCTAAGATTGCCAAGAAAGGTGAGGTGGTATACTTTGTCGGCTGTCTCCCCTATTTCGATGCCTTCTTTACCGACCTGGGCGTAGAGACCCTTAACATAGCCAAGGGGGCCCTTAAACTTCTGAACCGGGCGGGGGTGGAGCCTGTGTTGCTGGAGAACGAAAGATGCTGTGGGCACGACCTCCTGTGGGCGGGAGACATGGAGAGCTTTAAAAGGCTTGCCCAGCATAACATCGATGCCATAAAGGAAAGCGGAGCCCACACCCTTATCACTACCTGCGCCGAATGTTACCGAACCTTCAAGCTTGACTATCCCGCCTATATGGGACCCCTCCCCTTTAAGGTGCTCCATATTACAGAGTTTTTAATCGATCCCATCTCTCAAGGGAAACTCAACTTTAAGAAAACCCGCAAAAAGGTTACCTACCAAGACCCTTGCCGTTTGGGAAGGCACCTGGGGCTATACGACCAACCCAGGATGGTCCTCTCCAGCATCCCTGCCCTCTCATTGGAGGAGATGGAGAAGAACCGTAAAAACGCCATCTGCTGCGGCACCAGCGGCTGGATGAACTGCGATGCTGTTTCCAAGCGTATACAATCCTACCGGTTGAGGAGTGCCCGACAGACAGGCGCCGACCTGCTGATTACCGCCTGTCCCAAATGCTATATTCATTTCAAATGCGCTATGAAAGACCCCAAGATGGGGAAAGAGTTAGAAGTAGAGATTAAAGATTTGACTTCAATTATGGCTGATGCTTTAAGGAGGTAAAGATAATTGGTGATGGAAACATCTGAAACTGAAGAGTTGAGGATTGGCGTCTTCATCTGCTATTGTGGGCTTAACATCTCGGGAACCGTAGATTGCGAGGCGGTGGCTGATTACGCCCGAGGGCTAAAGGATGTGGCAGTTGCCGTTACCAACCGCTATACCTGCTCAGAGCCTGGACAGCAGGAAATCAAAAAACACATAGAAGAGCACAATCTCAACCGGGTGGTAGTTGCTTCCTGTTCCCCCAGAATGCACGAACCGACCTTCCGGGTTGCTTGCCAGGAAGTTGGGCTCAATCCTTACCTGCTGGAGATGGTGAACCTGCGAGAGCACTGCAGCTGGGTTCACAGCCACGAACCTGAAAAAGCGACCGAAAAAGCCAAAGATATGGTAAAAATGGGGGTGTCTCGTGCCCGCTTCCTCCAACCGCAGATTGAGAAAGAGGTTCCGGTAGATAAAAGCTGCATGGTGCTTGGTGGTGGGATTGCAGGCATACAGGCTTCCCTCGATCTCGCTAATGCGGGGTACCAAGTGTATCTGGTGGAGAAAAAGCCAAGCATTGGCGGGAGGATGGCTCAGATAGACAAGACCTTCCCCACCATGGACTGTTCCATCTGAATACTGGGACCGAAGATGACGGATGTCGGTCGACATCCCCGTATCGAGCTTATGACCCTGAGCGAGGTGGTAAATGTCCAGGGTTATATAGGGAACTTCAGGGTTAAGGTTCTTCGCAAAGCCCGTTATGTGGACGAGAAGGAGTGCACCGCCTGTGGGGATTGTATTGAGGTCTGCCCGGTTACCAAGCCCAACGAGTTCGACCTCGGTCTTTCCACCCGCAGGGCGATCTATCAACCCTTTCCCCAGGCGGTCCCCTCTGCTTTTGTGCTAAATATGGAGGAATGCCTGGGCAATAACCCCATTGCCTGCGGCAAGTGCCTGGAAAAGTGCGAGAAGAAGTGCATCGACTACGATATACAGGACCAGGAGGTGGAGCTTAAAGTAGGAACCATTATCGTTGCCACCGGAATGGATGTCTATGACCCCACCGAGCTCGATGAGTTCGGCTACACCCGCTTTGAGAATGTGATAACCAGCCTGGAGTTCGAAAGGCTGATAACCTCCGGTGGACCTACTGAGGGGCATCTCATACGACCCACCGACTGGCAGCTGCCCAAGAGGGTTGCCTTTATCCAGTGCATCGGCTCGCGGTCAGAAAAAAGAGGGAACCCCTATTGCAGCAATATCTGCTGTATGAACACCATCAAGGACTCCCTCCTCATAAAAGACCACTGGCCCGAGGTGGAGATAAAGGTTTTCTATATGGATATAAGGGCTTTCGGCAAGGGGTTTGAAGACCTTTATAAACGGAGCAAAGCTGAAGGGGTTATGTACATCCGGGGCATTCCCGGTGACATAAGGGAGGATCCGGAGACCAAGAGCCTCATCCTTCTGTCAGAAGATAGCAATACAGGTAAGGTGATGGAACACGAGGTGGATATGGTGATTCTCTCCGTGGGGCTGGTTCCCAACTCCGACAATCACCTTATCCGACAGCTCCTGACCCTCTCCCGAACCTCGGATGGCTTCTTCATGGAAGCCCACCCCAAACTGAAACCGGTAGATGCTCCCACCAAAGGGATCTTCTTTGCCGGTTGTGCCGAGGCTCCCAAGGACATCAAAGACAGCGTCACCCAGGCCTCGGCGGCAGCTTCTAGGGCGAATATTCTGATGAGCGCCGGCAAGTTCACTGTGGAAGCGATCACCTCCTTGGTAGATGATGAACTATGTAAGGCTTGCGGTATCTGCGCCAGAGTTTGCCCTTACCACGCTATTGAATTCGACAAGGAGAAGAAGCTTCCTGCTCAGATCATCGAAGCCAGCTGTGCCGGCTGCGGCACCTGCGGGGCTGAGTGCACCTTTGATGCCATTACTATGAGGCATTTCACCGACCAGCAGATTACAAGCCAGGTTGAAGCAATCCTGGAGGAGAAACCTCAGGATAAGGTGGTGGTCTTTGCCTGCAACTGGTGCTCCTATGCAGGGGCAGACTTTGCCGGGGTCGCCCGCCTCCAGTATCCTCCCAGCATCAGAATTATCAGGACAATGTGCAGCGGGAGGGTGGATGAGAAGTTTGTCCTTCACGCCTTTAAGCTGGGTGCTCCCATTGTGCTGGTCTCTGGTTGTCACTTCGCCGACTGCCATTACATTAGTGCCAATCGCTGGACCCAGAAAAGGGTGGAGAAGCTGTGGAATAAGCTGGAAAAGAAGGGTATTCGCCCAGAGCGCTTACAGCTGGAGTGGATTAGTGCCGCTGAAGGCTTGAAATTCGCCAAGGTAATGAAAGAGGTGGAAGAGCTAAGAAAAGAGGTCACCCTGGAGGAGATCGAACAAACCCAGGAGGTGCTCTGAATCTCCAGGGAACATGGAAACCGGTAATATAACAAGCTTTGGGACAAAAAAATGGCTGAAGAGGCCGATTTCAAGTGTCTCCGTTGTGGTCATCAGTTCAAAGCCCCCTACTCCCCAAAGAATGAACCTCAGGAGAGAGCTTGCCCTAAATGCGGGAGCAATAGCGTCCGCAGAATAAAAGAAAAGGGCAAAAAGAAATAAAGCTCCCAGCTAATATTCTCATGATTGCGGAGTGAGGCTTGTTTTGAAGCCCACTACTTAAAAGACTATCCATTACCTTACTTAGTTATTGTCCCCCACTCCACCGGGAGCTTCCCTGCGGGGGAGATTTCACCCCAGAGCACCCTCAAAGCAGCCCTTATGGAAGTCGGGGTAGGGGAGAAGGCTGCCAGGGAGCGGAGAAGGCCTTTACTATCTATGTCCCCAGGTAGGCCCAAAGAGATATGAAAACAACGGGGAAAATGGTTCTGAATCTCCTGATAAAAGCCACTCAGATGGGGATGCCAGTGGGCATTATAGCTGAAGATAATGGTGGGATGATGGGAAGGGAAGGTGTCCTTTTTAAAGCGGGGGTTCTCCAGAGGATAGCTTGCTTCAGTAAACTCAGGGCAGAAGGGCTTTAGCACCCCGACAATAACCGAACCCCTTTCTGGGAAACCCCCCATCTGGGGGTAAAAAACCACCGGCTTTTCCCCTGCCTTCAGGGTTTCTCTTCCGCCGGTTGGCATTTCAGCAATAGAATTCCCAGCTATCCTCTGCGACAGAGCGTCTATTTTCTGGCACAGTTCGGTTAGTTTATCTCTCTGTAAAGAAGCTGATAGTGGTGGAGGAGAGGATTTCTTCTTGATAGCTAAGATCTTCTCAATTGAGCTTGCCACAGTCCCAGCAAATTGAGGGTCTTCTTCCATTTCGGCGAAAAGCTGAGAGGCAATCGGCAAGAGCTTCCTCCCAGGAGAGGAGAACATCACCATGTCGTTGCCACTCTTTATGGCTTGCATGGTTGCCTCCATTGGGCTGGCGAAGCCAGATATAGCCCCCATCTCCAGGTCGTCGGTGATGACCAGTCCTTTGTAGCCCACCACCCCCTTGAGAAGGTCGCTGACAACCTCCGAGGAGAGGGAAGCCGGTCGCCCCCTGTCTGAAATGAGGGAGGGATAGCAGGCATGCCCTACCATTATAAAAGGGCTGTAATGGCTCAACTCTTTGAATATGGCAACTTCCTTCTCCATCAGGGTCTCCTTATCCACCTCTATAGAGGGGAGACCGCTGTGGGAGTCGACGGAAGCCCGCCCCAAGCCAGGGAAGTGCTTCAGGGTGCTCAGAACACCCTCTTCTTTTAATCCTTTGAGGTAGGCTTTGCTGAGGTCGATTACCAGCTCATGCAGACTTCCATAGGCTCTTATCCCTATCCCATTGTCATCTCTGCATGCCAACAGGTCTACCACCGGAGCCAGGTTATGGTTTATTCCCAACAGATTCAATAACTGGGCGGTAAGTCGTCCCTGCTGGTAGGCATATTCAGGGCTGCCAGTAGCCCCCAACGCCAAATTTGAAGGGAAAGAGGGAGCAAAAGTAGAAAGACGGTCTACAATGCCTCCCTCCTGGTCTATCCCAATAAACGGAAGGATGGGGGTAACTTCTCTTAACTCCTGGCAAAGAGTGAATAGCTGGCAAGGGGATTCTATGTTTCTGGGAAGAAGGAGAATGCCCCCCGGTGAAAGCTCCCGAAGCCACCTCCTATCCTCTTCTGACAACCGCGTTCCCTCTATTCCCACGAAGAATAGTTGTCCTACCTGTCCTTTTGTCTTCTGCATTCCTTTCATTAAAAAGAGGGGGGTTTCCCGTTGCTCAATTTTTTATCCCTTTCTGGAGGTCGTGAAGGATGGATAGGGCTTCTAAGGGAGTCATTTTAGATATGTCGAGGTTTCTTATTCTTTTCACAATAGGATGCTCTTCAGGACCAAAAAGGAAGAGCTGACGCTCGTTCCCGAGCTTGCGAGTAACCCCCTTGCCTTTGGCTAACTTAGGTATCCCTTCGGCATCCAGCTCGTTCTTCTCTAAATTTTGCAAAATCTCTTTTGCTCTTTCGATCACCTCTTTAGGAAGTCCTGCCAAGCGGGCAACTTGAATCCCATAACTCTTATCCGAGCACCCTTCTACCACTTTCCGCAAGAATACGATGCGGTCGTTCCACTCTCGGACCGAGACATTATAATTTTTAGCTCTCGGCAGGGTACGGGCTAAATCGGTAAGCTCATGATAGTGAGTGGCAAAGAGGGTTTTGGCAGCGATGCGGGTGTTGTTATGGATGAACTCCGCTACCGCCCAGGCGATGCTCACCCCGTCGAAAGTGCTGGTTCCTCGCCCGATTTCGTCAAGGAGAATCAGGCTCTTTTTGGTGGCATGGTAAAGGATGTTGGTGGTTTCGTTCATCTCCACCAAAAAGGTTGATTGCCCCCGGACGATGTTGTCCAGAGCTCCGATGCGGGTGAAAATACGATCGATCAACCCTATTTCCGCCCTCTCTGCCGGCACGAAGGAGCCCATCTGAGCCATAATAGCTATAAGGGCTACTTGCCGGAGATAGGTCGATTTCCCCCCCATATTGGGACCGGTAATTATCAGCAGCTGATGGTTGTCGGGGTTCAAATAGGTGTCGTTGGGGATAAACTTCTCGGCTAAATTGGTCTTCTCTACTACTGGGTGCCTCCCTTCTATTATTTTGGTCTCCTCCCCTTCGGTAATTGACGGGCGGATGTAGCTGTTTCTGGCAGCTACCTCTGCCAGGGTAGCTAATACATCGATGGTAGCTAAGCTTCTGGCGCTGGATAATATCCTGGGAGCGGCTTCCGAGACCTTCTTTCTAACTCGGTTAAATATCTCATACTCTAGCTGGCGAATTTCCTCCTCGGCGCTGAGCACACTGCTCTCGTAGTCCTTGAGCTCAGGGGTTATGAAACGCTCGCCCCCTACTAAAGTTTGCTTTCGCATATAATCAGAAGGGACAAGGGATAGGTTTGCCTTGGAGACCTCGATATAGTAACCGAAGACCTTGTTGTATCTCACCTTGAGGGATGGTATCCCGGTCCGCTTCCGCTCTCGGGCTTCCAGGCGGGCAATGAAGCTCTTCCCTTGACGACTTATCTCCCGTTGCTCATCCAGGCGCTTATCGAACCCCTCTTTGATCAACCCTCCCTCCCTTAAGGTGAGGGGAGGCTCTTCTACTATGGCTTTGTCAATTGTCTCGCCAATATCAGTCAGCTCATCCAGCTTCTCTCTCAAGTCTCTTAGAAAAGGGGAGGAGCATTCTTTCAATAACTCCCGGAAAACCGGGATGAGTGCTACCGAGTTTTTCAATGAGACCAAGTCACGGGCATTGGCTGTGTTGAGGGTAACCCTACTGGTCAAACGCTCCATATCGTAAAGCTTTTTTAACTTCTCCCTGATGGAGGAGCGGAGTACAACCCCCTGGTAAAACTCTTCCACAGCATCCAGTCTGCGGTCTATCTCTGGTTTGTTAAGCAAGGGTTTCAGTAGCCAGTTCTTAAGAAGGCGAGCCCCCATGCCAGTCACGGAGAGGTCGATTATGGAGAGCAACGAGCCCTCCCGCTTCCCTTCCTGCAGCGAACGGGTAAGCTCCAGGTTCCTCTGGGCTATGGCATCAAGGACCATATAATCTGAACGCTGGTAGAAGCTGAGACCGCTAATATGGGCGAGGTTCCCCTTCTGGGTTTCCCGTAGGTAGTGTAAAAGCGCCCCCGCTGCCCCTATCGCCATAAGGTTTTCTTCCATCCCAAAGGGTTCCAGAGAGGCTGTTTTAAGCTGTTCCAGGAGAAGCTGGTATCCGTAATCAGGTGCAAAGACCCATTCTTCCAAAGGGCTTATAAGCATCTCCGGGAACTCCTCCTTGAGCTTTGGTGAAAGGCTGAGGTCTTCCGGAAGAAGGAGTTCTCTGGGGGAGATATGGCTGAGCTCATCAGTTAGTTTGTTCCAACCGTCGCTCGCCGGAAATTCAGTAGCTTTAAATTCGCCGGTAGAAAGGTCAAGAAAGGAGACCCCAAACCCCTGGGGAGCCTGAAATATGGAGACGATATAGTTGTTCTCTTTTGGGTCAAGCAGATGAGTGTCCAGGGCTGTTCCTGGGGTTATCACCCGTACTACTTCACGCTTCACAATCCCTTTGGCTTCTCGGGGGTCTTCCACCTGCTCGCAGATGGCTACTTTGTATCCGTTTTTTATCAACCGGGATATATAAATGTCGGCAGCATGATAGGGGATACCGCACATGGGGGTCTTGGGACCCTTACCCTTATCTCGAGAGGTGAGAGCGATGTCCAGCAGGCGGGAGGCAAGCTTGGCATCCTCAAAGAACATTTCGTAAAAATCCCCCATCCGAAAGAAGAGGATGGCATCAGGATACTCCCTCTTCATCCTCTGATACTGTCTCATGGCGGGGGTCAGGGTCTTCATCCTTCCACTCCTGCTGGTTTACCACGATGTTCTCTTTTCACTAATATTATCATAAAACGGTTTAAGGAGAAAGGGGATTTGCCCCTTTTGTATTGTTACTTGGTCATATTTTGCTTGACTTTGTCTACCATAAGGTATATAAGGAGGTTTGAAAACAAAATAGGAGGTTGGTGCCATGGCTCAAGAACCCACTTTCCAGGTAAAGGATGAGGACAAGGCAATGTTAGTGCTCAGCTATCTGGGCATCCTCAGTCTTATCCCATATTTTACCGTTAAGAAAGACAACGAGTATGTTCGGTGGCATGCCCGCCAGGGTATAGTCCTTCTGCTAGCTGAAATTATCCTATGGGTAGCTCTTATGATACTGTCCGCCATCATTGCTTTTGTGCCGTTTCTCTACATTTTAATGTCACTGCTGTGGTTTATCTTTTCAGTGGGATTTCTCGCTCTTTCTATCTATTGCATTGTTCAGGCGCTTAAAGGACTAAAGTGGAAAATACCCTATCTTTCTGACTTTATAGAAAAGATCCCCGCCTGATATTCCTTAAAAGAAAACACCTAAGGAAGGGGAGCTTCTGTAGAGTTCTGGGAAAATTAGCCGCAGCGGGTATATCCACAATGGCGACAGGTAACGCACCCCTCTCCAAACTCCAGAAGGCTCCCACACTCGGGGCATTCAGGACAGATGCCGGTGAAGTTTTTCTGTCCAGTGACCATCTTTTGAGTAACTTTACCTGCCTTAGACTGATGATATCGTTCCAAAGCCTTGGCAATAGCGTCAGAGCAGGAAAGGATTATGTTCCCATCCGACCACAGGGGAGAAGGGCAGCGAATACCCCGCAGCTGCTCGATAATTACCTCAATATCTACCCCGGAGCGGAGGGCTAAGGAGACCAACCTCCCGGTTGCCTCGGCTTGTGAGGCGGCACATCCGCCCGATTTTCCCATCAGGGCGAAGATCTCATTGGGTCCTTGGTCATCCTCATTGATGGTGACATATAAGTTGCCACAGCCGGTCCCTGTCTTCTGGGTGGCGCCACGGGTCTGATAGGGGCGGGGACGGGGGGTTATCTTCCCCCTCGGGGGCTTCTTCTCTTCTGCCGACTTTCCAGTGGTTAACACCCCTTCGCGGCTCCCGTCGCGGTAAATGGTAACTCCCTTACACCCCTCCTTGTAAGCCAGAAGATATGCTTTCTCAATATCCTGAGGAGTGGCCTGGCGGGGGAAATTGACTGTCTTAGAAACAGCGTTATCGACATGTTTCTGGAAAGCTGCTTGCATTCTGATATGCCACTCAGGGCTGATGTCGTATGCGGTGACAAACAGTTTCTTTATATGCTGGGGCACCCCGGAAAGCTCTTTCAAGGAGCCGTGCTTCCCGATCTCCTGAAGGAGTTCCTCGCTATGGAAACCTTCCCCTTTGGCTGTTTCGATAAATATGGGGTTCACCTCTACCATCTTATCATCATCAAGGATATGCTGCCTGATGTAGGAGATGGCGTATAAAGGTTCGGTGCCACTGGAGCAGGTGGCGATGATGCTTAGGGTGCCAGTGGGGGCTATGGTTGTAGTGGTGGCATTACGAAGCTTCCCCCAAGGGGAGTTGACCCAGATGCTCTTCTCAAAGTTGGGAAATGGGCCCCGCTCCTCGGCTAACTCATGAGATGCCTTTTTGGACTCGTTGTTAATAAACTCCATCACCTCTTCTGCAACCTCGAGTGCCCTGTCCGAATTGTAAGGGATACTGAGTTTTATCAGCATATCGGCGAACCCCATCACCCCCAGGCCTATCTTTCGGTTGGCAAGGGTGGCTTTCTTGATTTGAGGCGAGGGGAAATGGTTGGCATCTATCACATCGTCGAGGAAACGTACAGCCAGTTTGACTACCTTAGCCAGGTGGGGGTAGTCTATCAGCGCTTTCCCATCCTTATAGCGCACCATCTTGGAAAGGTTGATGGAGCCCAGATTGCACGACTCGTAAGGAAGGAGGGGTTGCTCTCCACAAGGGTTGGTGCTCTCTATCTTTCCCAGAGTGGGGGTCGGGTTATCTTTGTTCAGGCGGTCGAGGAAGACTATACCCGGCTCCGCACTCTTCCAAGCCGTCTCTACAATCTTATTGAAGACCGCGCGAGCATCTAACCGTTTGACCACCTTCTTGTTGCGAGGGTTTATGAGGGGATAATCGGAACCACTTTTCACTGCTTTCATAAACCCTTCGCTTAGCCCTACCGATAGGTTGAAATTATTAAGCCTCTCGGTGTCCTCTTTAGCGGTGATAAATTCCAGGATGTCGGGGTGGTCCACCCGCAAGATTCCCATATTAGCACCCCGACGGGTCCCCCCTTGCTTGACCGTCTCGGTAGCTGCATCGAAGACGGTCATAAAAGATATAGGCCCGCTGGAGATACCCTGGGTGGTCTTTACCACATCTTTTTTAGGACGGATGCGAGAGAAGGAGAAACCGGTCCCTCCACCACTTTTATGAATAAGGGCAGTGTTCTTTATAGCCTCGAAGATAGAATCCATAGAGTCTTCAATCGGTAAAACAAAGCAAGCAGATAACTGTTGCAATTCCCGCCCCGCATTCATCAAAGTGGGGGAGTTAGGGAGGAACTCAAGCTTTCCCATTGGCTCATAGAACTCTCGGGCAACCTGAAGGGTGTCGACACTGGGATTGTATCTCTTTTCTATCTGGGCAATGTTCTGGGCTACTCGCCAGAACATATCGCTTGGTTTCTCCATAGGGGCCCTTTTATCGTCTTTTTTCAAATACCGCCGCTCCAGCACCCGTAGAGCGTTCTCCGACAGCAAGGGCTCTGCCTTCCAGGGAGGACCAGGGCTTCTTCTTCCTCTTTTCCCTATTTTCTTAGCAGACTTCATCTCTTTGCGTGAGGTTTCCATAGTATATATCTCTGATTATTTTTTTAAAGGGCAGGTTACAAACAGACCGTTAGTGTCCCCTTGAGCTACTAAATTTCCTTTGTTGTCGAAAAACATACCATGGATATAGGTGATTCTGTTTCCTTGGTCGTCCCTGAAATTCTCCACTACTATCACATCTCTGTTTACCTCGTCATCAATGCGGAAGCCATTAAAAAAGAAGATCTGCTTGAACTCGGAGTCTGTATTATTGAACAGTAGATTGTTCCGAAGTTCGAACAAAAACTTCCCTTCCGGTCCGTAAAACCGCCCAGAGATGAGCACCCGATTATCTACGGTATGCCCTTTGAGGTAGAAGTTGTTAGGTTGCTGCTGCCACCCAATAATCATCGGCGCTTCAATCAACCGGTTAGTAATCTTGAAAAAGTGCATCTAAAGTTCCCTCCTCTGAGAATTGCAAATCAGCTCTTTTTTATTATTATAACTCATTCTATTCCCTTGTCAAGAAAAAAATACAAGATATTGTATTTTTTGAATAGAGTAACACGACAAATTGTATTTCATAAGCTTTTTATTCAACTACTCTAACCTCCAATCCCCTTGAAGAGGGTTCGAAGTCAATAGGTCTGGCTCCTTCTTCTTGCAAGAGTTCTTTGATCAATAGCTTACTCCCCTTTTCCACCCAGAAGAGGATGCATCCTCCCCCCACGGCGCCACAGCTTCTTACAGCCACACCCCCGTGGGGAACGACCAGCTCAAACAATTGGTCGATTCTCCGATACCAAGGGGCAGGGGAGAGGGCTTTTCGGTTTTCCCATTCCTGAATCAGCAAGTTACCTATACCCCCCCAATCTTGCTGAACGAACGCTTCTCTCATTTTCTGAGAGATGTCCCTTATCCGCTCAAATATATCAAATATATTGGGACTCTCGTCAATATGCCTTTTCACTATGCTCCAGTTAGGCTTACCAGAGAACCGCGGCTTACCAAGATAGACAAGCAACATCCGCTCCCTTAGCGCCTCGAGGTCAATATCAATCTTCTCCTGCTCGATTTTGTGAGGACGGAGCCAGATAGCATTAACCCCCCCAAAGACAGCGGCGTAGTAGTCTTGCACCCCTGCCGGGACCCCCAAAACCCTGGTCTCCAAGTCTCTGGCTAAACTGATGAGCTCTTCAGGGTGGTAGGTTCTTTCGGTTAGCCTGCTGAGCGCCGCTAATATAGAGATAAGGAGGGCTGAGGAGCCTCCGAGCCCCCCGCCTGCCGGGGCAGAGCTGTGGGTCGTTATCTCCATCCCCTGGTGGTGCCCAAAAAACCTAAGAGCCTCAACAATCAGCTCCAGTCCAGGTGGTGAGCCCAAGGAAGACAAGTCTGGTGCCTTGGCTTCCAGCTTCTGGTCGACAGAATAGATGGTGAGGGAGGGGTCTCCCTTGAGAGCAACCCGTGTCACCGCATAGAGGTTGATGGCAACATTTAGGGTTAGGGCACCGGGATGGAATAGGTAGAGGGGCCATATATCAATAGTACCTCCAGCAAGGTCGATCCGGGTGGGTGCTGAGCTTTCGATTATCACCTCTTTTGCTCCCCTTGCCAGTAGGAATTTCTGAAGGATATTTTAGGGTAAGGATATTTTCTATTTTTGTCAAGAGGTTTTTTGATATGACCCTTGACAGGGGAGGGAGGTTGGTCTTACAATATTTAACTAAAAAGTTAATTAAAATGAAACAGAAAGATACCAGAGAGAAGATTTTGAGGGCAGCAGAAGAGGTCTTTGCCAGGGATGGATTCGCTGGGGCTCGTATCCAGCAGATCTCTCAAAAGGCAGGCATCAATCAGGCTATGATCTATTATTATTTTTCCAGCAAAGAGAACCTCTATCAGATGGTCCTGAAGAAGGCTTTCCTTTGGTTAAACCAGGCTCTCTCCGGGGCATTATCCGAAAATTTGGACTTCGCCCACAAGTTCCACCGATTCATTGGGCTTTATTTTGACCTTATCTCCCAGAATAGGAACTTCACTCAGATAATACAGCAGGAACTTGCCAATGGAGGGAAGCATGCCCGTCAGATTGCCCCCCAATATATCAGACCCCTCTATCTCATGGGAAGAAAGCTCATTGAGGAGGGGATAGCTTCCGGGGAGTGCCGCCCCCTTGATATCGACAGCCTGCTGCTCACCATTTTCACCTTGACCACCTTCTATTTTGCCGCCTCCTCCATGGTGAGCTTTGCCCGGAATACGAATACCTTGGAACCGGAGATGACGGAGAAGAGGACGAAGGAAGTAATAGAACTAATTCTAAAGGGGATTAGAAAGGATAGGGGATAGAGCTATGAAAAGGGAGTTAAAGAGAATCTATATTCTAATGCTGATTTTACCTTCCTTAATCGTGGGTTGCAGTGGAGAAGATGGTTCGGAGGGTCTCATCACCGCCTCGGGAACTATCGAAGCCATCGATGTTTATGTCAGGTCAGAGGTTCCCGGGATAATATTGGATTACAAGCCAAAAGAAGGGGACAGGGTAGAGCAGGGGGATTTGATATGTCGCCTGGACTCTGAGAAGCTTGGGATCCAGCTCCAGCAAGCCAAAGCCAAGCAGAAGGAGTTGCAGTACAGGCTCGCACTTATCCGAAAAGGAGCTCGCACAGAAGAAATAGAGAGGGCAAAATCCGCCATGGAGAATGCTTTAAGCAATCTGGAAGATGCTGAACGGGACTATGAGAGGGCAAAAGAACTCCTGCAAGATGAGGCGTTACCTCCAATAGAGCTTGACAAGGCAAAGTTGAAGGTAGAGGTCAGCAGGAGGTTGGTTGAAATTGCTAAAAAAGAGTATGAGATAATACGGCAAGGCTCCCGACCTGAGGAGATTAAAATGGCAGAGGCAGGCCTGGAAGGGATGAAAT
>Ga0209979_1001736_pt1 | contig 22872 bp, 30 predicted proteins | sample AnhtaG_FD_183114 | JGI IMG/M metagenome (GOLD analysis project Ga0209979, IMG submission 183114) | Deep subsurface microbial communities from Anholt, Denmark to uncover new lineages of life (NeLLi) - Anholt_01485 metaG (SPAdes) (version 2) | ecosystem: Environmental > Aquatic > Marine > Oceanic...
GGTAGTAATCGGTAGACTTTTTTTCCCCCAAATAGATCCCACTTGTCGTATTCTTCATAAAATGGAACGAGACCGTTAGATGATGCCTGGATTTCCCAGCCAGTGTCGGCATGAACAAGTTCGAATGCTTCGATTTCTTCCCCGCGCATCGTCCTCTCCCTTTCCGCTCGACCTTCCTTGAGTTGCTGAGAGATAAGGTCGGAATCAACTGCGAATACATCAGTGATTTGGTCATTCCTAGTCATGCAGGCATAGTTGACAAGGTTCTCAACAAGCGAAAGCGCGTATTTTACGTATTCAGCTAATTCCTCGGGATCAAAAACTGTTTTTTGAATATTCATTTCTATAGCTCTAGCAGATTTCTTCAATCCAAATTCTTCGATCCCAATAGTGGAGCATACAGTGGTGCCAATGGGGGCACTAAAACCTAAGCTAACAGTAATCGAGTAACCATGTTGAGCTGAAATGACAAGCGGAGATACATGCACGCACATAAATTCAAATTCGGGAAGTAGCTCCAGAGATTCAACAAGCTTTTCCTCCAGTGCATGAGCCATCTCTATGTAATCAAACTTGGTGAGCTTGTTCTCGATTTTGAAGTGCATCTCTCTTACCGCGATTATATGAGTTCACACAATGCTATATGAATAACTCAGTTAAAATTTATGGCAAAACGCACATTTGTGCGTGCATGAGTGAGTTTAAATAGAATTCACTGCTGGATTCGAAATCTGAACTATGAATCTTAATAATCAGAATAGTAGTTTCATAATTGCTATAATGTGTTATTGCCTGAATTATCTATACGCATCATCTGTTAGGGGAATGTGCTACAATGATGGATCCAGCTGCTTTGTATCAGAGAGCTTCGAAGTATCTTGAATTGTCAGAGTATGAGGCGCGAGTTTACGTGTTTCTAGTCATGGAGGGTGTCTCGAAGGCTAGAGAGCTAAGCACAGGGTGTGGAGTGCCCAGAACCAAGGTTTACGCAACTTTGAGAAAATTAGTGCACAAAGGCCTGGTGTTTGAGGTACCCACTGAACCCAGGAAGTTTGCTCCTATGTCCCCTGCTAAAGCTTTTGAAGAATCTCTACTACAATTCGAGGAGAGAGCTTCAGAAAGCGCAACATCGTTAGTGGAATCCACTAAAGTTGTATCCATGCTGGAGGAAACTTTTGAGCAAACGGAATTGGTTCCCAGACCGAGAAAGGAGGAAGTATGGATCGTTCACGGTAGATCTGAAGTTCTCAGAAAAGTGAAAGAAATGCTGTCCAGTGCCAGGAAGAGCGTCATCTTAACTGCAAAAGAAAACGGATTCATATGGGTTTACAAGTCTTTCGGGAAATTGCTCGATAAGCTTGTTGAGAAGGGAGTAGATGTTCAGGTTGAAACTCCGGTCAACTCCCATAACGGTAGTCTGGTTCGAGAGCTTAACCACGTATACAAGGTCAAACACTTGAAGGTTGCTTCACCTTTCCTATATTTATGTGTGGATAGCAAAGCTCTCTTTCTAGCCATGTTGAAAGGGGACAATGCAGGTGAGTCTGAAAGGAGCTATGGAGTCTATTGTAACAATAAAGCTCTATGCGAATTGATTTCTCTCCTGCTTCCTAAATCAGAGAAGAAGAGGAGTCGAATCAAACAACCCATAGTATTATAGTACATAACACTCGCACATATTCATGCGCGCGCGCAACTGCATTTATGCATTGCGGGCAAGTTTCGTCTATGATACGCGGTCGCTGCAGATCAATGACGTTCAATTAGAATGCGCGTATCCAAACTAGTGAGAAAGCAATCGCGCGTGCAAAGGGTCTTGATGACGTTTGATTTGGAATCTGAATTGTGGAGAACGGTTATTATAGTTTCTTTCACTGTAACAGAATTCGACACAACTTTCTCCATTGGGAGGGGGGATCTGAACATAAAGGTGGAAAGCATCAGTTGAAAGAAATGGTATTAGAGAAGATTCTTGAAAAACATGTTAAAACATTTCTAGACATAGTGGTCTTGGCGTTGTTGAACGGTAAACCCATGTATGGTTACAGGGTTATCGGAGCTGTTCACAAAGAATTCGGGGTCTTGCTTAGCCCGGGTTCTCTCTACCCTCTACTTCATTTTTTAGAAAGAAACGGATTAATAGCATCAAGCTTTTGCAAGGGGAAAATTGTTTACCAAACAACTCATACTGGTAAAGTCAAATTCGAAAAAACATTCGTGGCCTACAAACAATCCATTCAGAGGATGGAAAAATTCATCCAATTCCATGGCGTAGTTTCTCATTAGTGTAAGTTGGAATACAGTATATGGCAGTTCTAATCGGTAGAAGGGTGGGCTTTCAGGGTTCTAGGGGTTTCGTTCAACCCCTTTTCGATACTCCTTTTTAACTCGCCTATTTCTCCACTGCGAAGCACCGCTACATCACTGTTGGATTGATCATTTTCAAGCAAAAGAATGAGGATTTCCTCTTTCTCTTTCAGATACTTCTTCTTTTCGATGCGTATTCCTTCTATTTTGTCTAAGGCTGCTTCAAACAGGATCTTAGCTGGTTTCTTTCTAAACAGGAAGAGCCTTTTGTTTGTGAGATAAAGATATCCTGATCTCCAGAAGCCGAGAAGAGATTTATCGCAACAATAGTGCGAACCAAATGTCTTGAAGACGATTTTTTCACTCTCATCCAACGGTATTTCTTCTTCGTTTCTGTGTTCTAGGGCGAACCTTCTGATTTTTTCGTCCCACGCTTCCATCATCCCGTAATCCAGCATGGTTGCCATGCCAGCGATTGCAGCCCTCAAATTGACTCCGATCAAGGGCACCCCGGAAACCGAGATGACCACATCTGCTTGAAGGACAACTCCTTTGACCAGCATTCGGTCAACAAGATCTACGAGGGCATTGCTTCTCGTGGGTTCCATCTATGTTTCCCCGTAGTCCGCTTCTAGCAGGATTATCATTTCTCTGAGGTTATTCATCTCCTTTCCCACGTCTTTGTAGGGTGCCCTCTCAAGCCTCTTAACCGCTTCTACGATTTTTCCTCTCTCTTCACTAGAAATCTTATTCCTCAGCCTTTTCCCTACTGACGATGCCAGTTTCCTGGCGTGGTTTACCTTCTTTACCTTCATATTCGCTCCTTTCACCAACTCTAGTAGCTCATCTGTGTACCCTTTGATGTTCTGAGCGTTTCGACCATTCAATGCTGTCTTTATATTTCTCAGAGTTTCTTCAAGCTTCTTTTTTTCCCTCTCGGAGATTTTTCCATTCATCTCAGCTATAGATCTGTTGGCTGCATAGATCACAGCTTCTGCCCGGTTGCAAGTTTCGATGATTTGCTTCTTCTTTTCGTCTACCTCGTCAAACTTGGTTGCCTCGATAATTATGTTCGTAATGTCATCTTCTGACAGTTCCGTTGGCTTCGTCATCCTGATCACTTCTTTTTTTCCTGTTTCTAGAATCTCAGTGGAGACATTCAGTATGCCGTCAGCATCAATCTGGAAGGTAATCTCAACCTCCTGCTCGTATCGGGACGCGTGGGGGATATCGCCTAGCTTGAACAGACCAAGAGACATGTTGTCTTTCGCCATCTCCCTTTCCCCTTGCAGAACGTGGATCATCATCAAGGTTTGGTCATCCTCCTCTGTAGCAAAAACCATGCTTTTCTCTGTGGGGATTGTGGTGTTTCTCTTAATCAATCTCGTAAAGACTCCACCGGAAGTCTCGACACCTAACGAGAGGGGTGTAACATCCAGCAAGAGCATGTCCCTTATCTCACCGTTCAGAATGCTAGCTTGAATAGAGGCGCCTATAGCGACGATCCCCATTGGATCAATACCTTCTTCAGGGCTCAAACCTGAGAAGAAATCTTTGAAGTGTTTTCTAATAATTGGCATCCTAGTTGGCCCGCCTACTAATACAAGTTTGTCTATATCTTGAGGTTCTACTCCAGCGTCCTTCAATGCTTGTTCCAAGGGATCTCGTAGTCTATCGAGTTCTGGTTTTATCAGATCCTCCAGTCTATCCCGGGTTAGAACGACATGGGGATTCATGTTAGATCCGTCTATATCAAGATGAGTTTCTATAGTTGCTGAACATTCATAGGAGAGATGAATCTTCGCCATTTCCCCAGCGTCCCTAAGCTTGTTGAAGTTTTTTCGGTCGTCTTGTAAGTTTACTCCGTATTTTTCCTCGATCTTGTCGACGAGATAATCTAAGATCAGATCGTCCATGTCTTTGCCACCCAGATGAGTGTCTCCGCTGGTGGATATGACTTTGAAGATGTTATTGTTAATCTGCAAGATGGTTACATCGAACGTTCCAGCGCCCAAGTCTAACACTGCTATCTTTGAATTTTCTCCAGTTTTATCCAACCCGTAGGCAAGTGAGGCTGCTGTCGGTTCACTCACGATCCTCAAAACTTCAAGCCCCGTTAGTTCGCCAGCTTCTTTTGTGGCGTTTCTCTGATTGTTGTTAAAATATGCTGGTGCTGAGATCACTGCTCTGTCTACTGTCTCGCCGATGTAGGCTTCCGCGTCCTTTTTTATCTTCTTTAGTATCAGGGCAGAAACCTCCTGGGGGTTATACTTGCAATCGTCTATGTCAATAGTGTAGTCTGTGCCCATCTTTCTTTTGATCCATCTTATTGTTCTGGTCGGCTGTGTGTAAGCGTAGGACTTGGCATTTTTTCCGACGATTATTTCGCCGTCTTCTCTAAACGCCACGATGGAGGGAAACATTTTTCCATACTTAGTTGGTCCTTCAGATGCTGGAATAAGCCTTACTTTCCCATCTTTCATCACAGCGCCTGCTGAGTTGGTGGTTCCAAGATCGATTCCTATTGTTCGACCCAATGCAGTTCCCTTCTTTGAAGATGGTTTCACATATTCTTCTCATGTATTAGAAGGGTTGTCTCAACTTTTGGTCTCTCGAAAGAGCAAAGGTAGTGTTCACAGTACTTCTTTAACAGGTCACGTGCATTCATTATATTCTTGAACCTCTCTTCGGCAAACGAATCATTAGGGTGAAGGTCTGGGTGGTATTTTCGCGTCAGCCGATCGTATGCCGCGTTTATTTCGGACACGCTCGTCTCTTGACTTAGTTCCAGAGTCTTTCTAGCGTCTTCTACAGTCTCGGGATCCACCTTCTTTATTTCGATTCCAGTGAAGTTGTAAGGTGGCAAAGGACCGATGACGAGGAGCACAAGTTCTTTATCGTATTCTTTTTCCAGTTCATCTATCTTGTCGTAAAATCTCCGTTCTTGTTCTTTGTCTACCAGAAAAGAAGCGTTCACTATAGTGTCTTGATCCATGATTTTGTTTTCTTTGAATCCATTTGACAGATCTCCCAGGACTGTATGTATATTCTTCAAGTGTTTGTTTCTTCGCTCGTCTAGGATTGACTTTACTTTTCTTCCCAGCTCGATTTTGAGTGATTGGTCAGCAGGGTTCTTCCTGGCTTCCGTAGCTAGCTTCTGTATTTCCTTGTTTTCACACAAAATGCTGGCTATAACAGTTTTGTTCCATGAAATCTTGACGTTGATCTGCAGTTTGTCGGTTATCTTCTCTAATGTGTTCTTAAACTTAATTCGAGCCCGTTTTAAGATGTTTTTTATCTCGCTTTCGTTCCGAGTCATGATTCCGAAACCTATAGGGATTACTGGACTGGTCTTCATGATTTCTCGCAAGACCTTCTCGTGGGTTAGGGCTTCTTCCATTTCAATCTTGTAGTCTAATGGGATGGTACTGACTACTGCGCCAATACCATCATGTTGAATGGTGTACACCTTACTGTTGCCCACTCCAATGTTGCCGAAGTTTTCTCTCTTCTCCGTTTCTATTATTCCGTACATGTATCTCCGGGTTTTCACTCATTTCACCTTCTATCTTCTCTTACCACTCCGATTTTTCCTGCAAATGAGTAAGGAGGCCAAGGTCCAGTGAATCTGACAGAAAATCCGTCGCGTTTGTTGACCTTTCCCAGCATGTTTCCTAAGTTTCGAATGTTATCTTTACGTACAAGGCAGGCTAGGTTCAAGATCATCTGTTTGCCTTTCCAATCTTGGGGCATTTTTCTTTCTGCGGAGTCAATCTTCAGGCTGTCGACAAGCTTCCTAATTTGACTATACAGGTTCCTGCCGTATTCATCTGCCAAAGCTTTTCTTTCAACCTCTAGTTTGCGTTCAAATTTCTTCTGAAGTAAGTAGGCTGTTCCTTCAGGTTTGCTTTGTATCTCTTTTTTTAGTCTTCGGATCTCTCCGTTTTCTTCCGTCCCTTTTTCAACGAAACCATTCTCTACGAAAATCTGAACTGCATATTCTGCCTTCCCTTCAAACTTTTCGAACAGCGCCTTGAGTTCGCTATGTTCTTCGAGGAGCCACTGCTTCACTGTTTTGTCTCCTCCCTTGAAAATCGTGTCAAAGGTTAAGGGAATCACTGTGCCGAATTCTTTTGTAGCCAAGTCAATCACGTATTGATGTGTTAGAATCCACTCAGCGGCTTTTTCCTTGTCCTCTGTTTTGTAAGGCTTCGCTTCGCAATGATGGATTACTGCACCTATATCGTTGAAAGGCACAATGTAGACAAAGTTGTCTTCGATACCCATGTGCCCAAAATTCGTCTCCTCACCGCTATTAATAATGCAGTAGAGATATGTCCCCTGCTCATTATGGTTCGCTGAGGCCATTTTCAACTCACCTTGGCTTGCTGCCATCTTTCCGGGTTAGCCATAGTGTCGATGGTTTCCTCAACGATCTTGTCAAGATCGGATCGCACATTCTCGACTAGATCTTCAAGATCGTTTTCCTCTTTAATGTGGCTAAGCGCTGCATCAAGTTCCATCAAACCCGTTCCCAATCGTTCGATCTCCTCTTCCCCCAGTTTTCCAGACTCCATCCTTCGCAGTGCTTCTCTTTCAAGCACTTCTTCTATGACCTCGACTAGAGCCACAACTAGTCCCAGGAGTCCAGATTTCAAGTTATCTTCATTGATCTCTATTGGCATGTCTTCTTCACCCAATTTTACGCAATTGGACTTCTAGAACGCCGTTGTTGATAGTTTTCTTCACCATTCTTTCAACGGGATAGAAGAGAGGAGCCTTCACGTGGTACTCATTCCCAGATATTATAAGAAAATCATCCCTCACTTCAACGTTGACATCTGTCTCTTGAGGGGGAAGGCAGACTACAACCCTCAAACCATCTTTCTCCTCGAAGATATCCAACAACCGTTCAGAATGTAAGCCTTCCACAAGCTTTTCTTTCAGCCACCAAGAAAAAGTGATTTTCTCACCAGTCAAAGGATCGATTTTGGACTTTTCAAATGTAACAAGTTGTTCGCCTACGATTTCTTGCGCTTTTGGATTTATTACTTCTCTGATCCGGTTAAGAACTTCCATGTCCGAGGATGCGCAAATTAGATCCGCGAGCTTTCTGATTCCTGCATGTCGCTCTCTCATAAGACATTCTAGAATCTGTCTACTCTTTGCATCCACTGATCTCACAAGTGTGTTTACCTTCCCCGTCTTGTCCAAAATATCCAACTATTGAACTCCCACCTTAACGCGAGTTTTCTTCCATTTCTTCGCCTTTGCGCTCTCCCATCCGCACCATGGACAAGCGATGTTCAGTAGCTCCTCCCTATCACCTCGTTTACCACATTGCGGGCAATCCTCTTTTTCCAGCATGGCTTCTTTCCAAGCCCCTGTTTCAAGGTTAGTTCCTGCCGGAAACTCTAACCCGTATCTCGCTGCTGTTTCAAAAGAAGCCAAAGCAGCCCTTATTTTGATTCCCAGCAGCTCAACCCCAGCAACATCAATAGCAATATCCGCGTTAATCACTAATCCTTTGTCGAGAATTCTGTCTAGGGCTCCTGCCAGACCAGAGGAATCACCTCTTTCAGGTGTTAGCATTGTGCTTTCCATTGTTTCACCTCTCATCCGGCCCATAGTTCCATCCACACCAAGGACATCCTTCTTTGAGATCTTCTTGTCTGGATTCCTTGCCACAGACGGGACATTGCTTGTTTGATATTAGGGTCCGCCATATTGGCGCGTTTGAGACTGTTCTCTCAGGAAAACCCAGCCCTATCTTTTCAGCTATTTTGAAGGATGCAAGGATAAGTTGTGCCCTTACTCCTAAAAGGCGGAAACCACTGAGGTCTACTCTGACATTTGCGTCGATTGCTACTCCCTTGTCCATGATTCTATCAAGCAGCGCCTTCAAGCCAATCTCTCCGGACCTAAACTGAGTCATTCGTGAAAGCTCCTTCAAACTTACTCACCCTTTTTTTCGCTTTTTTTCGAGCTGTTTTCGGCACTGAGATCCTCATACGGTCAGATGCTTGTGATTCTACTCCCATAAGAGCTCCAGCAGGTCTAGTTATTGCTGATTTCAGTGCAACTTTCCCAGTTGCATCAGACCCTTGACATGGAAGATTATTGTTTAGTTTTTTCCTCTTTGAAAGAGGGTGTCTGCAGAACTGAGGTTGGGTCAGTTTACTATTCCTTCGAGTCCTTGTGGTTCGTTTCAATGGCTTCAGCTTTTTGTAAGTGCTGTTCAAACTACCAATTTCCTTTTTTTTTAGCTAGCCCAGTAGGTTTACTCTCTGGTTCAGGCTTGTTCTGTTAATTTTATTTCCCATTTTCCATTGGCGGTTCAGTTTTTCCTTTCTTCTTTCATATTCCGCTTTTGTTATTTCGCCTAGTTCGTAAAGCAATCTGTTCGCCTTTATGTCGTTGTTGACCTTTCGCTGAACCTTCTCTTGGCTTATCTCCTGAACGTGATCCCAAATTGTTTCTATTAGCCAGATCATGTCGAAGGGTGGTATGTGAATACCAAGCATTCGCAGTAAAATATCATCTATGAAAAAAGGCATTTGCTTCACCTAACTCCTTGCGATCTCCAAGCCTTCTGTCCCGATTTTTATGTAGACAAAATTGTAAGGCGCCCATGGTCCGGTATATAAAAGGTTCAACATTGTGTATTTTTCCTGCAGCGTTGCTACTTTTTCTGAGAAAGCATCAGCGGCTCCTTTGTCGATCAGGAATGACGCGTTTAGAATTAACCTATCGCTGAACAAGTCCCCCATGACCACTTGTTTTGCCCCGGTGCTTAATGATGTTAATATGTCTGAGAGGCATTCCTTCCTCTTTCTGGGATCAACATACACGATGTCCTCATTTACGACAGCTTTTATTCCGAGCTCTACCATGTTGTCTACTAGTTTCAATCCTTCCCTTGTGGGCTTGTAAATCTTCTTTATTAGATGCTTCAGAATTCTTTCGTTTCGTATTACTGAGCCGAATTCTGCGGGGACAACTGAGGTCTCTTTCATCACTTGCCTTAGAACTACTTCATGCGTTCGGGCGCCTTCCTCGGTCAGTTCGTAATCCTTCATGGAGGAATCGCTAACTACCGCTGAGACGTTTTTACAAGGAATAGAGTAGACCTCACTATTGTTAAATCCTATTTTTCCGAAACTCTTTTCTTCCCCTAACGACGTCATGCAATAGAAATACTTCGCCATGTCGACTCTTCTATTTCTCTTTTCTTCAATCTCTTTTGAGACATCTAACCGTGCCTTTTCCATGAGTTCTGCAATCTCGAAAGAGAGCTTGACTGCTGTCGTGTAGTCTGCTAAAGTAAAGCTTCTCTCTGCGTCTGTAACCATTTCATCGATTTTTTTCATTGCGTCTGGAGCATGTAAGAAGAGTTTTGTCTTGTCATCAGCTTCTTCTACCGCTTTTTTCACCTTACTTATTACTTCCTTGGCTTCTCGTCTTTCTTCTTCAATTCTTTTTTCAATCAGAAGCTGCTCTTCGATTCTTCTTTGCTTTTCTTCTTTTTTGGCTCGCCTTCTTACTTTAACTCTCTTATGGGTTTCTAATCCCGCCTTCTCTCCTCGTTTCTTGGCTTTAAATGGAAGCTTCATCGCTCTTTCATAGTCTATAACATGAAAACTCTCGTTTGCATCTGCGAGTATCCGGTTGCTTTCATTTGTCATTTCAGGAACAGATACCAGAGTGTCTGTTTCTTTCGCGACTTTCATTTGAGTCATTTTTGTGCTTTCTAAGACAGCTTTTGTCATCTTTCGGCTTTTTCTATGCTTTTTTTCTGTCTGCGCGCGCCGCGCGACAAGTTCAGCCCACTTTCTCCATCTTTTTACTCGGTCCTTTTCTCTTTGCGCTCTGATTCCTTCTGCGTTGATTCTTAGTCGTTTGTCTCGCTCTTTCAATCTCTTTTTCCTAAGTTCCACGTATTTCTCCCGGGTCATTTCAGCTACCTCCGCTGATTGTTGGTGTGTGCATTAAGTAGTGGTTCAGGAGTTTCCGAGTTTGAATATGTTCATCAACTAAGTGCTTTATTCTTGGTTCTGCGTTCTTAGCTGGTGTGTATTTCTTTGCTTTCCCACACTTTTCCATAATCAGCAACCCCTTTTCTACTAATGAGTGGAGGAGAGGGTAAATTGTGCCGGGGCTAAGTAGTATATTGAACTCTAGATGGATCTGTTTTATGATATCAGTTCCACACCTTGGTTCTTTCTGAACTAGCGCGAGAATAATGGTCTCCAAGTTACTTTTCACCATTTTTCCAATAGAACCCCCTGACAGCTTGGATTTGTCCAATAGGTCTCCCGACAAGATCGTCAAGTCTGTGGTTGTAAGTTGAAGGTGATTGTGGTGGTCTGTCAGTTGTTTGATTGTTTTTGGATTAAGTTTTGAAACATCATAGGTGCAAAGGCAGTTTATGGAGTGTTTTTTAACAAGGTTGTTTATTTCACTCTCTCTCTCATCAATTTCGCTGTCTTCTTGGTCAGATATTGATCCCGCATCTACGATAATTCGCAGTTTGTTGTCTTTTCTATCTTCGAGAGTTTTGATCTCTCCCGGTTTGATGACTTCTAGCTGGATATTTGTTGAGTTGAGTTCTTTGATGGGGAGTTTGTAGTTATCTGAGGTCACATAAACTGCCTTTTCATCGCTTTCTAAAAGAGATAGAAAAGCTTTTTGAATCCCATATTTACCCACTTTTGAAGTGTAGAGATGAAGTGTATGACTTGGGGTCCCAACAATTCCATCATGTATCGATTGTGAATTATCTGATTTCATTTCTTCTAACCTTTTAACCAGTCAAAGATGCGCGCGCGGTCAACCTTAAGTCCACTGCGTTCTTTGTGTTCCCCAAACTCTCTGCTGTTAATATTTGCAGTTTTGGCTTGATCTCCATAGTTCTCAGTCCACTTTAACAAAAATCGTCACTGGTCTCACATGCATACATTAGCCACACCATTCTTGTCCAAATCTTCTATTCGTTTTCCTTTTTCTCTTAATTCCTGCATAATTTGGCGACGTCATCTGCTAATCCCCCTCTATTCACAACTTGTGTTGACTAGCCACTCACCCCGTGCGCATGAACTTAACGTCCTCATGGAATTTCTCGTTAAATTCTTTTGTTTCCTGGCGATTTCTTCGATGCGATTTACGATTTCCTGTCGTAACTCATGAGCATCACGTTTCTTCCTAATCCTTCCTTCCAAGAAACGAAATTGCCTATCCAGGTTTCTCTGCCGCCAACTTCTTTTTCTCGTCATTATTACACTCAGCCAGTCACTACCCATTCTTCGTCTTCAGGCAACATCCTATCAGATCGCTTCCTGATCATCGTCTGTTTCCAACCAATTAGTTCACCGTTCTTTCCGAGTTTGATTGCATATCTTCCTAGAAGATCCTGCGAGTCCGGCACTGCTTTTCTCTCTACTGTTTCAACCGTAACCTTCCATTCTCCTTCTCTTTGTTCGATGCCTATGACAGTCTCTGGGTCTTTGTTTATGTACTTCTTTGCTATAGCAAGTGCTAGATCAGTTATCTTTTCCACTGTTATCTTGGATTTTTCTGTTACCAATTCTTCTCCCTCCTATGGAACATAAAGTGAGCCTGAATCACCGACTTTTTTGACGACAACTTGTATTCCTTTCCACTTCTCTACGCCTCTTTTCAGGTTGTATTCATCTACATCACTGGTTATTTTGTAATGCTTGAGGAAATTGGCGAGTTTTTGCCGTCTTACACGACTGCCGTCCTTACTCACAGTATTTTTGTTGAAGGTCCCATCTGGTTTGAGACAGAAGTAGAACGTTTCCTTCATTGTGCATCCATCTTGGGTCTTCAAAGTGATGATAAGAGCGTCAGTGTCATTAAACTTGAGGCCCTTTGGCTTCTTGTTCCAGAGATCAGAGATTTTACGTATTTTGGCATCTTGAATCGTAGCATTGATTGTGCTCAACCTAGGCAGCTCCTATGTTTCATGGAGTATTGACCTTACTAGGTCGTTGTTCTTTAGGACTTCTTTTGGATTACCGATTTTTGCTGTCAGGACATCCATGTATATTTGTTCAATAACCTCTTTTGGTGGGTCATCCAATGCTTTTAGTCCTTGGCAGATCATTATTTGGGCTCTGGTCCCCGGTTTATGGGGTTCAGGCAGTTTATCTCTGAGTGTTCTAACAGCGTCTACGACTTTTTTTACTTCTTGAGGCGACATGCCAGTATGGGCTTGGACAATTTTTAATTCAGTTTTAAGATCGTAGTAATCCATGTAAATATCTACCATTCTGTCGAGCAGAGCGTCTTGAGGTCTATGTACTCCAGCATATTCAATGGAGTTGCTTGTGAAGATTATATTGAAATTGGGATGGACTTTGATGTACCTTTCATCTCCAAACATCGTTGGGAGTTCGAGTATTTTCTCTTCTAGCACCGAGAGAAGGATGTTGTTTGCTTCTGGCTTGGCTCTAGAGAACTCGTTGTAGACCAGTGTATAACCGTATTTGCATGCGAGAGTCAATGGATTGTCTACCCAAGTGAATTTTGTTCTGTCTTTTGCTATCATGACGTTGTGAATATACTTGTCTCTTAGGCTTTCGGCTTCCATCTCTGAGTATCCTCCGATTAAATCCGTTGTGGTCATTTGTTCGTCTCCGTTTATCCACACTGTGGGTCTTCCCATTTCTTTTGCTACTTGCATGGCTAGTGTTGTTTTTCCGCAGCCAGTTGGTCCCACTACGTGAGGGGGATATCCAACTTTTGCCCACAATTTGATTCTGGCCTTCAGCTTTCTAACCTGCTTTGTTTCAACAAAATTCTCAACCGTAGGTGCCAAGAAATCTGTCTCGATGCTCTTGATTGCTAACGCTATGGGATCGATTGCCATTTTCAGCTTTGCAAATCTTTCTTCTGATGTTTCGTGGATCCTTTTTCCTCTTACCATTCTTTTGTGTGTTGATTGAAACCTCATCTAAACCACTCCCTCTTGAGAGAGGTAACATGTTTACTTAAGATATATTCAAGAGGTTGATACGAAATTTGTGTCGAAAATTGAAAATGATGAGATTTGAGTTTGTTTATTCATAATAAAGCCCAAAAAACAAGAACTGTTGCAGAGTTAAATCTGGTAATCAAACTTGATTACGAAAATATGCTTTCTTTCTCTCAGATTAAGGGTTCTTATTCCTTTTCAACATCTCTTACCCAAAGCATACGAACCGTTTGGGGGCGAAGAGCGAGGGACAAGAATTGCATTCTTAATCTGAGATTTCGAAGCCATCTTATTTTTTTATCTCTTTCTTGTGCTTGCAAGCTACCTCTTGGTCTCTTAGTGCTCAGCTTTTTTCACCTCCTTGGACTCGGTTCTTGAGGTCGGATCAAATTTCTCAAAAAAAAAGAGAGTTGGAAGAAATGCCTTCTTTATGCAGTTGGGCTCATCCATAGAAATTTCTTATGTAGGCGGAGTTTTCCTTGATTTGCCCCATAATACTTGATTGCATTGAAGCCACAGCGTTTTCATGTTTCTTTATATGTTCTTTAATGTCCGATCGTAGAGCATCTACACCTGAGGAAAAGTCGGCAATGTCCTCTTGGAATACGCCCGTTTTGCCCTTAATATCGTTCTGCATACTTTTCACTCTTGTCTGTAAGGAAACGACTGCATTTTGGTTTTCATTCACTTGATCTTTAAATTTTGACTGTAGATCTTCAGATTTTGACTGTAATTCGCGTGCACCCAAATAGATGTTAGAACAGGTCCTATGAATAGCCGCTATTTTGCTCTTAACACTTCCAGCACGTACTTTCTGTGGCACTTCTTTCACCAGCTGGGCGGTCCTACGCACAGGCGAAACTGCTTTCGCCTCTCGTCTCTTTGTCACTGGCGTAACTGTTGCGCGAACAGGCACCTCCTCCGCTACTTCTTCTGCTTTCTCTTCAGACATTCTTGCTCATCTCCATAGAGGGCCGCATCTCATCCGCTTGTTTAAGCTGCGGGCACTCCAATTGCTGCTTGCTCTACTTTCGTGATCTCTTCAGCGTAGTGTAAGAATGTGTCCACCGATGCAACTACTACCCTTGCCTCAATTGTCAAGATTTCAATGCCAACGAGAGAAGCTCTAGCCCATAGATCCACTACGATTCCTTTGTCAAGTATTCTGTCAAGCACTTCAGCCAAGCTCGAAACATCTGGACTTTGTACTACCAAATTTTTCACCTCTTTTCATTTCACTTTTGTCATTCGACAGTGTTATGTCAGGTATCTTATTATTTAAGAAGTGTTCAAAGCGTTGAAACAAAACTCGTATCGAGAAACGATATATACAGCTTTTGCACGCGTTCGGTAATTACGGTTCACAGCATATTCCGAATTTTGAAACAAAGCCTTTACACCTTTCTCCCACGTTTACGTGTGCGAAGGAATCATAGGACAGGCGTATTCGCATCACGTAGTCAAGATTCGAAACTGGATCCGTAGCCCTCCAAACTAAAAGAATTCGTAAACAGAGAGAGTGGATGTTCGGTGTGGTTGATCTGCAAAATAACTCTCGGCAGAGGAAAAAACAAGATTCTAGTTAGAGGTATCAAGGGAGCTGAATGGGTTTTCTGTCCTACTATCAGAAGCACAAAGAGAGATAGAGTTAGCATAGACCGATGCCAAAGATGCAGACACTTCATTCGCTTGGACCAACAATACATCCTTCAAGCTCGTACGAAAAGGAAAACATTCTCTTTTGGAAAAACCACATCAAAAGGCATCTGTCGTATTGCAGGACTATCAAGGAAATCGAAGATCACACATCCACGCCCTAGATCACTTCCTCACATACCTAACTTGACAAAAGAAAGGGAGCTGCTTCTTGATGTTTTTGAAGAAAAAGATCACCTAGTAATCATAGCAGAGCTACCCAGCGTAGATGAAAACAATGTAGGCATAAAAACAGAAGAAAACATGCTAACGATAAGTGCAGGCCATGCAGCAAGAAAATACCGAAAAAGAATCCAGCTCCCAACCTCCATCAAAAAAGACACAATAGAATCCACCTACAAAAACAACATTCTACAAGTAATATTTGAGAAACTGTGCACCACAAAGAATGGCTGAGACCATAATGCATGAAGAAGACTAACTACTGCTAGTTGAGAATAGCCCAGCCACAAGCTGATTTATTGTCTCAGTTAACTTACGAAGACCTAGCTCTATGTCCCCCTTCGATACGTGCAGTATGACTTGCGAAGCCTCTTTCCTCAACGACGCAACTCTACGACAGTCTTCGCAATTTCGATTTCTTTTCTCATAATCCCTACATGAGAGAAGAGCATTCGCCATCTCCATCAATTCCTGAGCCTTAGCGGCTTTTGTGGCTACATCCCGGGTACTGTTTATTTCGTCTGTTAGTCGTTTTATCACCTGTTCCATCTCCAAGTACTTGGAACAACTCATTTCTTGAAAACGGTTAGTAACCCTGAAATCCTTCGGGTTGATAGCTATCTCAATGTCCACAGAATCACAGATCTTGTAGTACTTTCTCGCTGCGCCTAATGGACTTTTTCTCCGGAAGCTCTCGATTAGGCCAGCTTTATGAAGGACGCTGAGATGTTTGAGAATAGCTGGTTGTGTTACACCGAGTTTTCTAGATATTTGAGAGATGTAGTGAGGCTCTTTAGACAGAAGAGTTAGTATGTTTCTCCTGGTTTCATTCCCTACAATTTGGAGAACTTTGTCCATTGACTTCACATGTGTGTACTTCCCTAATACAGTTAGTACAAAAAGGTTTATATACCTTTGGTTACTAACTTTTGGTTAGTAACTACATCAAGGACGAATTCATGTGCCAAAGCACACACAAAAAACAAACATCATAACACTCCGAGTCAATGAAGCATCACAAAGAGACTTCGGACGAGGAATAGCCAGAATCGACCCAGAAGACATGGAAAAAATAGGAGCAGAAACAGGGGACATCATCCAAATCACCGGAAAGAAAAGGACCGCTGCAAAGATCATGCCGGCCTACCCGGAAAACCGAGGAAAAGACGTTATCCAAATTGATGGAATAATAAGAAACAACGCATTCATCGGAATCGACGACAATGTTCGCATCGAGAAAATCGACTCTCAAAAAGCAGAAAACATTGTCTTGACCCCTCTGGAACAAGATCAACCATGGCTTAAAGGAAAGAAGTATGGCGAACATGTAAGACGGCTTCTTGAAGGCTTGCCACTAGTTGAAGGAGACCGCGTAAGACTGAGCCTTCTAGGAACAAACGTTTCCTTCGTCGTCACAGGTATGAAACCGAAGAGCACTGCCACCATAGTGCACCACACAACAGAAATAACGATACAGGAAAAAGCAATAAAAACTGAAAGAAGAATCGGCGTCACCTACGAAGACATAGGCGGACTCAACGAGCAAATCCAAAGAATAAGAGAAATGATCGAGCTTCCACTTCGACACCCAGAAGTCTTTGATCGCCTAGGCATAGAACCCCCGAAAGGCGTCCTGTTACATGGTCCACCAGGCACAGGAAAAACCCTAATAGCAAAAGCCGTGGCAAACGAAACCTTCGCCACCTTCATAAACATCAGCGGTGCAGAAATCCATGGCAAATACTACGGGGAATCTGAAGCTCGTGTGAGGGAAATATTCGCCGAAGCTGAAAACAACAAACCCTGCATCATCTTCATCGACGAAATCGACGCTATAGCACCAAAAAGAGAAGAAGTACATGGAGAAGTCGAAAAGAGAGTGGTCTCCCAACTACTAGCTTTAATGGACGGACTAGAGCCGAAAGGACAGCTCGTTGTTATCGGCGCGACAAACCGACCCAACTCCCTCGACCCTGCACTTAGAAGAGGGGGTAGATTCGATCGAGAAATAGAGATAGGAATTCCAAACAGAGAAGGACGATTCGAAACTCTCCAAATTCACATCAGAGGAATGCCACTCACCAAAGATGTAAACCTACAAAAACTTGCCGATCTAACCCACGGCTTCTCAGGGGCAGACATCTCAGAACTCTGTAAGGAAGCAGCTATGAAAGCATTGCGAAAAGTTCTACCTGAAATCGACTTCGAAGTCGACTACATCCCCATAGATATACTCAACAAACTCGTAGTCACCATGGAAGACTTCCTAGACGCCCTGAGGTTTGTAGAACCCTCCGCGATGAGAGAAGTGCTCATCGAAACACCCAACGTCACATGGAACGACATTGGAGGTCTTGAAGAAACAAAACAAGCACTACAAGAAGCCATCGAATGGCCATTAAAGTACCCCGAAATCTTTGACGAAGCAGGAGCAGAGCCTCCAAAGGGTATACTGCTACATGGATCCCCCGGCTCAGGAAAAACCCTACTAGCCAAAGCTGTAGCACATGAAAGCGAGGTAAACTTCATCCACATCAAAGGTCCCGCGCTCATGAGCAAGTTCGTAGGGGAATCCGAGAAAGGAGTAAGAGAAACCTTCAAGAGAGCAAAGCAAGCCGCACCATGCATCATCTTTTTCGACGAAATCGATGCAATGGCACCAAGGCGAGGAGGCGGAATAACAGACTCTCACGTTTCTGAAAGAGTCATAAGCCAGCTTCTCACAGAAATGGATGGCCTAGAGGAACTCCGCGGAGTCATCATCCTAGCTGCAACAAACCGAATAGACCTAATGGATCCAGCCCTATTAAGAACTGGAAGATTCGACCAACATCTTCACGTCCCACCGCCAAATGAAAAGGCAAGATTAGAGATCTTTAAAATCCACACTAAGAAAAATCCCCTCGCTAAAGACGTTTTACTTGAGAAGCTTGTTGCAGAAACCGAGGGATGCATGGGATCAGATATACAAGCTATCTGCAGAGAAGCTACAATGCTAGCTATTAGAAATTTTCTAAACACTAAAACAAAACGAAAAGAAGCGAAAGGAAAACGCTCCCAACTCAAGATAAGTATGTTGAATTTCCGACGAGCCATCAAAAAAATCAGCCAGCAGAGAGAGAGCCAAGAAAAACAGTGAAGCCTGCCCCCATTGAAAAATCTAACTGCCGAAAAAACGAAAGTCACAACCAGTCCAGAAGAAACCAAAGAATGGATCAACCGAACACTCAAGAAGATCCACAGAAAAATGGTAGAACTATTTCAGGTTGATTTCACCATATTCAGCGACATCAAAATCCTCAAGCACTCAGACCTCCTCAAGCATCTGACACAACGCATGCGAAACAACCTCAAAGAAAATGGTGTAGTGTACAGCGACATTCACTGGAAACAAATCAGCAAGAGTCTTTCAAAAGATCAAGTCTCCAGATTTTTCGAAAACCTTGCCTTTTACAATCCCGATGACGAAGTTTTGTACATAAGCAAAACAATACTGACAAACCATCGGGAAAAAATAATTCCCACATGCACTCACGAACTATCAGAAAAACTTCTCTCCACTTATCTTTCATCACCACCAAGAAACCCCACCCGCACACTAGTTGAAGCATACATCAAAGCTAAAAATTCGAATAATACAAGAAACCTCCTCAAACTTTTGAACGCACGTACAGAAATCATTTTCAAAAGCGTTTTCAAAGAAGGAGCCTGCGAAGCAATAGCACTTCGAACATTACTCAATATAGACTCTGAAAAGACGAAAGCATCATCTCTAGAAAAGGAATTGCTGACAGGATATTCAAAAAGTATAGGCGTGCTCTTCGACTTGGATAATGAAAAGAAGGATTTGGAGTACGTAGAAAGAATCCGAACTCGACTCGGAAAAGGACAGAAGACACAAGTAATAGATGAAGAAAAGTTCGTGAAAGAAACTCTCAGAAGTGCCCAGGTAGTTAAGGGACTTTCATATTACCTGAGCTACCCGCTTGCTAAAGCGGTCTTGGAAAGATATAGCATTAAAGGAGTAAAGTTTGCATTGGAAAAATACCCGCCGCTTAAAGCTAGATATTTTGTCAATCCACAGTCATATCTAGCTGAGTTAAAAAACGAACAAAATTTACTTGAAGAAAGAGGTGAAAAAAATGGTGGAAAAAGAAGAAAGGAAAGTTGAAGTGGAAAGAGACTTTGAGCAACTAAAGAAAGAGATTGCACAAAAGGGAGAAGAAATCGAACAGATCAAGAAAACAATGGAGGAGATGAAGAAGCAAATCCAAGAAAAAGAAAAAACTGGCGAAGCAGTAGAGCTAGGCAAAGTATACGACGACGTTTCAGAACTGCTAGACATTGGGTTCAACATATTTGGCGCAACCAGTAAGATCCAACGTGGAGAGTCTAAAGGGAGAGGACTATTTGGGTTAGTCCACGATCTATCCGAAATGGCAAAATCTGAAAAATACGAAAAGACAATTAATCTTGGGAAAAAGGGAGTAGCGCACGCGCACTTCAGTGTAAGTTCTCATCCAATAAGAGGATCTTACGCGGCAAAGCCAACAAGTCAATTGAATATAAGTAAGCCTAAGAAGAAAACCTCGCCCATACGTAAGCCAACACCTCCAGCAGCTGGACCTATAAGAGAGAGAGAGCCAATAATCGATGTCTTCGAAGAAGAAAACGACATAAGAGTAACTGCCGAACTACCTGACACCAAAGAGAGCGAAATCAAATTGAAGGTAGAGAACAACACCTTGATAATAAGCACTGAAGCCTCAGCAAATAAATGCCATAAGCAAGTAAAACTTCCAACTGCTGTTATAAAAGACGTCATTGAATCCAACTTCAAAAATGGCATTCTAGAAGTGAAGCTGAAGAAGGTAAAGAACACTGGAAAGACGGAGAAAAACTAAAAATCGTTAAACTAGAAAAATATTGCCAGGAGGGAACAAAATGAGTAACGACGTGAGCTACGTACAGCTTGAGAAAATGGGAGACATCATCAAGATGATGGGCGCATCAATGAGGTGTCCACCGCTTCACTACGTTGAAGTCAAAGGTGAACATGTTTACTTTCTTCTTGCATCTTTATCACTGGGGAAACCAATGATATACTTTGTGAAAGTGAAGGAAAAAGTAGAAACGAAGTACATCATCTTGGACATGATTCATGACAAGATTTCGTTTAGCGACGAACTCAGCACTAAACCAAGCTTGAAACATTTCTCAATTGTGGAAGTCAAAGCACAGAACATTCTGCCCACAGGCGTGCTTTAATGACCCCCTGTAATATTATATTCGCGTGACAACGGTTTTTTGCCATTTCAGTGTCTAACGCAGATTTTGACCCCGAGACCCTCCACTGCAGCTTTCAGGTCATTTATAGCTTGTCTCAGTTCAATGTTCACATGTTCACGCCAATGTCCGGTGCTATTAGGCACTTTCACTTCAATGGTGCAACTATACTTCTTACTCATTATTCAAAACCTCTAAGACCTTAGTTCTCAAATTTGCGTTACAGCAGTATTTAATGAGTATGAACTCGAAGTATGGATTTCCTATATTTTAAAGTTGGATTCCGAATCAGCTTTCGTCAATAATCTGAGATCGAATCTCGAACTTGTGATACAGACTTCTCCGAGACTATACCCCTAGCCCGATACTCTTTTCGATCTAGCGAAGAAATCTCAGGCTTTCTAAGAATTTACACATGTGCAATTTCTATTTCGAACTTTTTTCCTTGACATCCAATAGTTTCGCAAGTGCTTTCACGTCTTTCCTAAGTCCGCTCACTTCGTTTTCTAACTCAACAGCCTTAGCTTCACCCTTCTCTTTGAGACTTTCCGTCCTCACTAAAAGACTTGACCTCTCCTTCTCCAACAGCTCGATTTTTTCTCGCAGATTCTTTATTGATTCCATGAACTATTCCTTGCTAGGATGTCAAAATGCATTTGAAATGTGAACACAAATTGCCTACTACTCCACCCAATAGCTACCACTTTCACGGTAGACAACGCAGGAGTGATTGCAGTGAGGACAATTGAAACTCAAAGCATCTGTGAGAAAACTCTTCTTCTCTAGGAGAGATTGCTTTTCCTTTTCTAACATTTCAATTTTCTCTTGCAAATTCCCTACAGTTTGCATTGACACTTGCCCAACACCCTCCTGCATTGCATCTTTCTGTACTCGCCTCTCTTTCAGACACCATGTCGCCTTCTTAATCTCCTCAGAAGTCAAGTCTCCCTTACGTAACTTCGTTGCCCTATCCCTGAGAACCTTTGCTGCTTTCTCGAAATCTTCAGGGGTTTCAAGCTTAGGAATCCCCGGAGCGATCACAGGCAACACCTTCTCAGTTTCTGTTAGGCGCATCTCATCAACTCTTGCCTTGAGCTCTCGGTTACGCTTTTCAACGGTTTTCCGAGTTTCAGATATGGTTAGTTTCCTCTTTAGAATTTCCTTGGCGGTTAGAACGGCTTCTTTGATGTTTCTACCTATCACGCTTTCGAGGGCTTTAACATGTGAAATGCTGAGCTGTCTGGTCCACACAGCCTCCTGAATATCATCTGGAAACTTGAATACGTTAAGATTTGCCAAGACCCAGTGAAAATCCACAGTTAGTTGCTTACTTATCTCCAAAGGCGTCATACTTTCCGCTGCAAGTTTCTTGAAGTACTTGGCTTCTTCTTCAATTGAGTAGTTTTCTCGAATCTTATTCAACTTGTACACTGATAGCCTTGCCATTGTGTCGTCGGCTTCAACAACGGAGACTGGTACATTCTCCCATCCAAGCTCTTTAAGGACCCTCCACCTTCTCTCACCATCAATTAACTCATAAGAATCACCCTGTTTCCGAACCACCAGATTGCAAAGAAGACCATCTTTCTCTATCTCTCTCTTCAAATAATCCTGATGGAAGACTAACCTCGGTTGATATGGGCTTGACTGGACGGAATCAATAGCTACTTTCATCTCTCACTCTCTCTCTTGCATTTCTCCTTGTGAAAGGCTGAAAAGACCTTCACTCAGCTTGCGAGAAAAATTACATTTCATTGTTCTAATATTACTTACGCTTCATTTCGACTCAGATTATTGATTCGACACAATCTCTTCCTTGTCTGCATGCTGCGCGTACACACATGCGCACTCGACAACCCGCTGTTTTTTCCACTCATTAGAACCCCGCACCAATGTAGGTCTTAGTTGGACTCGGAAAGGACCCGCTACAAATCTGTATCGGGTACCCATGGACCCGCCACTAGGTTGTTCGAGTCTAAATAGAAGCTGTTAACTTTTATTATACGCGTGCAAGAAGAACTAACGCTGCGCGCGCGTTTCAATTTGTTAGGATTGTATTGTTAGATATACTTGTGAATTAGGAATTGGATACTATAAAAAATAGGTGGCAGATTTTCTGTGTGCATATGAATAGTCACACTTTTCCGCGCGTACGCGCGCATTTCACTTCTTAGAGCAGACTCTTGAATCTAAAAAACTTTGTTGAGTTTTCCCTTGGATGCGCGCGCGAGTTTGAGACTTTGGAGCATTTTAGGTTTAAGGAACTGTTCTTGAGGAAGGCGAAGAATGCGTTCATCAGTTTTGTACCCAAGTCCATAATCAATGAAATTACTAAAAGTACACCAGTTACCTACGAGTCCATCAGGAAAAGGTTGCAGAGAAAACACATTAACATCAGGTTTATG
>Ga0209979_1001738_pt1 | contig 22835 bp, 25 predicted proteins | sample AnhtaG_FD_183114 | JGI IMG/M metagenome (GOLD analysis project Ga0209979, IMG submission 183114) | Deep subsurface microbial communities from Anholt, Denmark to uncover new lineages of life (NeLLi) - Anholt_01485 metaG (SPAdes) (version 2) | ecosystem: Environmental > Aquatic > Marine > Oceanic...
GCCTGGCATCACGAACATCTGGTCCTTAATCGCCGAATCCGGCCCGTAACTAATTGGCCCAAGCTCACTGCTCATCCCCCAGGTCAGAATCATTTGCCTGGCAATCTTGGTGGCCTGCGAAATATCCGACTGGGCACCGCTGGATATATCATCACAGAACATCTCTTCCGCAATTCGCCCGCCGAAACACACCTGTAACAGTGCCATACAATATCTCTTCGTAAATATCGTTCGGTCTTTTTCCGGCAGAGCAAAGGTTGCGCCCCCCATCGGCCCGCGTGGAATGATACTCACCTTGTGCAGTGGGTCGGCGTCTTCCAGCAGCGACTGCACAAGTGTGTGGCCCGCCTCGTGATAAGCAGTAATCTCTTTTTCTTTCTGGTCGATGACCCTGCTCTTTTTGGCTCTTCCCCATCGCACCTTGTCCCGCGCCTCTTCCAAATCAGCCATTTCCACAAAATCTTTATTGGCCATAGTGGCGGCTAGAGCAGCCTCGTTGATAATAGCCGCCAGGTCCGCTCCGCTAAACATTGGTGTCCCTCGTGCCAGTCTTTCCATGTTGGCGTCAGGGCCTAATTTTACTTTCTTTGCGTGGACATTCAAAATATCCACCCGTCCTTTCAAATCCGGGAACGGCACAAAAATTTGCCTGTCGAATCTCCCCGGCCGGACCAACGCATGGTCCAAAATATCGGCGCGATTCGTCGCAGCAATAACTATCACCTGGTCATTCGTATCGAAGCCGTCCATCTCAACCAATATGGCATTCAGCGTTTGTTCTCGCTCGTCATGGCCGCCACCCGCGAAGCCGGCACCGCGTTTTCGCCCGATCGCGTCAACCTCGTCAAGAAAGATAATACAGGGCGAATTTTCTTTAGCCTGCCTGAAAAGGTCACGCACCCGCGATGCCCCGACACCAACAAACATCTCTACGAAATCGCTGCCTGATATACTAAAGAACGGGACATCAGCCTGTCCTGCTATGGCTTTTGCAAGTAATGTCTTTCCGCACCCAGGGGGGCCCACAAGCAAAACCCCACGAGGAATACGTCCGCCCAGTCGTTGGAATTTCTTGGGGTTTTTCAAGAATTCGATTATCTCTGCTACTTCCTCTTTCGCTTCCTCGACGCCGGCCACGTCCTTAAATGTCACCTTGACCCGGTCTTTACCCTGCAATCGATGTTTGCTTCTACCGAACGACATCAGCATTCCGCCGGCCCCGCTGCGAAGATTCCTCGCAAACAGAAAATAGAAAATACCCACCAAAATAACTATGGGAAGCATCATACTTATCAGATTCAAAATCCAGGTACGCGGCGGCGCACTCTCTTCTTCAACACCATTCTCCTTCAATACTCCACTCCCAAGCCATTCCCGGTGTACTTCCGGATTATAATAAACCACGAAAGAAACCTCTCCCTCGGCTCCCAGGCTGCTGATGCCGCGCTCATTGAATTTGCCTATTATCTCTGTGCTCTTTATAATAACACTCTCGACGTGTCTGTTCTCAACATGTTCAACAAACTCATCCCACCTAATCTCATCAATCTTGTGCCACTGTTGCAGCATCATCATCGCTGTGAATATCAAAATACCGACTATCAACCAGGTAAACGGCCCGCGCTTATAGCTCGGCAGCGGTGGCCTCTTGCCTCCTCTGTCTTGTGGGCCGCGACGTGGTTGACCTGGTTTTCTGTTTTGATTGTTACTCATAATCTACTGCTCTTACGGTTCTTACCTTTTTACCTTTACCTTTTTACTTTTCTCTTACCATTCTTTTTCCATCAGTTCTACGATCCTGCGTGCCAGATTGTTTGCCGCAAGGCGCGACGCGTAGTCAAAGCTTTGCTGTTGCAGCTCCGAATAGCTCCCTGAGGCGATGACAGACCGGTTGTTTATCAGCAATTCTCCGGTTTTTAGATTTTTCCAATTCACCACCGCCTGCAGTTCCACCTCTTTTTCCAGTGCCATACCTGTTTCTCGTTCGATACTCAGTAATGATTGACCAATTGATGATATTCGTCCGCTCATTACGCTGTCAGCCCGGTCTCTGCTGGAGACTATCTTATAGGGCGTCTCTGCCTCGATACGTTTCGCCAGTGCATCGGTTAGTTCGTACTCCACTCCACGCCAGAAGGTCGCGTTCTCAAACATTTCAACGTAAACCCCGCTCACCTCCTCTGGAAACAGCGACTCGTTGGAATAGCCGCCCGTTTTGGAACATCCGCAAAAACCTAAACACAACAAAGTGCACAGGAGCATAACGGCCCCGGCGAAAAACCAACTCCTCCACTTACGCCTTGTGCTTTTGAGTTTGGTTTCTTTCTTCATTTCGTTATCTCTTTGCTGCCCAAATTCTCAACAAGCATTTTATTTGCCATTTTTGCTGCCTTACTGTCCGGCCAATCACGTATTACCATTTGATAATAAAGATTAGCTGCTTGTCTGTTACCGGTCCTCTGATAATACCGACCAGTACTAAAATCTTTGTACGCCACCTGCTCATTTATTTGTTTCAGTTTCCCCTCGATATCAAATCTTTTGACAGCTTCGGAATAGTCCCTGCTGAATCTTTGGTTCAAGCCTTTCGCACTTTCGTAATAGCTCTCTGGAATCAAGGCCCGCCCGATTAGACCTGAGACATCATACTCCGGTCCTTTATACGCATTGTGTCGGCACCGAGCCTTACCAAGCAGTGCATCCTTACCAACCTCTCCCGTTGGCCAGGGCGATGATATCCGCAGCCGCTTATCGTAAGTATCGAAAATCTCCGACCATTTAAGGTATGCTAAGTCATAGTATTCTTCCTCGAACTTCCCTCTTTCTTCATAGCTCTTAGCCACCTCCACAGCCGCGTCCAGCCCAATTGTTGCGTTACCTGCTCGCTCGCTAATCCTTTCCATAATCTTCTCGCCCGCAGCATATCCTTTTATTTTGAACACGCCGAGCACCCTAATTTTTCGCCCCGCCAGAAACTCCTTAGCTATATGAAACTGCTTCTCCAAAGCCTCCGCATAAAGCTCGCTGTTGGGATCACATCCCTCGAGAAATTTATCATAGCTCCTGACCGCCTTGCCGAATTTACCTTTGCGAAAGAGCGTGTTGGCCTTTGTAAGAGCTTCCTTACTTTCCGCCGATAACGGCTTCCAATGCTCACTTTGCTCTAAATACCAGGTTTTCGCCGTTTTCCTCGTTTTCGCCCGGACGGTGGACAAGCCCGACAACACACACACTACTGCTAACACCATCAATGGCATCTTGTATTTGAACATAATCCAGCTTCACCACTCATTCTAAATCCTAATCGTAATACCGCTGCCTACAAGAACATTATATCCGTTTTTGAAACCTTTGCAAAGCAACAGCTTAAAATATAGTATCGGACGATTCCTGGGCTGCATATTGTAATTTAGGCCTTTAGTTTTGCCTGATATTATGCCCCACAGTCCAGCCACACAACAACTCGCCCTTGGCGAACCCGATTCCAGCCCCATTTCATCCAGTGCCGCCGGCGAATTCAATACCGCCCCAACCAGGACCCAATTATCCTAACCACAGTCTGACTGGGTCGGCATTTCGAGACCTTTGATTTCCAAAAGTCCCATAATTTCTTGATATCCCTTAAGATTCACAAAAATATCTGTTTTTTGCATCTTTGCTGAGCGCCGGTGGTAACTTTCTTTCAATAAAGAAATTAGGCGAGAATTTTTTTTAGCTAAACGACCGAATTACATTGACTATCAATCCTCCCGCAGGCTATAATGGTTGTCGTTTGTGAATGTGAACTCAAGTGCTAATTAATTGTAGTCTAAACTTATGAGGTACCATAGAATCCCTGATGAGACTGTCCGGCGGCTGCCGATTTACCTGAGAGGCCTGTTGTTTTCGGCAGAACAAGGCAAGGAGAGCATCTCCAGCCGAGATTTGGCCGATTTCGTCGGGGTTAATTCTTGGCAGATAAGGAAGGATTTCTCCTATTTTGGAGACTTCGGCACGCGTGGAGTCGGCTATGAGATAGGCAAGCTGACAAAGCAAATTAAGAAGATTCTCAAACTCGATGTCGTTCACAAGGCAGCTTTGGTTGGAGCAGGTAACTTAGGCTTGGCTGTTTTGGCGTATCCGGGCTTTACAATTTACGGTTTTGACATCGCTGCTGTGTTTGATAATGACCCTAAGAAGATAGGCAGAAAAGTAAATAATATAACGATTGAGAGCATCTCAAAGCTGTGGACGTTGAAAAAAAGAAAGATTGACCTGGCGATTATTGCCGTCCCTCCAGACGCTGCTCAACAAACGACCGATGAGCTGGTCAAGGCAGGTGTAAAGGGCATCTTGAATTTCTCGCCCTGCTATATTACAGTGCCCGGGAAAGTCAAAGTAATAACGATTGATATGGCAATGGACCTTGCTCGTCTGCCATATTATATGCCGGCAAGTTGATTTGCTAAAGCTTAGGTGAAGAAATGGAAACGGTTTTTATTAGTAAATTAAAACCATTCTTAGACGCTGTTGCCGAGCGGATGGACCTTTATGTCCCCAAGAAGGCCGGGGATTATTATGTATACAGTAAATACGACCCTTCTGCCGAGATGCCGGCCGAGTTTAACAACATACGCACCTGCACGCCGGTGAAAGAATTTCTGTTTCCGCTGCGAGAGCTGGCCGCCGTTTTCCCCGAGGCGGCTGAGCCCGAGGAAGTCCAGCCGTTTGCTGTTCTTGGCCTCAAAGACTGCGATTTGTGCTCCATCGAAATCCTCGACAAGGTCTTTGCAGAGGAGGAATTCAAAGACCCGTTTTATGTGAGCCGACGCCGGAATATGTTCATAATCTCGTCCGATTGCTCCGAGCCGGGGCAGAGTTGTTTCTGCAATGTCTTTGATGGAAAGCCCTTTGCCGAGGGCGGCTTCGATTTGAATATCTCGCAGGTAAGAGACGGCTTTGTTATCGAAGTCGGTTCCGAGAAAGGCAAAGACTTTATAGAAAAACACTCCCGCCTTTTCACCAAGGTCCCCGCACTATTGTTGACCGAGCGTGATGAAAACAGGGCTAAGACGCAAAATCAACTTGACCAAAACAATGCCGAACTGCGTTTTGATACGCCAATCAAGGAAATTGTCCAAAACAGTCAGGATTCGGATGTCTTTGACGTTGAGGCCAAAACGTGTGTCGAATGTCAGGCCTGTACGAGGATATGCCCCACCTGTCATTGCTTCTACCTGTATGATACGAGCCAGAAGGACTACTTTGCCAAGATGAAGATGTGGGATAGTTGTATGAGAATGGCCTATGCGGAAGTGGCCGGCGGCGCAAATCCCAACAAAATGCTTGGCGACAGACTCAAACACCGTCTTATGCATAAGTTTGTTTATTTCCTTGATAGATATGGTATCAATATGTGCGTCGGCTGCGGCAGATGTGTGGATGCCGAGGCCGGCGATATAGATCTGCGACAGATTCTAAAGAAATTGAGTGAAGAGCTTAAGGGTAAAGACAAGAAAAAAGCGAAAGTTGCAAAATGAGCCAAAACCCCTACCAGCCACTAAATGGCGAAATTGTTGACATTATAGACGAGTCCCCCACGATTAAGACTTTTGTCGTGGTGCCGGAAGGACCCTTCAAATTTGAAACAGGCCAGTTTGTGGAATTGACGCTGCCAGGCGTTGGTGAAGCTCCGTTTACACCTTCGTCTTCACCTGCTGATACCGAAAAGATGGAAATTACCATTATGAAAGCCGGGCGGGTGACGGCTCTATTGCACGAGTGCAAAAAGGGGCAGAAGGTGGGCGTTCGTGGGCCGTTTGGCAATGGCTATCCGATTGACTATTTTGCCGGCAAAGAAGTCTATATCGTAGGCGGCGGCGTAGGTTTGGCGCCAATCCGCTCTCTATTTTTGACGCTGGTGGACAGAATAAAGGATTTCAAATCTGTGGTCTGCCGATTCGGAGCCAAAACACCTGATGATTATATTTACAAGAACACACTTTTTGGCTCCTGGCAAAAAATCGCCGGCGTGGATATGAAACTTACCGTTGACGAGGCAAACGGCAAATGGAAGGACAATGTCGGGGTGGTGACTACAATATTAGAGTCCGGTGACGTGAATATCAGGAACGCCGTGGCGGTGGTCTGCGGGCCGCCGATTATGATGAAATTTGCCACGCTGAAATTACTGGAATTTGGATTTGGTGACGAGCAGATTTATCTGTCAATGGAAAAGAATATGAGCTGTGGAATAGGTAAATGCGGCCATTGTATGATTGGCAAATACTATGTCTGCCAGGAGGGACCTGTCTTTACATACGACCAGATAAAGGACTACCCGGATATTTGGGCCTAATACGAGATACGAAATTATGGCTGCTAAGTTAATAATCAATTTGGCAAAATGCAAACTTCAAGGCGAGTCCGAAGTGCGGTGTTCGTACAAGCATCATCCTGAAAACAAAGGAATCGACTCGTTGCTGGAGATGATTCGTTTTGCCCTGATTTGTCGCAAGTGCGAAGCCGCACCGTGCGTTAATGCCTGTCCGCAAGGGGCTTTGGAGAAAGTGCCGACCGAGAACAATGATGCCGGTACTCTTAAACGCGCAAATATGCTGTGCACCGGCTGTGGCACCTGCGCGATAGCCTGTCCGTTTGGAACCATATATACCGACCTGATACCTTTTCCCAGCAGCGTTTGTGATGTGTGCAAAGACAGACTCCAGGATGGTGAAAAACCATTGTGTGTTACTACCTGCGAGGACGCAAGCATAGATTACAGAGAAGTTGACCTCAAAAAAGAAGAGGATTTGGTAGAGGTTTTTGAAGATATCGTTGTTAAAGTCTCCGGCGGCCAGTTGTGGCAGCCGTTTTTAAGGCAAGAGCAAAAGGAAAAGACAAAGAAATGAGTTGGCCATTAAACGTTTTGTTCTGGGTCGTCGTTATTCCAGGAACTGTTGTTCTCGGCTTGATTGCTTCCTGGATAGTTCGCAAGGTTAGCGCACTTGTTCAGTGGCGCGTGGGACCGCCGCTTTTCCAGCCGTTTTACGATGTTGCGAAACTGATGGGCAAGGAAACGCTTGTACCACAGGAGGCTCAACAAACCGTCTTTATGGCCGCGCCGCTTGTCGGTCTGGCCGGCGTATTATTGCTCTCGATAATACTCTGGCGGACAGCTTTTTACCAAACCGCCTTTGTCGGCGACATCATTGTGGTGATTTACCTGATGGTGCTGCCTTCGCTGGCATTGATTCTCGGCAGTTCTGCCAGCGCGAGTCCCCACGCCTCAGTCGGCACGGCCAGGGAAATGAAACTGGTTATGGGCTATGAGCTGCCGCTGGTGCTGGCTTTTGTCGTGGTAATTATTAAGACCGGCGGAAAGCTCAATCTGGCTGAAGTCGCCGCTCAGGCACCAGGTCTGAGCGTATCCGGGATGCTGGCATTTTTGGTTGCGCTGTTGTGCGTGCAGGCAAAACTGGGCTTTGTCCCATTCGATATGGCTGAAGCCGAGACCGAGCTTGGAAGTGGCGTTTTGATGGAGTATTCCGGTGCTCTGCTTGCGGTTTGGAAACTTATGCAGGCCGCGATGCTTGTAGCGCTGCCGTTGTTCTTAGTAACGGCGTTCCTCGGCGGCTTCGCAACAGCGTTGTGGCTGGGCCTGTTGGAGTACGTGTTGATTCTTGTTCTGGTAATCTTGATAAAAAATACAAACCCGCGTGTGCGAATCGACCAGGCAATGAAGTTTTTCTGGGTATATTGCGGTCTTATATTGGTTATTGCTATAGCTCTGGCGATATTAGGCAATGCTTATGGCATCAAATGGCTTTAAGGTGAGTTTATGAGCTGGAAAATGTGGTCATTGAAAAAATCGCCGTGGGTATTTCACGTTAATACCGGCGCATGCAACAATTGCGATATCGAAATCGTCAATTGCCTGACGCCGAAGTTTGACGTTGAAAGGTTCGGTATCAAATTGGTCGGCTCTCCACGCCACGCTGATGCCCTCCTGGTAACCGGTGTAGTGACCGCACAGGCCGCTCCTCGTCTGCGAGAGGTCTATCGCCAGACTTCGAAGCCCTGTGTTGTCTTTGCAACCGGAGCCTGTGCCTGCGATAAAGGAATATTCGCCACCGGTTATCATGTAGTCGGGCCCGTTGATAAAATAATCAGAGAAATCGACCCCACCGCAATCATCGTCTATGTGCCCGGCTGCCCACCGAAGCCCGAAGCCATTATCTCCGGCGTCGTACAGGCACTGTCGGTTTTGTAACAGGATACAAATATGAACCAGGAAGAGCTAAACAACAAACTGGAAGAAATAAGAGATAAGCTCACGGCAATCGAGCAGCCGGTGGACAACAGGATATACCTTTCGTGCGAGGCCGGAAACAGTTACGCCGTCAACAAGTTCCTGTTTGAAGATGTGCCTTTGCGGTTTGTGATTGCTACGGGTGTCGATTCCGACGACTGCTTTGAGGTCCTCTATCATTACGCGTATGACCAAATCGGCTGTATGGTTACCTTGAAAGCTTTTATCCGCGACCGCGAGAATCCTGCGATTGAATCCATCGCACCGTTTTTGCCGGCGGCTGAGTGGATAGAAAGAGAGATACACGATGTTTTGGGAATCGACTTTAGAAATCATCCTGATATGCGGCGACTGATTCTGTCTGACGATTGGCCCGAGGGTGTTTATCCGTTGAGGAAAGACGCAAAGATGCCGGCGGAACGACCGGACGGTGAATCATCCAGCCGCCCAATGGTCCAATCGCAATCGCCCGCCCGGCGGACCGTGAAACTGTCGAAACCGGTCCTTCCGGTCGGCCCGTTCCACCCGCTGCAGGAAGAGATGGAATTCTTCCAACTATCTGTCGATGGCGAAATAGTAACGGATATTGATATGAGAATATCTTACAACCATCGCGGCATAGAAAAAATCAGCGAATCGCTGCAATTTGACCAGGTGCCCTTCCTGGTTTCTCGTATATGTGGAATCTGCTCAGCCTCCCATCCATTGGCTTACGTGAACGCCGTCGAGGAGATTGCGGGCATAACGCCACCTGACCGAGCCCAGTATGTGCGGACGATTATTGCCGAGCTTGAGCGTATCCACAGCCACATTCTATGGGTAGGGCTGGCAGGGCACTTTATCGGTTACGATACCGTCTTTATGTGGGCCTGGAAATATCGTGAGCCTGTCCTTGATTTGCTCGAAGAAATAACAGGCAACAGAAACAATTACGGCAACGTCAAGGTCGGCGGCTGTCGTGAGGACATCCCCGATGAGCTTAAGCCCAAGATAGCCAAAGAGCTGGATGAAATCGAAAAGAAGATGGAGATGCTGACCAAGGCAGTGCTCGACGACCCTATTCTGCACGCTCGGCTAAAGGGCGTTGGAGTCTTGAGCAAGGAAGACGCGATAAGATATGCCGTTACAGGCCCGACGGCAAGAGGCAGCGGGGTTGCTATCGACGTAAGGCGCGACGACCCGTATGCCGCTTATGGTGATTTGGACTGGAATGTAATCGGTCAGCTCGAGGGTGACGTCTTTGCCAAAGCAGTTGTCCGCCTTCTGGAGACGTTTGAATCGATTAAGATGGTCAAAGAGGCGCTGGACAAACTACCGAAGGGCCCGGTGGCAGTAGAGGTCAAGGAAATCCCACCGGGTGAAGGATGCGGGCATGCTGAAGCTCCCAGAGGCGAGACGTTCCATTATGTCCGCAGTGACGGCGGCAACAGGCCGGTCCGCCACAAGGTTCGAGCGCCAAGTTATGTTAATGTACCTTCTTTCAGGGCCTCGTGCATTGGCCAACACATTGCTGATGTTACAATTACACTCGCAGCAGTTGACCCCTGCTACAGTTGCACCGAGAGACTGGCTGTCGTCGACAGTCACGGAAACGTGGCACACGACTACGATGCCCTGTTGAAACTGAGTCGCGAAAAAACCGAACGCATTAGGAAAGAAATGCTCTGATAATAACGGAGGTTTTATAAATTGTATAACATTTTAACCATCACGGTTTTTTGGCCGCTGATCGCAGGTTTTGTACTGCTGTTTTTGCCGCGCAAAATAAAATTCCTGCCCAAGGCATTAACACTGATTATATCAGCTCTGACGTTTGGATTAGCCATCCAGATATTTATCATCGGGCGAAATGCGTATTCCCGGCCTCTCTTTCAGATAGGTAACTTTAGTTTCGACCTGATGCTGAGGGTCGAGTCCCTGCAGGCCTTCATATTACTGTTCGCTATGGGCTTCGGCCTCTTGATTACCCTGTATTCACTGAAATCACGAGCCACGAATATATATTACGGCGCCATCCTGCTCACGATAGGCGGCTCAGCGGGAGTATTACTTGCCGATCATTTACTCTTTTTGCTCATTTTCTGGGAGATTGTTACTGCTTCATTGTACCTTCTTATAACCACAGGCGGCAAAAATTCCAATTTCGCGGCGACAAAAAGTTTCGCGATGATAGGAGCATCTGATGCCGCATTCCTGCTTGGCATCATTATGGTATGGGTGCTTTCGGGGACGTTCGTCATTTCGGATATTAGTCTGCGCGGTCTGCCAACCACCTCGGCACTTCCAATTACAGCCTTTTTACTGCTTATGACAGCCGCCATTACCAAAGCGGGCGCATTGCCTTTGCATACCTGGCTGCCTACAAGTGGCCAATACGCCCCGGCCTCTGTGATGGCGCTTTTGCCTGCTGCAATCGACAAGCTCCTGGGCATTTATCTGCTGGTAGTAATTGTGACGAGGTTGTTTGTACTTCAGTCAGCCGCGTTGAGTATCATCCTCGCGCTTATCGGGGCAGCTACGGTCATCATTGCCGCGATGATGGCAATAGTCCAGCACAATATTAAGAAGCTGTTAGCCTACTCTGCAATCAGCCAGGTCGGTTATATGGTCTTAGGCATAGCAACAGGGACGCCGGTCGGTCTTGCCGGTGCAGTATTTCATATGCTGAACAATGCAATCTATAAGTGTTGTTTATTCCTTACGACAGGTTCAGTTGAACAAGCGACTGGGACAGCTGATATGGATAAACTTGGCGGTCTGGGCAAAAAAATGCCGTGGACCTTTGCCACTTTTTTCATTGCGGCTTTGAGTCTTTCCGGCATCCCGCTGCTCAACGGCTTTGTTTCCAAATGGATGGTTTATCAGGGTGTAATCCAGATGGGAACAGAAGGCGCCGGCCCGGCTGCAAGACTATGGCCCATCTGGCTCGCCGCCGCTATGTTTGGAGGCGCCCTTACCTTAGCCTACTCCGTGAAGATTATACACTCAGTCTTTCTTTCACGCGCGCCTTCGGAGCTTGAGGATGCAAAAGAAGTTTCCCTGGCTATGATGGCTCCAGGCCTTATTCTTGCCAGCCTTTGTGTGCTCCTCGGCATCTTTTATAAACAAGTGCTCAACTGGTTCATTTATCCTGCGTTGGATATAGAACCAGGCACCGCAATTTTCGGCACCTGGGAATCCAGGCTGGCTGCAATTTTGATAGCAGTTGGTATTGTTATCGGCCTGCTCATCTGGCTTATTGCAAAAGTGGCCAAAACGGTCAGAATGGTGCCTACCTGGACCTGCGGCGAGGTACAGCCTAATGAAGAGATGATAATACCAGGGACCCATTTTTACAAAACCGTTTCCTCCATGGGCGGCTTAAAACAGCTTTACACCGGCGCCGAACGCGGCCATTTCGATTTGTACAATCAAGGCTCCAGGCTCGGCTTGGCACTGACAAATTTTCTCCGATGGCTCCACTCCGGAGTGCTGCCGATGTATTTGACTTGGGTAGTTCTGGGATTACTTGTAGTTCTTTTTATAGTTTGCAAGATTTGGTGAGGCAAGTATGGCTATTTTCTACATTTTACTGATGTTTATAATAATCGCTGCTATTATCGCAGTGGAAACCGACAAGCTGTTAAGTTCCGTCATTTGCGTCGGTGCTATCGGCTTCGGCGGTTCTTTGATGTTTCTGTTCCTGTGCGCACCGGACATCGCTATAACTCAGATTGTGGTCGAAGTCTTGGGGCTGATTATCCTGATTCGTGCGACCATGGCTCGCGACCTCACCTTTATCACCGGCGACAGAGAATTCTTTGGATTGGTCGTTTCCATTGTCATCATCTTCGCAATCTTGCTGGCCGGCATAAAAGTTTTTGAGACTTTGCCCGACTTCGGAACACCTGCTTTTGTCGCCGCGGCTGAAAATCCCAAGATACCGGAACCTGCCGCCCAGGACTATATCAAGAACGGACTTGCCAAAACAGGAGCCGCAAATCTCGTGGCATCGGTCATTCTCGATTTCCGTGCCTACGACACCCTCGGTGAGGCGACAGTACTGTTTACCTCCATTATCGGCGCCACCGTTATATTGCGCAAAAAGAGCAAGAAAAAGCTGGAGGACGAGTAGAAAAATCAAAAATCAAAAATTAAAATGCAAAATGACAAAGCAAAATTTAAAGATGCCTTTAAAAAGAGGTTGTATAACTTTGTGTTAAAACTCATAGAATTTCTGGATAGACTGCCGAAAGATAACGTTTCGAAAAGAATTGGCGACCAGTTACTACGCAGTGGTACAGGTATTATTGGAAATTATATCGAAGGCCAGGCAGCGAGCAGCAGGAAAGATTTTACTAATTTCTTCAATACTTCTCTCAAGTCGGCCAATGAGAGCAAACTATGGTTTGCATTGCTTCGCGACAGCAAGCGTGCGAAACCAGATGATGTTAAGTGGTTTCTGGATGAGTTGAACGAAATTGCAAAGATTTTTGCCTCAAGCATCCTTACGCTCAAGGGCAAAAAGTAATTTTAGATTTTGATATGTCATTTTGATTTTTGAACTTTGATATTTGAATTTCCTAGTGGACTCCACGGAATTAGTGGTCAAGGAAAGAAAAAAATGAAAGGCATGACAATAATAGTAAAGACCATCAGTAGTTGGGTCAAGGTGCTCATCTTTCTGTTCGGTATCTACATTGTCATTTTCGGACATCTTACTCCAGGCGGCGGCTTTGCCGGCGGCGTGATTTTAGCTTCTTCCTACGTACTGCTTATGCTCGCTTTCGGCAGAGAATTTGCTGAAAAGAATTTGTCCCTACCCGTTGCCTCAAAGCTCGATTGCGTCGGTGCCTTGCTGTTTGCCGCTATAGCACTATTCGGCCTGTTCTACGGCGCAGCTTCTTTCTTCTGGAATTACATCCACCAGGAATACCTGCCTGGAGAGCCGCTGGAGCTTGTCAGTGCGGGCACCATACCGCTGTCGAATATAGCGATTGGCCTGAAGGTCGGCGCCTCACTGTTTCTGGTAATCTTTGTTCTTTCGACATTCAAACCTGGGCCATCAGATAACGAGAAGGAGTAATACCAATGCTTTATGCGCTGTGCTTTTTGTTGTTTATGATTGGGCTGTACTGTGCAGTCGTCAAAAAAAATATGGTTAAGATTGTCATCGGCATTATGGTTATGGAATACGCCGTTAATCTTTTCCTCATTATGCTCGGCTACCGTGCCGGCGGCAAAGCCCCTATCATCGGCAGTGAAGATATAGCCGGCGGCACCAGTCAACTCACCGAGTTATTTGTAAATAGCTCTGTCGACCCGTTACCACAGGCTCTTGTGCTCACTGCTATCGTTATTAGTTTGGGTTCTTTAGCACTTATGATCTCGATATGCATTAGAACCTACGAGAAGTACGGTACCTTTGACATTACCCAAATAAGGAGACTAAGAGGATGAGCGTACCGCTGCCTGTTTTTGTTGCTGTCCCTTTGGTAATGGCGTTCTTGATGCCGATTCTCGGCAGCTTCGGCAGAAAAGGAAAGACTGTTGCAACGGTCCTGGCCAATGTGGCAACCATTTCGCTGCTCGTATTGGCAGTCGCCTCTATAGGCCGGTCGGCCGTTTACGAAATAGGCAAGTGGCCCATACCGCTCGGAATCAATCTTGTCCTTGACGGTTTAAGCTCGCTCATGCTTTTGGCCATTAGTGTCGTCGGTGCCGCTGCAATGCTTTTCAGCGCCAGATATATGGAGCAGTACACCGCAAAGGCAAAATACTATTGTTTGTTTCTGCTTATGGTCGCCGGTATGAATGGCGTGGTGCTCTCCGGAGACATCTTCAATTTGTTTGTTTTCCTCGAAATTGCTTCCCTCGCATCTTATGCCCTGGTCGGGTTTGGCTGCGAGCACGAGGAACTCGAGGCATCCTTCAAGTATATGGTCCTCGGCAGTATCGGCTCTATATTTGTCCTGTTTGCTGTTGCCCTTGTTTATGGCAACACGGGCTCGCTGAATATGGCCTACATCTCACAAGCGATCGCAACCTCGGGCCTAAATCCCGGCCTTACCTTTGCTCTCGGTTTATTTATCGCCGGCTTTGGCTTAAAGGCTGCTTTGGTGCCCTTCCACGCCTGGCTGCCGGACGCTCATCCCTCAGCTCCTGCTCCTATCTCAGCAATGCTGTCCGGCATCCTGATAAAAACTCTCGGCATATATGCACTGGCTCGAATGGTTTTCAACGTCTTCGGTGTATCGCTCCAGATTGGCTGGCTCCTGGCGGGCTCGGCATTTTGAGTATGGTCGCGGGCGCCTTTCTCGCAATTGGACAGTGGGATTTCAAGCGACTCCTGGCATATTCGAGCATCAGCCAGATCGGCTATGTGGTCCTCGGTATTGGTCTTGGTGGACTTATCATTGCCAAAGGAAGCAATTTAGCGTGGGCTTCCCTCGCAATCCTCGGCGGCCTGTTCCATCTCCTCAACCACGCCGTTTACAAATCTTTGTTGTTCTTGACCAGCGGTTCGGTCCAGATGGCTACCGGCACAAGACAGCTAAAACTCATGGGCGGACTCGCCGAAAAAATGCCTGTAACACGTGCAACCTGCACCGTGGCGTCGGCATCCATCGCTGGTATCCCGCCTTTCAGCGGGTTCTGGAGTAAGTTGATTCTTGTAGTCGCCGCAGTTCAGGCAGGCTTCTACTGGGTCGCGGCAATAATTGTTTTTGTAAGTTTGTGTACTCTAATTATGTATTTGAAGGTTCAACGGTATGTCTTCCTGGGTGACCTGCCCGAAAGTCTGGAAGCAACAAAGGAGAACCGCGGCTCGATGCTCGTTGCGATGGTCTTCCTGGCCTGCTTGTGTGTGCTTATGGGATTGCTTGTAATACTGCCGTCTTTGAGGAGCCACATACTTGACCCAGCCGTAAAAGTGTTGACGGACGGCGTTTCGTATTCGGCTAATATAATTGCAAATTAAAAATCGTAAATCGGAAACAAATTATGAGACGACTGATTTATTTTGTTTTAGCCTTTATCGTTTGGCTGGCGCTCACTTGGCCTTTTGCCGATGGCAAATTTGACTTCCAGGTCATAATCGCAGGCCTGATAGCTTCTGCAGTCATTGCCATCCTGTTCCACGAAATACTGCCCAAGGAGCATCACGTTTTTATTTCACCAGTAAGAGTGTTTTGGCTCTTGGTTTATCTGCCGGTATTCTTTTATTACGTAATGAAAGCTAATTTAGATGTTGTCTATCGTGCTTTGCATCCCAAAATGCCGATAAAGCCGGGAATCGTAAAAATAAAAACTAACCTCAAAACGGATTCCGGCATTACCGCACTGGCAAATTCCATCACTCTCACGCCGGGCACTTTGACTGTGGATTTGACCGACGACGGCTTCTTGTACGTCCACTGGATTAACGTAAAATCTGACGATATTGAGCAGGCAACCGAGTTTATTGCTCGAAGGTTTGAGTGGTTCTTGAAGAAGATTTTCGAATAGAAAGGCGTAACTATGACAACCTTATTTTACATAGGCTTATTTATCTGTTGTTTCTTGTGTCTGTACCGAATCGGCCGCGGCCCCAGTGCACCCGACAGGACCGTCGCCATTGATATATTAGGAATAGTCATAGTCGGGTTCTGTGCCATCCTTTGCCTCGGCACCAAAAAGGATTTTTGTCTTAACGTCGCCCTTGCATGGGCACTGTTAAGCTTCATTGGAACTATAGCATTAGCAAAGTTCCTGGAGGGTAGAAGTTTCGATGATTGATATTATAGGATACGTACTGGTAACAGTTGGAATTCTCTTTGATATATTCGGCTGTATAGGTCTGGTTCGATTCCCAGATGTTTACAACCGCCTACAGGCCTCGACAAAATGTGTGACTCTCGGCACCATTCTGGTCCTGGTTGGTGTTGCTTTCATCCACGGCTGGGGTTCAATAAGTGCAAAAGCCATAATCTGCGCCGTTTTTATTTTGATAACTTCACCCACCGCCGCTCACGCAATCGCGAAAGGTGCTTATGCCTCCGGCGTGAAATTGTGGGAAAACAGCGTCGTCGATAAATACGCAGAAGAAGTTGATAAGAAAACCGAATGAAATAATCAATTACAAACGGGAGTTTGAAATTGCGCTGGCCAAAGTTAAGAGAATTAAAAGAAGCTGTTACAGCGGTCTTTTCGCCACGTTTTACTACTCGATTTCCTGCTGAGCCTTGCGTAGTGCCGGAAAAATACAGAGGCAAACCAGAGTTTGACCTCGATACCTGCATCGGCTGTGGCGCATGCGTAAACGTGTGCCCGACCGAAGCGCTCACTCAAAGTCAGGACATCGAAGCCAAGCCGTCTGTAAGGAAAATCACACTTCGATACGACACCTGCATTTTCTGCGGCAATTGCAGAGATAATTGCACCACCGAGACGGGCATAAAGCTCTCGAACAAGTGGGATTTGGCCACTTTGGACAGAGAAAGCACCGTTGAAACTCAGGAATACGAACTCCAGTTATGCGAAAAGTGCGGCGCAGTAATAGGAACAAAAAAACATCTTATATGGCTCTACGAAAAACTCGGCCCGCTGGCCTACACCAATCCTTCCCTCTTGATTGCCAAAAGTAACGAACTGTCCACAAAGCCCCCCGAAGAGGTTCAGCAGCAGCCTCAACCTGACAAAGATGTACAAACCAGCGATTTTATGCGAATCTTGTGTCCAAAGTGTAAATGCGAACTGAACATCCGGCTGTAAAATGCTATGGCCACTAACGACCAGCTTTTCCAGCAACTCAACAAGCTACGCGGCTCCAAAACGCTTATTGTCGGAATCGGCAATTCCCTGAAAGGTGATGACGGAGCCGGCCCATTGATTTGTGAGCAGCTCCGGCGCGCCGGAGTCGGTGCTGACCTGGTTGATGTCGGCACAGTCCCGGAAAATTATATCCACCCCATCATTAAGAAAGCCCCCACCAATCTCATCATTATTGATGCTGTCGACTTCGAAGCTTCCCCTGGGACGATAAGAACCTTCAAACCTGAGCAGCTAAACTCATCGGTTTTCTCCACCCATACGCTCTCGCCGCGTTTGTTTGTTGATATGATCACAAACCAAATAGAGGTTGATGTGTATCTTGTTGGGATTCAACCTGCTCAAATCGGGCTTGGCCAATCTGTGTCTCCGCGGGTAAGCGACGCAATCCGACAACTTGTAAATGCACTTATCGAGATTTTTCCGCCCGGGAAATAAATTCACACCGACCGCTCTGCCTTATACCTGACCAGCTTTTGACCTGAATTTCAAATTCTCTATCAATTCGAGCAAGTAAAAAATCCTCACTATTGGGCTAATAATGAGGATTCTGGAGTGGGCGGTACTGGACTTGAACCAGTGACCTCCTGCGTGTCGAGCAGGCGCTCTGGCCACCTGAGCTAACCGCCCATAAAAATACTTCACTATAATATCGTTGAAAAAAATGCGGAAATCAAGAACTTTTATGCAAAAAAAAACGGGCCGATTGGACAGTTGGCTTGGTGGGAATTGGGCAAAATATCGAAGCAAATGCGCAGGTTTTCGAAGCAAATACGCAGGTTTTAACAAGAAAACAAAAAAGAAGAGGCCTTGATTCTGAGTCAAAATCAAGGGTGGTTCGAAGCAAATACGCAAGCGCCTGCTGTGAAAATCGGTATAATGTGGGGACATTTCAGGGCGCAATCGCTGATTCTGAGCCAAAAATGGGGGTGGTTGTCAAGAACAAATCCACGGAATTTCGCATAACTTGTGCAAGTCGTGCGAAAAAGGGGGTCAAAAATTGATAGAAATTGACAGAAATTGACAGAAATTCGCAAAAATTCACAAAAAATTAACAAAAATGTGCACTTTTTGGCACTTTTCGAAAAGGCGACCTGCACGAATTGTTCGAAATGAAGAATTCGTATATCGTATTTCGTATTGCGTATATCGTATTTCGTATTGCGTCGTGCGTATCGCGTATATCGTATGTCGCCAGAGGAATTTTGCGGTTTTGGGACCACAGATTAACACGGATAAAACAGATTGGAGGGATTAAAATGGGGGGGGAGAAGAGGAGGCGAAAAACTTAAAGCTGAAAGCTAAAAACCATAGCGTAAAGGGCAAAACTCCTTAAATTTTGATTGTAATTTTGCATTTTTGGTCTTGATTTTTGCTGTTTTTGTGGTATTTTAGGGCGAGAAAGTTGCATGAAGGCGAAGCGGAAACCGTTGTGTTGACGGGAATTAAGTATTTGCATAATCATATAGGTAGGGAGATAAGATAAGGTGAAGGTAGGTATATTCATAAAAAAAGCGAACATTGCTCTTGCTTTGTTGCTGGGTTTGCGGTAAAATAACTAAGGTGCTTTTCTAAGTGAAGATTTCGGTTTGATTGGAAGGTGATGAAGTAACGAAGCAAATGTGAAAGGGCGCCTCTTCCATTCGTTTGAAGCAGTGGGTATTATGTACTAGGGCAATTAGATGTTAACAGCTATTATGTGCGCAGGTAAGGGTCTATGGAATTTCGTCCGTTGGTGATAAGCCGTGTTTTGGCAAGAGCTTATGTTAAGTGAGGAAAAATGCTAGGTGGGAATAGCCTTTTTTGACGATGTATTTTATATCATACCTCTTTGGGCTATTAGCGGTGTTATGTATGTGAAAACGGAAAGTTAGGACGGAGGAAGAAGGAGCAAAATGAACAAGGACCGAATATTGTTAAAACTTGTGCTGGAAAAAATTGGATTCGGAGACTTGGAAGAAATAAGCAACTTCACTAACCGAAAAATCCTGCAAAAGAAGATATATCTTCTCCAGCTTACGGGACTTGATTCGGGGTACCATTATAATTGGTACTTGAAAGGCCCATACTGTCCCGCTCTTGCTGACGCTACATTTACCCTGAGAGATGAAATCAAGTATGACAATGAGTTTGATGAATATGAGCTCAATTCTAAAACCCTGAGGAAGTTGGGCAAGCTGGATAAGATTACCGCGTTGCCAGATGGTCTGCAAACAGAGGAATCCGAGTGGCTCGAGTTGCTGGCCTCACTCCACTATCTAAAACATATTGCGTACTGGGTAGGAAAAAATGATCCGCAGTTTGAAAAAGTTTTCGAAAAACTTAGCAAGTCAAAACCACACTTTGCAGAAAAGAAACGTCTAGCCAAAGCTGCTTGGAAAAGGCTCGGGGATAATGGACTTGTGGAGCATAAAACGTTGGAGTAGAACAACATTAAAAAGTTTCTATGGAAGATGAATTTCGCCATAAGATAATTATTGATCCGGTACATGGCGATATTGGCTTAAGCAAGTTAGAAACTGAACTTATTGATACACCTACCTTTCAACGACTTAGAAGAATCAAGCAACTGGGGTTCGCGTACACCGTATACCCCAGCGCCAGACACAGTCGTTTTGAGCACTCATTAGGCGTTATGCACATAATGAGCCGTATCCTCGAATCTCTCCGGAGCAAAGATAAGGATGCTGTACCTGAAGACCATTTCCTAAAACAGCGCATAGCAGCCTTGCTGCACGATATCGGCCATTACCCTTATTCTCACTTGATGGAAAAAATTGACTGGGGCTCAGCAGAAAAGTACATGAGCAAAAAAGATCAAAGCGAAGTAAAAGATGCTTCTCGACCCAAGGAGTATCCGAAACACGATAGGCTGGGAGAGATCGTTATTACCGAAAGAAAAGACATAAAGGAAAAACTGGAAGAGAATGGCATTGACCCGAAGGACATCGTAGCTATTGTCAGAGGTAGACATATAGAAATCCCTCCCCTACTCAATGCAAGCTTAGATGTAGACAGGCTGGATTATCTGATGCGAGACTCTCTCAATACAGGCTTACCTTACGGCAAGGTTGACCTCAATTACATTGTGAATAATCTTGAATTAATTAGCGAAGGTGACGAGAAGGAGATAGTCGTCCGCGATAAGGCGAGGAGTTCCATTGAGCATATGCTCATGGGGCGGTATTTCATGTTCAATACAGTTTATATGCATAAGACCGTATTTGCCTTCGAGGAGATAATCAGAAAGATTGTTCTGATACTTTGGAATAAGGGCAAGATTTACAAGTCTGGTGAAGATATTGAAAGAATGGCCCGGGATGATTCTGATGAGTTCTTAGCTTTCCACGATGGATATTTAGATGAACTCATCGACATACACGCGAACGACAGGACGGATAAGACGCTTGCCGCTTTGTGCAGTGCGGTGAAACTGCGTAAGCCCCCAAAACTTGTCTATGAGATTTCAGAGCTCACGTTCAATGATAGAAATCCCAGCGAAGAATACACTGTATTAAGGAGAGGATGGAGTGATAAAGTCAAGGAGTTTGCGAAGGAAACTCGAATACCAGAAGAACGCTGGATTTTTAGGGATATTAAGGGGCCTGAGTTTGAAAAACTACATCCATTTGTGAGCTTGGCTGAAGCCAAAAAGCTCTATGACAGCAAAGAACAGGTGCTCAGAGAGTTGGTGAAGGTGAAGAAAGGATCGGGCGAACCAACGAATTTACTCGAAGATGATAGCAGTATTTTACATTATATGAGTCGCTTGAAGCCAAGGCTTTGCCGCATATATGTCTTGGGGATAGACGATGTACAAGCGTCCAAGATCAGCGATAAAATTGAGAAATGGCTGAGCCAATAAACGCGAGCAGGCGTGGTACTTGATCAAAAGAGCGGATAGAAGAAGTGCGAGAATGGGGATCTATGGTGAGGGGGCGGGGAGGTTAAGCGCTTGGGCTGTTGGTTTGGTGATGGATTGCGGGTTTTGGGTTGAAAGAAAAAGGGAGATCGGTTGGTGCAAGACAGGTGTGTGTAGATGTTGAAGGGCACATACTATTACTAATTTTGGGAAAGGGAATTGGCTATGGGCGAAATTAGACACCGTCAAGCTGAAACGAGCCCTGAAATCGAGTACGCAGAGATTCATATTCCTGACGATCAGAATTTGGGCTGTGGGACCTACAGGACTGTACTTAAACCGAATGCTCTTTCGAAGAAGGAAGGAATCCACAGCATAATGCTCAATGCGCCGGCATTTCAAATATCGGTTAACATCAACGTGCGTACGCGAGAGATACCGGTGTTGGTGGGCAAAGCCGATGGCTCGGATCCACGTTCTAGGAAAACGTTTATTTTGCCAGCAGAAATTGACAAGTCGAGAGCTCAGACTTTTGTGGGTACGTTTGAGAATTGGCAAATTACTGGGCTGGCGTTAAATGAAATGCCACTGGTTGAGAAGTGAAGTCGTACATAGTCAAAAAGGCTGATTGGCTTTTTTGACTAATTGGGGTGGAGTTATTTAGAGGGGCATTTGCGAGGCAGCTGTCATGAGTATTGAGGTTCCGGACGATTGGGGAGACGACTCGGTCACGAGGTTCATGGGAGACGCTTTCCAGAACTGTGTAGCGACCATGACGAACTTCAGAAGGCTGCCCATAATTCAAATGCTCATTAAAGTTAATGATCTGTTCTTCAGCGCGAATGTAATCAAGTGTCACCCTACGCAAGAGCTGTTGTTGCCGCTTTTTCTGGGTAGAGCGCATAGTGCGTACCTTGGAGCGGCGCGGCTTTGCACAAGCGGCCAGGTTGTCGAGACGTACATGGTTGCGCGGGGTTGTTTAGAGAATTCGGTTTACTCGTTATTCATCCAGGATGACCCTACCATAGAAGAGGAGATCCCCGATCGGGTGAGAATCTGGGGGGACAGGGCGGAGAGCGAGGCAGCCGCCACAGAATGTCGTCGAACGTTTTCGAGCCGAAATGTGTTCGCAAATCTCGGGAAGCACGATAAGGAATTGAGGCGGAAAGCATTGAAGTTGTATCACATAGCGATCGACAGGGGAGCACATCCAAATTTCGCTGGTCATCTTACTACAAGCCAAGTGTCTTTGGATGGGGGACACATCGACTTTCTCATACCGGGCGATAACGTGGTCTGCAAAACATGCATCCAGTTCACTGTACAAGTTGGAATATGCACCTTGAAAATCTTTGAGTTGGCTTACGGTGAGAAGTTTGCAAGTGAGGGAATAAGCGAACAGCTTCGAGGCACCGAGTGTTTGCTCGAAAAACTATAGAGTCCCGTGAAGGAAACAGTCAGGGGGTAACGACAAGGGCTTGGGGGGAAAACGTTGTTGAGGTCGGTTGGCGACGGTGTTTTGAATAGATTTCTCGGCAAGCTCGAAATGCCAATTAGTAGAGTGGTGCGAAAGATCGCACCCTACATGACTCAGGATGACCTTCTAATTGATTATTGATTATGGATAATTGATTATTGTGTTGTTGAACCGCCAGCGGCGAAGTCTGTATGATTAGATCCCTCCACTTCGGTCGGGATGACCCCCGCCAGAGGCGTGCGGGGGCAAGCGGAAGGGTATTCTGACCCCCAGCGGAGCTGGGGGCTAACCGATGAGGAGGCGACGCGGGGCGTCGCGGTTTTTTTTATTGGGCCTCGGTTGGGATGACCCCGCACTAAATTACCCCGCACCAAGTTACGCCAGTTTGCTACTTGGGGCGGGACACGGCGGCAGGGGCC
>Ga0209979_1001739_pt1 | contig 22831 bp, 17 predicted proteins | sample AnhtaG_FD_183114 | JGI IMG/M metagenome (GOLD analysis project Ga0209979, IMG submission 183114) | Deep subsurface microbial communities from Anholt, Denmark to uncover new lineages of life (NeLLi) - Anholt_01485 metaG (SPAdes) (version 2) | ecosystem: Environmental > Aquatic > Marine > Oceanic...
TGTTGTATTCGAAAAGTATTTCGGTCACAACCGCCAAATCTCTTTGACGATCGGACCCGCTCATACAGGCTCGGTGCACGCTATTTAGTTTTCAAAGAGCAAACAGACCGCTGTTTTATTTAGCCAAAAATTCAATATAGACTCTTAAACCATCTTGTCAAGCCTTTTTTTGCTTTCTGTAAAAAAAATTCAGCCAGCCCCAGCACCCTTTAATTATCGTCAATATCGAAATGGTTTCTTAGTCCAATCGTATCTGCCGCAGACAATCGAACCCCCTTCCCCTCAAAAGTTGTGTCAAAATTTGTCCTCAACGCGCCCCCCGAGATCTGATCAACTTTCTTCCAGGTTATGAGCCCGCCAAAAGTTGTGTTGCCTTTTGTTGAGTTTGATCGCATATTTCAGACGGCTTTGGAGCGGTTGTACCATAACTGACCGTGAGTCCAGAATGAACACCCTCATCTCCATACGCTCGATGCAAAAGATCTCGGAGGACTTGAGGAACTCGGGGAAACGGCTCGGCTTCGTCCCCACCATGGGGGCCCTGCACGAAGGGCATCTCTCACTAATGAGGCGGTCCAAGAGGGAATGCGACATTCTGATCGTCAGCCTCTTCGTGAACCCCACCCAGTTCGGTCCTAGAGAGGATCTCAGAAGATACCCACGGGACAGGAGAAAGGACAAAAGACTCTTAGATCTGGCTGGGTGCGATTTCCTCTTCGTCCCCAAAATTGAAGATATCTACCCTCCTGATTACCAGACCTATGTTGAGATGGAGGAGAAAAGCAAAATCCTGGAGGGAGCAATCCGGCCCGGGCATCTGCGTGGAGTCTGCACCGTCGTCGCCAAGCTGTTTAACGTTGTCAAGCCCCACCGCGCCTATTTCGGACAGAAGGACGCTCAGCAGGCGGCGGTCATCCTGCAGATGGTGAGAGATTTGAACTTCGATCTGAGAATCGTGATCTGCCCCATCGTCCGCGACGAAAAAAAGATTGCCCTCTCCTCCCGCCACGTTTACTTAACCCCGAGAGAGAAAAAGGAGGCGGAAGTCATCTACGAATCCCTCCAGTTTGCGAAAAGAACAATCGCCGAGGGCAGAACCAACCCGCAGTATGTCCGCAAGAGGATGCAGGAGGTTATCTCAAAGAGTGAGTTGGCCAAAATCGACTACATTTCTTTCAACAGGTGGGACAGTCTGGAGCCAGTGAAGAGGCTGAAGGGCAGAGTTCTCATTTCGCTGGCGGTCCGTTTTGGAAAAACCAGGCTTTTAGATAATATCATCGTCAATGTGAAATAGGTTTGAGAAATGGCAAGGGTATTGAATTTACAGCAGGGGATCATTTACGGTCCTGTAAGTTCCCGGCGTCTGGGGCGCTCCTTAGGATTGAATCTCCAGCCGACCAAATACAAAGTCTGTCCCTTCAACTGTGTCTATTGTCATTACGGTTGGACCGCCAAACACACTAAAGACCTCACCCCCCTTGAAGAAGACCTTCCCACACCGCACCAGATAAAGGAGGCACTCGAAAGCCACCTCGAGAAGGACAAGGACATCGACTACATCACCTTCTCCGGCAATGGGGAGCCGAGCAGTCACCCGAAGTTCGATGAGATCGTGGAGCTTGTCCGGGAGGTGAGGAACAGATTGGTTCCCGGCCGGAAAATCGCCGTCCTCTCCAACTCCACCATGCTCGACGACCCCAAAGTTGTATCCGCTCTCCAGCAATTAGATCTTCGCATTATGAAACTGGATTGCGGCACAGAGGAGGTTTTCCAGAGGTTCAACCGACCGGTTGCGGAGATAACTCTGGACAAGATCGTCTCTGGATTGAAGAAACTGGACCATTTCGTGATCCAGACCCTTTTGGCAGGCGGTGAAAACGGGAATCTCGTTCCCGAAAGCATCTCAAGGTGGCAACAGCTTGTCGGAGAACTGAAACCGGAATATGTCCAGCTTTACAGCCTCGAGAACCCCCCGGCGGATAGCTCCCTGGAGGAGATACCTAAGGAGAAGCTGGGGCAGATTGCCGAGGAGACGGAATCCAAGACCGGCATCAGGGTCGAGGTCTATTGAACGGGCCGGATACAGGACACAGCGAACAGGGGACAGGAATCCCATAGCTTGGCCCTCCCGCCTCAGGCGGGATTCCACTTTAGGCAACTCTGTCGTCCTGACGGGCATCTGTCAGGACGACAGTCCCGACAGCACTGCAATGGCGGTGAATTCATCACCGCCATTTCTTTGAACCCCAATCAGCAGGGTGGGATGAATTCCACCCCTACGGTGCTCATTTATTGGAGTTAGCAGTGGTGTCAAATGCCCACATTTGACGCCCTCGAGGTCGGTCGTAAGAGACATTCCAGCAGTCGGGCAAGATAAACTGGGATTGAAAAATCTTGACAAATCGGGAAATGATATTATTATGGAAAAAGGTAACGGTGTTGCTAGGCTTTGGTTCGAAGCCCCGCAAGGAGTTTCAAGAGCAACTTATGAGATTGACAGCGGCGATTCTTGTCTCTGTACTGCTTCTAGCACCTCAGTCCACTAGAGCGACTGAGGTCTCCGGTGATCAGTCGGGCGTCTGGAGGTCGGAGAACAACCCTTATGAGGTGGTTGGAGAGATCAGGGTGCCGCCAGGGGCAACTCTGCTAATCGAGCCCGGAGTGCTGGTGAAGTTCCGGGGTTATTATAAGTTCATCGTGGACAGCACCGCAGTCTTCCGGTCAATCGGGACCTATAATGATTCCATCTATTTTACAACTGATGATACTGCCACCGGCTGGCACGGAATTCGCTTCATCTGGGCCAATGAAAACTGTCTGCTCAGCTATTGCTGTATCGAATACGGGAAAGCCGACGGCACCAGCCCCGACAACCGGGGTGGGGGAGTTTACTGCAGTCATTCGTCTATCACCATTACCCATTGCACCTTCAGGTACAATTTCGCCTCCAACAGTGGCGGTGGGCTCTGTGTGAGCGACGGCTCTTACGCGGAGGTGACCGACAACCAGTTCTTCGCCAATACCGCCTGGTGGGGAGCGGGGATGAGGTGTACGAGCTCTTCCAGCGTTATCGTCACTCGGAATGTCTTCACCCGGAATTACAGCCACGATACCGCCGGAGGCTTCAGCTGTGTCAGCTCCGATGCCGTTGTGACCTCTAACGTTTTCAAGGAGAACTCGGCTCGCTTCGGAGGGGGGATGAATATACGCTTTTCTGCTCCCACGGTAGCGGGCAACTTGTTCAGAAATAATCTAGCCGAATTTGGTGGAGGACTGAATTGCCGTTACTCCAGGGCAATCATAGAGAATAACATCTTCCGTAGCAATTCCGCCGACCAGGGTGGAGGGATTTACTCTGGGCGTTCCGGCCCGGTAATAAGAGATAATGTTATCAACAAGAACTCTGCGGATCAGGGAGGAGGTATCTACTTTGGGAATTCCGTCCCTTATGTTGAGGGTAACACCATCGCTTTCAACTCTGCAGCGGAGATGGGAGGTGGTTTTTACTGGTGGGATTCATCTGAGTCCACGATAACTAACACCATCTTATGGGGTAATCAGTCCCCGGTGGGACCGGAGATATATGTCGATGGAGAGAGTCCCGAAATCACGTACTGCGACATTGAGGGAGGCTGGAATGGTCAGGGAAACATCGACAGTGACCCCTTGTTCGTTAGCTCCGTTAAGAACGATTTTTCTCTACGGTGGCGTTCTCCCTGTATAGATAATGGAAATCCGGAAACCGACCCGGATCCCGACCAGACCAGGGCTGACATAGGAGCGCTTTACTTCGATCAAACAGTCCGGTTTTTTATAGAGGTGTGGCCTCACGAGGGGCCGATTGTGATTCCTCCGGAAGGCGGCGATGTCAGCTACGACTACTGGGTGTATAATTTCACTCAAATAGGACGAGAGGGAGATGTTTGGATTTATGTTCATCGTCCCGATCAGGGGCAGACGCTCCTCGAACTTCTTGAAGATGTCACCATCCCACCTCAAGACAGTGTCGGGGAGAATGATGTCAGCGAGCATATCAGCAGAAACGCCCCCGAAGGTTACTATACGCTCGTGACCTGTCTGGGAGACTTCCCCAATATCGTCAGGGATTCAAGCTATTTCGTCTTCTACAAGGAGCCGGGTACGGGCGTTGAGGATGATTTCCACGACTGGAAAAGTCCTACATCGTTCTCTTTGGCACAGAACTATCCTAATCCCTTCAACGCGCAGACAGTAATCAGTTATCAGTTGCCCACCGACGCTTACGTTCGTCTGCAGGTTCACGATCTTTTGGGGAGGAGAGCGGCTACTTTGGTGGAGGAAAAACAGGTGGCCGGCTACAGGTCAGTCCTGTGGGAGGCCTCGGGACTTGCCTCCGGGTTTTATTTCTACAGGCTGACCGCCGGTGATTTCACCGAAACCAAGAGGATGTTGCTCGTAAAGTAAGCGGTTTTGCCGGGCTGGAAAGCCCAGCCTATTCAGATGAAACAGACAGTTCGGCATAGCCGGGGCATTCGTGCCCCGGAGCCGGTCTGGTTCCGACAGAACCTAAGCAAAATGACGGTGCTGTCGAATGCCTACATTAGACAGCTTGCGTCAAATCTGGGCATCCCACATAGGTCGTATGACTAACGCCACTACAGGGGGAGAGATCTTAACCCTCTCCAGCTCCAATAAATCTTCTCATCTGCCCTATTGGGAAAAGAGAATCTTGCCGATAAAGCATGTTGGATAATTGATCATCGTTGCTTGAGATAGCTCGCGTCGAGATGCAGAAAAATTGTTTGAAATCAGGTTTTGATTCGTTGATAGTTGATGGTACAAGGAGGAGTTGAGAAGCGTTACAGGCCGGGACGCCCTCCCGGGCTGTTTTCGTATTGACACGCAGAATGAGTTGCATCGTTCAATTCTTGGGAAATTCGAATCGAGGGGCTTTTGGGAATATTTCTCTTTCCTAAACAGTTTTTTCCATTATATTAGTATGGTGGAAAATCAGCAAACATAAAGAAAGCGCTAAATCCGAGGAGGAATCATGAGACGCTTTGTTTTTCTTTTAACAGTAGTATTTGCGCTTACCGTATTCACCCAGTTGGCCTTTGCTGATGGATCACAAGGGACTGCGCCAAGCAAAGAAATGACGCTCCAGGAAAGGATGAAATACCTGGGGCTTGTCATCCCCGAAGATGTCAAGAGGCGCTTCGAGCTATTGGAGAACCCGGAGCCGACGGTATTGCTTAATCCCGAGGATCGTTTCGATTGGCGCGAGATGGGAGGCGTCACCCCGCCTAAAGACCAGGGATCCTGCGGCTCTTGTTGGGACTTCGCGGGCGTGGGAGCGGTGGAGTCGGCAGTTCTGATTGAAGACGGCGTTGAATGGGATTTGTCCGAACAGCACATTATGGACTGTAACCCTCAGGGACGTGGCTGCAACGGTGGCTGGGCGGATGTCGTTTACGACTACTACAAGTACTATGGTGCCCAAGAGGAAGCCTGCTATCCCTATCGGCAGACCGACGGCTGGCCCTGCCGGGAGGACACTTGCATTTTCCTGATGAAAATCGACAACGTCCTGGACATTCCGAACGAAGTCACTTACATCAAGAATGCGCTCTTAGACGGGCCACTGTCAACAACCTTCAGGGTCTACGATGATTTCCACTACAATTGCTACGAGGGTCCTCCCGGGCAGCCAAACCACGCCGTGGTTATCGTCGGCTGGGATGATGAATTGTGTGGTGATGGCGGCTGGATTGTGAAAAACAGTTGGGGTATGTGGGGCGACCGGGGCTTTTTCTATATGCCGTACGGCTCCTGCAGCTTCGGGCAGACCACTCAGCGGCCGGTTTATGTCAGTCGCCTGCCGCAGCTGACTTACCAGCCGGAGGCGATGACCTTCAACCTCCCCTCCGGCGGAGAGGGCAGTCAAACCCTGACGCTCGGGAATACCGGCGATGGAGACCTGCACTACCGCATCAGGCTGTTCAGGCCCGCTTTTCAGGATGAGTTCGGATACTACTGGTTTGATTCCGACAATCCCGAAGGACCGGAATACGATTGGGTTGAGGTGACCGACGTAGGCGAGGTGGTAGACTTCCCCGGAAACCCCGACAACAGCAACACCGGGCCGATGGGTCTGGGGTTCGACTTCGATTTCTACGGAAACACCTTTAACACCATCTGTATCTGCTCCAACGGCTGGGCCTCCTTCACCGACGGCACTTCCACCAGCAGCTACAACATGCCAATGCCGGCTACATACGCACCCAACGATCTTTTGGCTCCGTTCTGGACCGACTTAAAGCCCAGCGCTGGCGGCGATGTCTATTATTACACCAACAATGCCGACAGTGCCATTATCTCCTGGGAGGATGTCTACGACAGTTGGGAGGAAGGGAGATTCACTTTTCAGATAGTGCTGGTTGCTCCGGATACGATAGTCTACCAGTATGAGTCGATGGGGCCGGAGGGCCGTATCGAGAGGGCCACCATCGGGATGGAGAACGGCACCGGAACAGTGGGATTACAGGTCTCCCGCAACGAGCTTTACACCCACGGCCAGAAGGCGGTACAGTTCTATCTCGGCGACCCGCCGGGAGAGTTCGATTGGCTTTCAAGCGACAACGACCACGGCACCATCTGGGAGGGAGGCTCCTGGGATATCGCCATCACCTGCTCCGCGGGGGATCATTCGGACGGAAAATATTGGGGGATCATCAACCTCTACACCAACGACCCCGACAGCGTTCACGTGGATATCCCGGTCGTTATGAACGTGGGAGTGACCTCTGTTGGTGGGGTGGAGACAATCGCACTTTCTCACTCTCTCAAGCAGAACTACCCCAACCCGTTCAACCCCACAACCGAGATCCGGTATAACCTGCCGGAGCGGGCGAATGTCCGTCTGGAGATCTACAACCTCTCTGGACAACGCATAGAGACTCTGGTCAATGAACCCCAAGAGCCGGGGGTGCACTGGGTAACCTGGGATGCTTCGACTTACTCCAGCGGCGTTTACTTCTACAAGCTAATAGCAGGAGATAGAGTCTCCGCCAGGCGAATGACGTTGCTGAGATAATGCCCCTCTCTGATAGACAGAAAACGGGTTGGGATATAGTCCCGACCCGTTTTTGATGTCTCCGATGAGACCTGATTATCGCGTTGACAAAGATAGAAAGGTAGACAACTTGATCCACAGGGAGACATCTCGGGGCAAGGATTACGAAACATATCGTCTTCCCGAATGGTCTTCTGTTAGGGACAGAAGGAAGATTTGACTTATCAACATAGACCCCAAGGAGAAGTCATGAGAGGCTTTGTTTTCTTGTTCACGGTTGCTTTTGCCCTCACCGTATTCACCCAGTTGGCCTTTGCTGATGGATCACAAGGGACTGCGCCAAAAAAGGAGATGACGCTCGAAGAAAGAATGAAACACCTGGGCCTCATTATCCCCGAAGACGTCAAGAAACGTTTTGAGGAGTTGGACAAAGGGGAGTCGCCGGTCCTGCTAAATCCCGAGGACCGCTTCGATTGGCGCGAGATGAAGGGTGTTACTCCGGTCAAGGATCAGGGAAGCTGCGGTTCGTGCTGGGACTTTGCCGGCGTCGGCGCAGTTGAGTCGGCAGTCCTAATCGCAGATAGTGTAGAGTGGGATCTGTCCGAACAGCAGGTAATAGACTGCAACACGCAAGGATACGATTGTGGCGGTGGCTGGATGGATGCTGTCTACCTGCTCTACAGGTATTACGGCGCCAATGAGGAAACCTGCTACCCCTATCGGGCCCGGCACGGCTACCCCTGTGGCCAGGACACTTGTGTCGGTATGGTGAAACTTGATCGCAGCAGAGACATTCCCAACGACGTCAACGAGATCAAGAATGCTCTGCTGACGGGACCGGTGTCGACGACTTTTGTCGTTCGTGGCGGTTTCAATTGGAACTGTCATCAAGGTCCTATGGGTAGCCCGAATCACGCCGTAGTTATCGTGGGTTGGGATGATAACCTCTGCGGAGGTGGTGGCTGGATAGTGAAGAACAGCTGGGGCCCCGGTTGGGGCGATCAGGGTTACTTCTACATGCCTTACGGTTCCTGCAGCATAGGCTCAAACACCCAGCAGCCGGTCTATACCAGTCGACTGCCGGAGCTGACTTATGAACCCAAGGCAATTATCTTCTACGTCCCCTCCGGCGGCGAGGCCAGTCGAATACTGCAGTTGGGAAATCTCGGCGCTGGAGACCTCTATTACCGCATCAGGTTGCTAAAGCCCACCTTCCAGGATGAGTTCGGATACTACTGGTTTGACTCGGACAATCCGCTGGGACCGGAATATAATTGGATCGACATAAACGGAATAGGCGAAATCGTGGATTTCGGTGGAAACCCCGACGACGGCAATTCCGGACCGATGGCCCTGGGATTTGACTTCGATTTCTACGGCAACAGCTTCAACAGTATCTCCATTTGCTCCAACGGGTGGGCCTCTTTCTCCGATGGCACCTCTACCAGCAGCTACAACAGACCCATACCGTTCGGAAGCGCGCCCAACGACCTCTTGGCTCCATTCTGGACTGACCTCGATCCAGGCGCCGGCGGTGATGTCTATTACTACACGAACAATGCTGACAGCGCTATCATCTCCTGGGTGGATGTCTACGATAGTTGGGGGCAGGGAGTATTCACTTTCCAGATACAGCTGATCGCACCGGATACGGTAGTCTACCAATACAGGGAGATGGGACCGGAGGGCCGGATTGATGAGGCCTCGATAGGAATGGAGAACGGCAACGGGACGGTTGGATTAGAGGTCTCTTATAAGGAGATTTTCACTTATGGGGAGAAAGCGGTGAGGTTCTGCCTCGCCGAGCCTCCCGGGGAGCTTGATTGGCTTGAAGCCGACAATGATCACGGCAGAATCCGGCCGGAGAACTCCTGGGATATCACCCTCAACTGTTCGGCTGGTGATCATCCCGACGGAGTCTATTTCGCCTCCATCGATCTTTACAACAATGACCCCGAAAGCGTTCACGTGGATATACCGGTAGTCATGAATGTGGGGATGACCTCGGTCGATGGCGACGATGTTACGGCGGTGCCATTTCGCTCAATGCTTTGGCAGAACTATCCAAACCCGTTCAACGCCGCTACTGAGATCGGCTATACACTTCCCGCACTGACGGACGTCCGTATCGACATTTACAACCTCTTAGGAGAGCGAATCGAGACCTTGATGGAGGCCCGGCAAGAAGCAGGGGAGCACACCATAAGTTGGGACGCATCCAGTTACTCCAGCGGGATTTATTTCTACAAACTGAGCGCAGGAGACAAAGCTTTCATCAAGCGGATGACGTTGCTTAGATAACGCAGCTTTCCTGATAGCCACAAAACGGGTTGGGATGTGGTCCCAGCCCGTTCTGTTTTGCATCCCTATTTGCGGCAGCGTCAAATGTCGGCACCGGACACCATCTCCAGCCGACTTCGTAGGCTTGTCCGCATCATATTTCATCCCTTGATTTGCAGACGCATTTCTTGTATAGATTGTACTATGAAATGGTATTTCTTATTTCCACTTCTCTTCACAACAGGTCTTTTAAACTGTAGTGGTTTAGATCGCGATTATATGGAACTACACGAAAGGGCACTTGTCGCGGATATGCACTGTGACACGGTTCTCCGCATGAAGAGGGGATTCGATTTCTCTAAACGAGATACGACCGGGCACATGGATATCCCTCGCCTTATTGAGGGCGGTATCGACCTTCAGGTCTTTGCCTGTTTTCTGTCTACCGAAACACCGGTGGAGCAGTGCCGTCCGAAAACAGATGAAATAATCGATTCGCTTGAGGCTCAACTTACCCGCAACGCCGAAAAGATTGCCATTTGCAGGACCGCCGCGGAGGCGCTGAGGATCATACAAAGTGGGAGGATAGCCGCCTTTATTGGAATAGAAAACGGCGTCGCCATCGCCAACAGCTTAGATAACCTTCAGCATTTCTATGACCGTGGCGTAAGATACATGACACTAACGCATACCGCCTCCAACGACTGGTGCATATCATCGGCGGATACGGCGCCGGCGTTCAATGGCCTCACCGATTTCGGGCGGGAGGTCGTTAGGAAGATGAACGAACTGGGGATGATAGTTGACATCTCGCACGCCTCCATCTCGGCGGTTGGACAGGTATTAGAAGTAACCGAGGATCCCGTCATCGCATCTCATTCCTGCGTCCATAGCATCTGCCCCCATGACAGAAACCTGACAGATGAAGAGATCAAAGCCATTGCGGAAAACGGTGGGGTTATCGGCATAAACTTTTTCAGCGGGTATCTCTCTTCCGAATGGAACAGGCGATCGGACTCACTCTTCAAGGCTCACAGAACTGTGATCGATTCGATCAGGGCTTTATACCCGGAGGACCGCGAGAAGAGACATCAGGCTATGCGGCCTATTTTCGAGATGATGGATAGAGAGCTCGCTGAAATTGAGGTCAGCGTCACCACGATCGTTGACCATATCGATCATATAGTGAATCTGGTGGGCCCCGATCATGTCGGCCTGGGCTCGGATTTCGACGGGGTATTTAGCCTGCCCAGGGGTTTGTCCGATTGTTCGATGGTGCCTAATATCACTAAGGAGCTTGTAAGACGTGGCTATTCCGATGAGGATATCGAAAAGATGTTGGGCGGCAACTTCATGCGGGTGTTCAGGCAGGTCTGCGGCCCGTAAGAGATAGAACGGCGTCATCAGTATCAGCACAGAGGTGTCATGTCTTAAGGGTGCAAGCACAGGGAAATCTGAAACCAAAGGTTGCGATCTCTGGCCTCACGATATTCGAGGCACCTGGTTCGCGACCCCCAAGAGGTTGTCAAAGGATCTCGGATCCTATGGTGCCATCCGTTTTGGAAGACACACGGGAGCTAAGCGGCGGAGAATGTAAGCAGTTAGCCAACCTTGCGGTGCTTGCCGCCCGCTTTTAAGCTTGACATTTGGCTTTGGTCGGCTTATATATAGTATATCCATAAGGGAAGTGGGAGTTGATCTTTAACTTATTGATTCTTCCGACTCTTCCCGCACAGGAAGTGTATCTGAAATTGCTCGTTACCGGCGGAGGTGAGCGCCAAACCGCCTAAGTTTTAACCAACCCACCTTTTTCGAGGAGGATTTATCATGAAGAAGTGTTTGTTGTTCGTTGCGCTGCTCTGGATTGCTTCCAGCAGCCTGAGCCTGGCCACTATCATCCATGTGCCGGGCCAATACCCGACGATTCAGGAGGGTATCAATGCCGCCAATCCGGGGGATACTGTTCTTGTTGCCCCTGGCATTTACTACGAGAACGTCCTGATGGCGGAGGGGGTGAATCTCATCGGCTCCGGCATGGACAAAACCACCATAGATGGGAGAGGATTGTCCGATGTGGTCTCCTGTCTGACCATCAACAACTACCTGATAGAGAAGTTCACCGTCCAGAACAGCCAGCAGAGCGGCAGCACTCCCGGGAATGTCGGTGTCTTCCTGAATCCCCGCTCTTCAGTTGGGACTAAGACCGTCAGGTATTGCCGGGTCCGCCACAACGGGCACGGGGTTCAGGTGTGGAACGACTTCGGAGGTGTGACCTACGTCGAACACAACATCATCTGCGGTAATATCTACGACGGCTTTGACCCCTACTTGGGCACCACCCATTTAACGAACAACTCCATCGTGGATAACGGTCGGGACGGCTACCACGACTGGGCTGGCGGCGGTGTAGTCTACATAAAGAACAACATCTTCGCCAACAACGGGCGCTACGGGATCTTCAAGCACCGCGATACACCGGTCTATATCTCTTACAACGATGTCTGGAATAACGTGGAAGGGGCTTACTACGAGGGCTATTCCGGACCGCCGACACCCTTCGATCCCTATCCCGGCACCGGCGAGATTGCCGCCGACCCGATCTTTGTTGGCCCTGAGGTGGAGGATTATCATCTGAGATGGCATATCCCTTGCCTCGATGCCGCTGACCCCAATCTGCCTTTAGACCCCGACGGCACCCGCGCCGACATGGGAGCCTTCTATTTCGATCAAGATGTCGATGGAATTGTGGAGCTTTATCCACACGACACTCCCATTGTCATTCCACCTGACGGCGGAGACATCACCTATGACGGCTGGGTCTTCAATTTCTTCGGTCAGGCAGGCAGGGCTGATATCTGGACCTACGCCTTTGTTCCGGAGATGGGGCAGTATGGCCCTCTAAGTCTTTACGAGAATGTGAGAATTCCAGCCGACAGCCTCGGTATGAACGGGATCACGGAGCATGTCCCGGGAGCTGCGCCCGAAGGAGACTATGTCTTTGTCGCCTACGTTGGCGAGTATCCCAGCACGATAACAGACTCCTCCTGTTTCTACTTTACCAAGACTGGTTTAATCGCAGGTGGGATAGCCGATTGGTTTGATGGTGAGGGCTGGTTCAAGGAAGCGGGAGACCAGGTATCCAATCTTCCCGTCAACTATTCCCTGTTGCAGAATCATCCTAATCCGTTCAATGCCACGACGAGCATCAGTTACCAATTGCCCGTCGACTGTCGTGTCAAGCTCGAGGTTTACAACACGCTGGGCCAGAAGGTGGCAACATTGGTTGACGAAAGCCAGGAGGCCGGCTACAAATCTGTCACCTGGGATGCTTCAGCGGTCGCCTCTGGTTTTTATTTTTACAGGCTAACCAGTGGAGAGAGCATCTTAATCAGAAAGATGACATTGCTTAAATAGCTTTTTCCATGGTGAAATAGAACTTCGCCCGACAATACCAGACCAATTTCCTCCGGGAGGTACTATGAGAAGAGTCCTTTTGTTTTTGGGCGTAATCGCCCTCATGTCCGGAACAGCGTTTGCGCAAGATACGCTTTGGACGAAAACGTACGGCGGTAGCCTGAATGATATCGGCATCTCGGTATTGCAGGCTGCTGACGGAGGTTACGCTATCGGTGGATACACGAATTCACCCCCGGCACAGCTTTATGATTGCTACCTGCTAAGGACGGATGAAAATGGCGATTCCCTGTGGGCCGAAACTTACGGGGGTGAAGGCTCTCAACACGCCTACTGCTTGCAGCAAACGACGGACGGTGGATTTGTAATGACCGGATTCACCGAGGGGACTTCCCTGGATTCTCATGTTTATCTTCTAAAGACAGATTCAGATGGCGATTCCATCTGGGCACAAACCTACGGGGCAGATAGCCTGAACGAAACCAGCACCTGGGTGGAACAGACCTCCGATGGTGGGTACATCATCTCAGGCCATGCTTGGCGGCCGGTGACGGGCTTCGATTTCTTCCTGATAAAGACTGACCCTGATGGCAACGAAGAGTGGACCAGGTATTATGCTTGGTGGAATGCAGACTACGCCTATTGTGTCAGGCAAACCTCCGACGGAGGTTACATCTTAACCGGCGGTACCTCCTCGAATGAACTATACGAATATGACGTTCTTCTGATGAAATTGGACGCCATGGGCGACTCGGTTTGGGCCACCAGATACGGGGGCGATGATGACGACCGGGGCAATTGCGTGCTGGAGACTTCTGACGGAGGTTATGTCATCGCCGGATTTACGGAGTCCTTCGGTGCGGGAGGTAGAGATGTGTATTTGATTAAGACGGATGAGGGCGGTGATACTCTCTGGACCAGAACGCTTGGAGATACATATCACGACGCGGCAACTGCTGTCGCAGAGACATCTGACGGGGGATATGTCGTTACGGGGACGTGGAGTATACCCCAAGTTACCTTCGACGCTTACGTGGTAAGACTTGATGTCGCTGGCAATGTGCTCTGGTCGGGGCTCTACGGAGGTGAGGAGAGTGATGCCGGTTACTCCATCCAGCAGACCGATGATGGGGGATACATGCTTGTGGCCAGTACCGAATCGTTCGGTGCTGGCGGGGTCGATATCTACCTGGTTAAACTGGCTCCCGATGCGGTCAACGTTGAGGATAACAGCGATGGCCGGATCTCGCTCGACTTTGTTCTTTGCCAGAATTATCCCAATCCTTTCAACGCTGAGACCAGCATCGGCTACAGTCTAGCTGAGGCCGGGGATGTGAACCTCTCGGTTTACGACATCACCGGTCGCTTGGTGGCGACATTGGTGGACGAAAAGCAGATGGCGGGACACAGGTCGGTGGATTGGGATGCCTCGACTGTTTCCTCCGGTCTTTATTTCTACAAATTGTCCATCGGGGATTTCACTGAGACCAAGAGGATGATCTTGATCAAATAGGCTTGACAGGGGTGGGGCTAAGTCCCCACCCCGCAATTTACGTAACGAAGGTAATCTGATGAAAGGAACGATGGTTTTGGCGATTGTGATGAGCCTCATGTGTGTAAGGGGCGCCGTTGCCCTGGAGCCGGGCGACACTGTCTGGACCAGGATCTACGGGGGAGCCGGCTACGACGTTTGCAACTCGATTCAGGAAACGGCTGACGGCGGGTTCATCTTTGCAGGCCAGAACGGGTCTCAAGGTGGCATCTACCCCTGGCTGTTCAAAACCGATGCCGACGGCGACAGCCTCTGGGCGACATTGTACGTTGAAGCCACGACAAACACCTTGTTCGGATCTGTTCAGCAGACCTCCGACGGCGGCTACGTCGCTGGTGGACAGAGTCGGCAGAACTGGAACGTGAGCCGGGTCGACTACTACCTGGCGAAGACCGATAGCTTCGGCAACACCATCTGGACCCAGACTTACAGCACCCCGGGTCTCCAATGGGACTACGGGAAATCGGCGCGGGAGACGTTTGACGGCGGGTTCATTTTCGGGGGAGATACTGCTCCTGGCCCCAGGCCCTACGATTTCTATCTGGTGCGGACCGACGCCTCTGGAGATACCGTGTGGACCAGGACATACGGTGACACCGGGAGTTACGATGATAGGTGCAACTCGGTAGCCCTGACCTCGGACAACTGCTTCGTCATGGCGGGATACACCAACGGTCACGGCGCCGGCGGCTGGGATTTCTATCTCGTCAAGGTCGACGCAGACGGCGATACCGTCTGGACCAGGACCTACGGCGGTTCCTCCGGGGAAGAGGCTTTCTGCATACAACAGACTTCCGACGAGGGATTCATCATCGCCGGGTACACCACCTCCTTCGGTGCCGGCAATCAGGATTTCTACGTTGTGCGCACAGACCCCATGGGCAATACTCTGTGGGAGAGAACTTACGGCGGATACGACCACGACTACGCTAAATGCGTGAAGGAGACGCCTGACGGCGGATTCATCATAGTGGGGTCGACAGCGTCGTTCGGCGCTGGTTTCACTGACTGCTACATTGTCAGAACCGATGCCACCGGCGACACCCTCTGGACCAGAGCGTACGGAGGATATGACGACGAACGGGCCTATTCTGTCGACTTGACAACGGAGGGAGGATACATTGTCGGGGGACATACCACCACCTGGGGCTCCGGCAGCCACGATGTCTGGTTATTGAGACTTGCAGGCGAACAACCAACGGTTACGATGCAGTGCCAGTCTTTGACACCGGTGCTTTGCCGTGGCAAGAACCTCTATTTCAAGTTGACCATCGATAATGGTACCGGTGGCAACGTCTCCGGCACGATGACCTTCACCGGCTATGCCGGTTATGATTGCCAGTCGGGCAACGAATTGGTTGCCATCCCACGGAACAAGAGCTATGCTCCCGGCACCACGGAGGAGCATTACTTCTTCAAAGTCCCAAATGCTGTATCACCAGGTGAGTACAGCGTTTCGGTTGCGGGCAGTCTCGGTGGCTACGATCTCCATTGTTGCATGAACACGGACATTGTTCAGTGTCAGCCGTGGAGAATTGGCAGCGGCGCTGAGTGGGAGCTAATGGAGCTCGGCCGTCCGGAGGTTGCGCTTCCTACGGTCACCGAGCTTTATCAGAACTATCCTAATCCCTTTAATGCCAGCACTACTATCAATTACCAATTACCGGTCAGCAATTACGTCAAGTTGGAGGTTTACAACCTTCTCGGTCAAAAGGTCGCAACATTGGTGGACGGAAAAGAGGACGCAGGATATAAGTCTGCCATCTGGGATGCTTCGGAAGTCTCCTCTGGACTGTATTTCTACAAGCTCACCGCCGGGGATTTCACCGAGACCAGGAGGATGATCCTGGTAAAGTAGATTGGCGTTAGATTCACAGCAGATTAAACGAATTAAGCAGATCTAAATTCCCAGCTCGGGCGGGGGTTGCACCCCCGCCCGTCACAACATGTGTAGCTACTCCAGGTATAGGGCGGCGAATTTATCGCCGCCACATCTATGAACCTTGCTGTCGAATGCCCACATTTCCATACGGACCCGAACGGACGACAGTTTACGTCAGATGTAGGCATCTGACGCCACTCGAGAGGGAGAGACTTTATCCCTCTCCCTTAAGCTTTAACGGAGAACCACAAGAGTCCCCCGTAGTGAGATCTGTTCTAGTGATTTGCTATTCACAAAACTGCGGAAGGGGGGATTTGAACCCCCACGCCTTACGGCACTGCCCCCTCAAGACAGCGTGTCTACCAGTTCCACCACTTCCGCAATAAGGTTGTTTTTAACTACTTAGTGGTATCTGCCAGCGGTGGGAAAACCGCCTCCGATTGTTCGGCAACGTCGGGTCTCAGGGGCAGTTCATCAAGTCCCCGGGGAGTGCTCTGCATCTCCTTTAAGATTGCAGATTCCTGGCTACCTCCGCCACTGCCCGGCGTCATCAAGGCGAGACCCACGCAACTCAACATAAAGGCGATCGCAAAATAAGCCGTGGCCTTGGAGAGGAAACTGGCCGCCCCCCGACCGCCGAAAACCGCTCCAGTGAGTCCGCCACCACCTCCGAAAGCACCGGCCAAGCCCTCCCCCTTGGCGGACTGCAGCAGAACCACAATCACCAACGCTATACAGACCAGAACATGGACTACAATCAATAAAGCGTACAAGACTCCTCCACTCCTCTCTAACTCAGCACTTCAGGTCAGAATTTACTACGTTTATATCCCAAGTCAAGCCTTTTTTGGAGACCTTCGCCGGAAGACTACTCTTGTTCAGGTTGTAGGATTCTCCACCTCCCGGGCAATTGCGGCGAAGGATTCGGCTTTCAGACTTGCACCCCCCACCAGAAATCCGTCCAGCTCCGGTTGCTCAATCAAGCTCCTGGCGTTCTCGGGTTTCACCGAGCCCCCGTAGAGAATCCTCGTCCGCGAGGATAAATCGGCATCGTAGAGTTCCTTTATGAGTTCCCGGATGAAGAGGTGTACCTCGTTGGCTTGGTCCGGAGTTGCGGTCTTTCCGGTTCCAATTGCCCACACCGGCTCGTAAGCGATTATCGCCCTGTCTACCTCGTGGCTGGAAAGCTCCTCAAAGCCTCCGCGAATATGGTCTTCCACCACAGCTTCGGTTTTTCCTGCCTCCCTTTGTTCCAATCTCTCCCCGACGCACACAATCGGCGTCAATCCCCTCTCAATGGCGCTCTTAACCTTTCTATTCACCGACTGATTGTCCTCCCCGAAATACTGGCGCCTCTCGGAATGTCCAATAATCACGTATTTGCATCCCACCGAGAGCAACATCTCCGCCGAGACCTCTCCGGTGTATGCGCCGGAGCTCTCCCAGAAGAGGTTCTGAGCGCCCAAGCCGATGTTGGAACCAGCGAGAATCTTAGATAGAGAAGAAAGAGAGGTGAACGGTGGGCAGACCACCAGTTCCACCTCATTAAAAGATCTCAAGCTCTCCTTTAGGTGTTTGACAAGCTCGACCGCTCCGGGGTCGGTCATGTTCATCTTCCAGTTGCCGGCGACCACTTTTCGGCGCATACCTACCTCGTTCACTTATCGGTTAAAGCCGCAAGGCCCGGCAGTGTTTTTCCCTCCAGAAACTCCAGGGAGGCTCCACCGCCAGTCGAGATGTGTGACATCTTGTCGGCAAGGCCAGCCCTGGCGATTGCCGAGACGGAATCACCGCCTCCGATTATGGTAGTGGCGCCGCGGGAGGTTGCATCGGCCAGTAACTTGGCAATCTCGTGAGTGCCCTCTGCGAATTTGTCCACCTCGAAAACCCCCATGGGGCCGTTCCAGACGATGGTCATTGCGGGGTCGATTTTCTCTTTGAATATCTTTACGGTTTCAGGACCGATGTCCAAACCCTTCCAGCCGGGGGGGATCTCCTTTACCGAAATGGTTCTGCTTTCAGCATCCTTGCTGACATCCTTAGCAATGACACAATCCACTGGGAGGAGAAACTGCAACTTCTCCGACTCTACCCGCCGCAGAAGCGCCGCCGCCATCTCCAGACGGTCTTCCTCCAACAGAGAGTCGCCGATCTCAAATCCCTGAGCTTTGAGGAACGTGAACATCATCCCACCGCCGATCAAAAGGGCATCAACTTTGGGGAGGAGGTTTTCGATGACGTCTATCTTGCCGGAAATCTTCGCACCGCCCAGGATCGCCACGAAGGGTCTTTTCGGGGAGGTGACAACGTTGCCGAGATAGTCGATTTCCTTTTGCATCAGGTAGCCGGCGACAGCGGGTTTGAGATATTTGGTGATCCCCTCGGTGGAGGCGTGCGCCCGGTGGGAGGTTCCGAAGGCGTCGTTGACATATACCTCGCCTAACGATGCTAATCTCTCTGCAAATTCCGGATCGTTTTTCTCCTCTTCCGGATGAAAGCGGAGGTTTTCCAAGAGTAACACCTCCCCCTCCTTCAAACTTGAAACCTCGCTTTCGACCTCGGGACCGATACACTCGCCGACGAACTTCACCGGTTTCCCCAGAAGTTGTTCCAGCCGTCTTGCGACCGGGGAAAGCCTCATCTCCGGAACCACTTTCCCCCTGGGGCGGCCCAGATGTGACATGAGAATCGCTTTCCCGCTGGAATCGATGATCTTCTTGATCGAGGGCAGACTGGCACGGATGCGGGTATCGTCGGCGACCTCGCCCTTCTCTAAGGGGACGTTGAAGTCCACCCGCATAAGAACCCTCTTCCCCTTGAGGTCGACATCGTCAATTGTGAGCTTGTTCATACTCAACCCTACTGTGTCCGGTTGCGATTCTTTCAAGCGAGATTCTACCCCACATCCCGTATCGTGGTCACGGTCCCTTTCAGGCGGTAGCTGGTCTCGAAGGAGTTGAACAGGTTCAGGTACTGCTCCAGGTAACGAGTCATCAGGAAACGCTTCCGGACGCTCTCTCTGGCGTTCTTGCCTATGCGCTGCCTCAGCTTGCGGTCCTTGAGCAGCCGGACGATTCGGTCCGCAGTCTGCGCCACCGTCGATACCAAGAAGCCGTTCACTCCGTCCTCGATCTGGTGGCGGATGCCGCCGACCCTTCCGCCTATCACCGCAGCTTCCTTCCACATCGCCTCGGTCACGGTGAGGCCGAATCCTTCCCGAATGGACTTCTGAACGACCACCGCGGCCTTGCGCTGGAGAGCGTTCACCAAAGCGGAGTCCTGGCAGCTCAAGATGATTATGCGTTCCTCGCGGCTTCCAAGCAGGGACTCATAGACCTCCGGGCCTTCGGGGTCGTCGGTGGCGACATTTCCGAGGAGTACCAGGGTGGCCTCGACCTCCTTGCGGGCGATCTTGAAAGCCTCGATCACCCCCTGGGGATCCTTCCAGGGGTCGAAACGAGAGATCTGTACCACCAAGGGGAGGTCGGTGGGGATGTTGTAGCGCTGCAGGAGCTTCTCCATCTCCGGTTCGCTCAAGTCTCGGTTCTTGAGTGTGAAGGGATCGATGGCGGGCATGAAGAAGACCTGGGGAATCGACAGTTGCTGCATGTACTCCTTCAGACTGAAGACCGAAGCGTCGTATTTCTCGAGGAAGCGGGCCAGGTAGCTCCAGAGCCTGGGGTTGGGGTGGGAGAGATCGACATGACAGCGCCAGATCCAGGGCCCCCTCTTGGTGTAGTGGTTGATCAGCGGAAGCGGCTGGGGATCGTGAATTATCACCAGATCATGATCCAGGTGATTGCGAACGGAGTTCTCGAAATTGACCTCCTCGTACAACTGCAGCTCCTGCCTGGTGGGGACCACCTTCCCGCCCTGGAGGGCGTTGTGCATCTTCTTGGTAACGGTGAAGAAATCGGGGGGGCCGTGGACAATCCTCCAGCCGGTCTTGATTCCCAGCCCGTCCATAAGCAGCGTCCAGGAAGCCATGATCTCGGCCACCCCGCCGCCGGAGTAAGTGGAGTTGACGTTCACGAGGTGGAGGTTTTTGAGCGGCTCCGCCTTCTTTTTGATCCGCTCCACCGCCTCTTTGCCGATGAACGGCTGATAGTCGTCCACAGTGATTAGCTTCTGCATCTTTGTCACCGCCCAGCTTTGAGCCTGTTCTGAACTGCCTCACCTGTCAATTCGCGCAGGGCATCGGAAGCTATCCATCTGGCGCTCCCGGAGCCTATCTTCTTGATTGATGGAAGACTGGCACGAATGCGGGTGTCGTCTGCGACCTCTCCTCTCTCTAAGGGGACGTTGAAGTCCACCCGCATTAAGACCCTCTTCCGCTTGAGGTCGACATGGTCAATTGTCAGCTTGTTCATCTTCATCTTTGGACGAGGTTCCCACCTTTGACAGCAATTTATCCCAACTCTTGCTGGCGCCTTTTATGTACTGGTCGGGAGGGATAATCGGCTTTTCCAGTTTAGCCATAGTCTCCTCCGAGAGTCTCAGATTCTCAACTATCTCCTTGCCTGCCCTCCTTAGGAGCTTCTTATACTTACCGATGAAAGGTTTGAGTAGTAAACTTCGTTCTCGAAAAATCTCACCGCCGCCTCTGTAAATCTCTGCAATGACTTCAGAATGCAGATTTCTGGCAATCCTTCTAAATAACAAGCTTAAAACTTGAAAATGGCTCTGTTCCGGGAATCCACAATTTGAGATCACCACCATTTCGGGATATTTCTCGTATCTTTTCCGATGTCGATACTCGCCGTTTTCATCCTTTTCAAAATAAGGTGAAACGATGGGAATGAGCCTATCCATGAAATTCTTCATAATTCCGGTTACATTATCTACATAAAGGGGTGTTGCAAAAACAACAATATCCGAATCCACAAACTTCGGCAACAATTCCTCCATATCATCCTTGATTTCGCACTCACCGGATGTTCTCGTCCAGCAATTGAAGGTGCCCAAACAATGCTTTATCTCCTTTTTTACGAGGAAGATGTCCTCCACCTCAGCACCGGCTTCTCTTGCTCCCGTCAAGAACTCCTGCACCATAAAATGTGTATTCCCCCTCTCACCCCGAGGACTTCCATTAAAGACAGTAATTTTCACGATAAACCTTCCTTTTTCTGATCCGAAATGTCGTCTGGCCGCTTACTCACGAACCAACGCTTTAGCGATTTCTATTTAACAATCACATATTCTGCAAAGGAATGTGACTCCGGAACAGGTAGATTGTCATCAACAAGTCCGCGGATGTGTAGTTCAATAGCCTCATGCATATTTTTTTCTGCTTCCTCACGGGAAGCACCAGTAGCCACACACCCTGGCAAATCCGGAGAATAGGCAGAATAGTTGTCCTTGGCCTTTTCGATGACAATGAGAAAACGGTACAATTTGTTTAATCCTTTCTAATTCTCCAGGTTGAGACAACCTGGACTACGTAGATATGTTCTTTTCGATCTCTGAAACATGACTGCGGATGCAGAAAACAGCTATGCCCACGACCCGCTCGGGCGGGGGTTATACACCCGCCCGGCGTCTTAACCCATCATCATCGCCAACATTTCCACCATGCGGACAGAGAAACCCCACTCGTTGTCATACCAGGAGAAGATTTTGACCATGCCATCGCCCAATAACATGGTGGAGAGGGCATCGAAAATGGAGCTATGAGGATTGCCGACGACGTCGCAAGAGACAATGGGGTCTTCACAGTATTCTAAGATTCCCTTCATGGGACCTTCGGCTGCTTTCTTCATAGCTTCGTTGACCTGCTCAACGGTGGCTTTCTTATTGAGCTGAGCGACGAGGTCAACCAGGGAGCCGTCCGGGGTGGGGACTCTGACCGCCACTCCATCCATTTTGCCCTGTAGCTCCGGAATCACCAAAGAGATGGCCTTTGCCGCACCGGTGGTGGTCAGGATCATCGACATGGCCGCTGCCCTGGCTCTCCTGAGGTCCTTGTGCGGTGAATCCAGAATGATCTGGTCATTGGTGTAGGCGTGGATGGTGGTCATGAAAGCATATTTGACCCCGAAACTGTCAACCAAGACCTTGGCAACGGGACCAAGACAGTTGGTGGTGCAGGAACCGATGGAGATGATGTCGTGCTTCTTGGGATCGTAGCCCTTCTCGTTCACGCCGATGACGAAGGTGCCGTCGGGGTCCTTGGCGGGAGCGGAAATCAGGACCTTCTTGGCGCCGGCGGTGATATGTTTGCCGGCGCTCTTCTTGTCCCGGAAAAGGCCGGTCGATTCCACCACGATATCGACCCCCATGTCTTTCCAAGGCAGATTCGCGGGATCTCTCTCCGTTAATATCTCCAACTTCTTGCCGTCAACGAGGAGGGAGTTACCCTCAACCTTTACCTCTCCGGGAAAGATTCCGTGAATGGAATCATACTTCAGCAGGTGTCCCAGGGTTTTGGCGTCGGTGATGTCGTTGGCGGCCACGAATTCCAAATCCGGATTCTTGTAACCCGCCCGATAAACCAGACGCCCGATTCTTCCGAAACCGTTTATTCCGATCTTTACTGCCAATTTTACCTCCTGGAATAGTGGTTACTGGTGAGTAGTGAGTGGTGATCTGCTTATCGCAAAAGAGACAATCTTTCCATTATATCTATCCCGGTGGCGGAGGCCACCAGGCTGCC
>Ga0209979_1001740_pt1 | contig 22814 bp, 23 predicted proteins | sample AnhtaG_FD_183114 | JGI IMG/M metagenome (GOLD analysis project Ga0209979, IMG submission 183114) | Deep subsurface microbial communities from Anholt, Denmark to uncover new lineages of life (NeLLi) - Anholt_01485 metaG (SPAdes) (version 2) | ecosystem: Environmental > Aquatic > Marine > Oceanic...
ACGAAAAAGGCCGTTCATGAGCGGCCAGCGTACTCCACCAGCACCTCGTCAGGGAAGTCGGCGTTGGAGTACACCCGCTGAACGTCGTCCAGCTCTTCGAGGGTGTCCAGCAGCTTCAGCACCTGCCCCGCCTGCTTGTCATCGAGGCTGATGGTGCTCTTAGGGATCATGGACAGCTCAGCCGAGGCCACGGGCACCTCCATCTCCTCCAGAGTCCTTCGCACCCTCTCCAGATCCCCCGGGGCCGTGTGCACCTCGACCCGCTTGTCCTCGATCTCGACGTCCTCGGCGCCGGCATCGATGGCCATCAGGGCGATCTCTTCGGGGTCCCTGTCGGACGCTTCGATGAGGATCAGGCCCTTGCTATCGAACTGCCAGGCCACGCAGCCGCTCTCCCCCAGGCTGCCGCCGCCGCGGGAGAACGTGGTGCGCAGGCTGGATACGGCCCGATTGCGGTTATCGGCGAGGACGTCCACCATGATGGCCACGCCGCCAGGGCCGTATCCCTCGAAGGTGGCCGCGACGAGCTGGGCTGCGCCTTCGAGCTGGCCGGTGCCCCGCTTGATCGCCCGGTCGACGGTATCGGCGGGCATGTTGTTCTCGCGCCCCTTGACCAGAGCCAGGCGCAGGCGGGGGTTCATCTCGGGGTCGCCGCCGCCCTCGCGAGCAGCGATCATGATCTCGCGGCCGAGCTTGGTGAAGATCTGGCCGCGCTTGGCGTCGCTGGCGCCCTTATGGCGCTTGACCTGAGACCAGTGCGAGTGACCACCCATGGCGGGCCTCCCTAGTGTCGCTTGTCGCTGCCCTATTCTAGCAAAGAGGCGGGAAGGCGGTCAAAGCGGCGGGCGGTCGGTTAGATGACACACCCTGAAGGTTGCGTATATGCTGCCATGACTGTCTTTGACAACGGAATGGCTCAAGGAGATAATAGACTCCTGATGAATGTGACTCTGGCTGTCCTTGCCGACTACGCTAATACATCCAAAGAGGGCAAGCTAAACATATTAGGTGTTTTCAGCGAGATAAATCCTCCGGTTCTGCCGTGGAACCTCCCTCAGATGTATGTAGTAGTATCAATGGAGGCGGAGCCTTCTGAAGCTGGTATTGAGATGCCGTTCAGTACTCTCCTATGGGATGGAGATGGGAAGGAAATCCTAAGCATCGAACAGAAGATCATCGTTCCACAGCCGAGCCGCCCAGGGGCACACACCATGATTAACAACATCATTGCATTGGCGGGTGTCCCATTTAACAAACCAGGGGAATACGCATTCTATATCCGAGTCGCAGGGGAGCAAAAGCGACAGATCGCATTCCGTGTACATGAGCCAGCAAAAGGACCAGCCACATGATTCCAGTTATTATCGAGCGGGAGTACCGAGGCCCATACCTGGGCGGTTCACAGCTGTATCAATCACCTGCCCAGCCTGTGCAGGTTGACCCAGGGATCACAACAAGGGACGAAACTGTGACCATGATTCGCCATTATGAACGACCACCACAAGCGGTACTGACGGAAGCCGAGGCACCTGCGCTGGCGAAGATTTGGGACAATGACAGCGATGCAATTTTCGATACCATGTGATCCAGGCGATGTTGTCCTTGTGAATTTCCGATTTGCTGACAGGCCCCAGGTAAAGAAGCGCCCCGCCGTCGTACTAAGCGTACCGCAATACCAGCAATCACGGTCAGATGCAGTGATGGTTGGCCTCACAACTGGATTAGGTCGCAATTATTTTGGCGATTGTCCGATTCAGGAGTGGCAAGCGGCAGGCCTGCCCAAGCCCAGCGTTGCTAAAGGCGTTATTCAGACCATCTCTCAAAACACAGTTGACCGAAGGCTAGGCGCATTGACCTCTGATGACTTCAGCCGTGTTCAGGGCAGCGTTAAGGAAATACTTGGCCTTTGATGAATAAGGACAAGAGACGACGCCACGAAGATACGACGCTATCACGTTAAGCGCCACCTCCATCGCCCCCTACTCCCCCACCGTCACGTTATCGATCAGCCGCGTGCGGCCGATGCGCACCGCCAGCGACACTATCGCCGCCCTGTCGGCGAGGGTCTCCAGCTCGGCCAGGGTCTCGCCGTCAGCCACGCTCACGTACTCCACCCTCGCCAGCGGCTCCGAGGCGAGCACGTCCCGCATCCCCCCGCGGATGACCTCTGCCCGCCGCTCGCCACTATCGAAGAGCTCTCGCGCGCGGCAGAGCGAGCGCCAGAGGACGGCGGCCGCCCGCCGCTCCTGAGGCGAGAGGTAGGCGTTGCGGCTGCTCATCGCCAGACCGTCGGGCTCCCGCACTGTGGGCACGGCCACGACCTCCACGCCCATGTTCAGGCCGGCCACCATCTTGCGGATGACGGCCAGTTGCTGGCCGTCCTTCTGGCCGAAGTAGGCCCGCTGCGCCTGCACGACGTTGAACAGCTTGGCCACCACGGTGGTCACCCCCCGGAGATGCCCAGGCCGAGAAGCCCCCTCCAGCCGGCCGGTGAGCGATTCGCCCATCTCCACCCAGGCGTCGAATCCCTGGGGGTACATCTCCTCCACGCCGGGCATGAACACAATGTCTGTCCCCTCCTGCTCCAGCAGGCGCAGGTCGCGCTCGGGGTCGCGAGGGTAGCGTTGGTAGTCCTCCTGAGGGCCGAACTGAGTGGGGTTGACGAAGATGCTGACCACCAGGTGCTCGTTGTCGGCGCGGGCGCGGCGCACCAGCGACAGGTGGCCTTCGTGGAGGTAGCCCATGGTCGGGACGAGACCGACGCCGCCGGTCATCTGAGCGCGCAGGTGGCGCATCTCCGCCACTGTAGTCACGACTTGCATGTTGACCGAACGTCAGCCGCATCCCCACTGGCCGGCGAGCGGGGATGCGGCGAAGGCTAATCGAAGCTGCTCTCGTCTAGACGAAATGGGTCAACTCAGAGAGGGCCGCCTCGTCCATAATGAAGCTCTCCTTCTCGGTGGGGAATTGGCCCTCTGCCACCTCGGCCATATACTCTCGAACGGCTCGGCCGGCATCTTCTGCCAACTGAGCGTACTGTTTGGCGTGCTTGGGCACGAATTCGGGGTAGAGCCCGAGCATATCGTGGAGCACCTGTACCTGGCCATCACAGTGGGGCCCCGCGCCGATGCCAATGGTGGGTATGCTCACCCGCTCGGTGATAAGCTCGGCCAGGGCGGCGGGAATCGTCTCCAGGACGATGGCGTAGGCGCCCGCCTCTTCCAGCGCCTGGGCGTCGTTGAGGAGCTTGACGGCGGCCGCCGGCGTCTTGCCCTGCACCTTGTATCCGCCGAACTGGTGCAGCGACTGGGGCGTCAGGCCAATGTGGCCCATCACCGGAATGCCCGCCTCCACCAGGCGGCGCACGGTTTCGGCGACTGTCTTGCCGCCCTCCAGCTTGACAGACTGCGCGCCTGCCTCCTGCATCAGGCGGCCAGCGTTGCGCAGGGCATCCTCGGGCCCCGCCTGATAGCTCATGAAGGGCATGTCAGCCACCACGTGCGCTCGCTGGCTGCCGCGCACCACCGCCTTGGTGTGGTGGATCATGTCGGCCATGGTCACCGGCAGGGTGGAGTCGTAGCCCAGGACAACCATACCCAGGCTATCGCCCACCAGGATGATCGGCACGCCCGCCTCGTCCAGGATCCTGGCGGTGGGGTAGTCGTAGGCGGTGAGCATGGCGATCTTCTCGCCCCGCTTCTTCATCGCCTTGAGGTTGTGGATGGATACGCGCTTCATGTCGCCCCCCTACGCCACCGCTTCCTGGCGCTCGACAGCCGCACCGCCCACGCTCACGATCTTGTTCTCCTCATCGACGTAGATCAGCTTGGGCAGGAAGCGCGGCGCCTCCTCCTCGCTGACCGACCCATAGGCCAGGATGATGACCAGATCCCCCTTGTGGACAAGGTGAGCAGCGGCGCCGTTGATCACTACTCCGCCGCTACCCCGCTCACCCTCAATGACATACGTCTCCAGGCGAGCGCCGTTGGTTATGTCGAGCACGTGCACCAGCTCAAAGGGCAGGAGATCCGCCGCCTCTATGAGGATCGGATCCAGGGTAAGGCTGCCTTCGTAGTCGAGATCGGCCCCGGTGACGTGGGCTCGATGAATCTTGCTCTTGAGCATGGTCCTCATGTCGGTCCCCCCATCTGCTGGCTCGCCTGGCACAAGAAAAACCCTCTCGGACTGCGACCGAGAGGGCTTCGCAGATAGCCACTCCCCGACTCTATGTGCCGTCTCGGTCGGTTGCCCGATCCAAGCGAGCTCTGGCTTCCCGGATATGGACGGCGCTTGTCGCGCCTTAGCTTACCGCCTCATGGGTCGGTAGCAATCATAATATACACAGTTGACGACCGAATGGCAATAGCCCTTGACCGAATACCTGAAACCCGATTCAATAGAACCACAGCCTTCGAACCGCTGCAAGAGCGCTCAACGTCTCTCGCTCCCGATTGCGTATTCCTGCGTCTTCACTTGAGCGCCAACGCTTACGAGTTAGAATGACCGCTCGCTCTCTCGGGGTACTTCTGCTTCTGGGCTCCGTCTGGGGAGCCTCCTTCCTATTTATCAAGGTAGTGGTGGAGGAGACCTCGCCGCTGGCCCTGGTGCAGGGACGAATCACCTTTGGCGCCCTGGCCGTCGTCGCCGTCATGGCCTTCGATCGTCGTCCTTCAGCCAGGACGTCCCCCCGCCTATGGGCAAAGGTGGCGGGCCTGGCCGTGCTGAGCAACATCGTGCCCTTCCTTCTCATATCCTGGGGCGAGATCCACATCGAGAGCGGCACCGCATCCGTCCTCAACTCCACGATGCCTCTGTTCACAGCCCTCTTTGCCAGCCTCGTCCTGGTGGACGAGCGGTTGACCTGGCTCCGCCTTTCCGGCCTCCTCCTGGGCCTTCTGGGAGTGGCCGTCCTCACCGGCGGCGACATCATAGATGTCACCGATTCCAGCGTTCTGGGGCAGATGGCCGTGGTGGGCGCCGCAGCCTGCTATGGCGCCGGCGCTGTCTATGCCCGGATACTCCTCCACTCCGAAGATCCCCTCAACCTATCCAGGCTTCAACTAGTGATTGGAGCCCTCATCCTGGCGCCAGCCCTCTTCGCCGTAGACGGAGTCCCCAATTACAACCTTAGCCTAGAGGCTTGGCTGTCTCTCATCACTCTGGGTGTATTGGGCACCGGCCTGGCCTACATCGCCTTCTTGTGGCTACTGACTACGGAAGGCAGCGTCAGAACCTCTCTGGTAACCTATGTCATCCCCGTCACGGGGCTGATCCTCGGTTGGGCCGTCTTGGATGAGTCGGTCGGCATCAACAGCATTGTCGGGTGCGGCCTGATCATCCTAGGGGTAACGACCGTTATACAGCGCCGTTGAACCCCCCCCAGCTGCCGCGGCTCCCTCCTCGGCGACCCTCACAATGGAGGCACCTCCAGCTAGCGCCGCCATTCGCCTAGAGAAGGCACGTCCGCCAGCCCTCGCGCCTCCGCCACCGCCCGCACGATGGCTCGCTCCACCGCCCGGGCGGCCAGCGCGCCCAGCGCAATAAGATCGACAGGAGCTTCCGCCGCCCCTGTGGCCAGGGAGAAGAAAACGTCGCCGTCCACAGGCGTGTGAGCGGGGCGAACGGTCCGCGCGAGACCATCGTGGGCCATCACCGCCAGGCGATAGGCCTGCTCCCTGCTCAGGCGAGCGCTGGTGGCCACCACGCCGATGGTGCTGTTGGTGAACCCGCCAGACAGCGCCGAGGCAGGCCGCCGCCGCAGGATCTCCAGGGTGCTTAGGAAGCCGCCCTTCTCGTCGCGTGGGCCAGCCAGGATGCGGCCGCTATCGGGGTCAACGACCTCGCCGAAGCAGTTCACCGCCACCAGCGCCCCGACGACGACATCGTCCGCCACCCGTTCGGCGGCGGTGCCGATGCCGCCCTTGAGCGCTCGCTCCATGCCCAGGGCCTTGCCCACAGTGGCGCCGCTGCCCGCGCCCACGCTCCCCTGGGAGATTCGACCGCCCTTGGCTGCCCGGCAAGCGGCGTAGCCAGCGGCGGCATCGGGGCGCACGTCTGAGCGGCCGACAGACAGGTCGTAGAGAACGGCCCCCACCACGATGGGCACCAGCCCGCCGGGGGTAGGGAAGCCAACGCCCTCCTCCTCCAGGTAGCGCATCACCCCCGCAGCGGCATCCAGGCCGAAGGCGCTGCCGCCGCTGAGGAGGACAGCGTGGACGCGCTCCACCAGATTGCCGGGGCGCAGGAGATCGGTCTCGCGGGTGCCGGGGGCGCCGCCCCGCACGTCGACGGCAGCCACGGCGCCTCCTTCGCAGAGAACGACGGTGCAGCCGGTGGCCGCCCGCCGATCGGTCCAGTGGCCGACGCGCAGGCCGGCAACCGAAGTCACGCCGTCATGGCCCGACATTTGGCACCGACTTCAGCCGCTCCGTGCTTGATATGCCTGCAGGAAGTCGTGCGAGTCGACGAACTCCCAAGCACCTTCAAGAGCCGCAACGCATTCGTCAAAGCTGCGGAGCTCGTCAGGTGTCCGCCTTAGCGGTTCCCAAGGCACCCGCCCCAGCGGATTGAACAAGTACAGGGACTTCCACACCAACGGCCTCTGCCTCCCAGCTGCGCGGTCTTCCTCTATCGCAAAGACACTGCGGAAAGTGGCCAGGTGATCGCGCAACACTTGAACATTGTGCATGGTGTTCAGGAGGACCAGATTGCCCGAGACGGCGTCGGGCGACGCGCTAAACAGTCCCTCGTCCCTGACTCCCTTCGGAAAGAACTCAATCTTTTCGTTGAGCTTGCGCAGCACTTCCTCCAGCTTGAGCACGGTGCTCCAAACCTCGTAGATCCCTATGTGCAGGGTGCAGTCCGGATCGCGAAGGCTGCGGCCGCTTAAGCACTCATAGGTCACCACATCGATGGAGCCCCTGTGGCCGTAATAGGAATATGGCACCTCGGCATGGACTTCACCGTCGATGGCCAGTTGCGACGGGAGCCACCTGACCAGCGCTTCCACCGTTGCGGCGTGCGCTTCATCCTCCAAAGGCACGGCTCCCTCCCTGCGGCGCGGCCTTCGATAGCCCAGATCTCTTACCGCTAGCTCTCCCGCTCCCAGGCTACGGACATGCCCATGCCGCTGCCGATGCACAATGTCGTCAGGCCCCAGCGGGCGTTGCGCCGCTCCATCTCGTAAGCCATGGTCGCCACTAGGCGGCCGCCGGTGGCCCCCAGAGGGTGACCCAGAGCGACAGCACCGCCGTTGACATTCAGCCGCTCATCCCATTCGCTCGTGCCCAGCCCGCGCATTACCGCAACGACCTGGCAGGCGAATGCCTCGTTCAGCTCGATGAGATCGAACTGGTCCAGAGTCATGCCGGTGCGCTGGAGCAACTTCTGGGTGGCGGGCAGCGGGCCGATGCCCATGACCTCGGGGTCGACGCCGATGGTGGCGGCAGCGCGGAAGGTTAGCAGCGGCTTGTAGCCCAGCTCCTTGGCCTTCTCCTTGGACATCAGCAGCACCAGGGTGGCACCATCGGTGCGAGGGCAGGAGTTACCCGCCGTCACCGTGCCGTCAGCCGTGTAGGCCGCCTTCAGAGTGGCCAGCTTCTCCAGGCTGCTCCCGCGGCGGGGGTTCTGGTCCTTGTCTATAGTCTCGGTGCGACCATCGAGGTACTCGATGGTGAGGGGGACGATCTCCCGGTCGAATTTGCCTGTGTCCTGAGCAGCCACCGCCCTCTCCTGGCTCGCCTGGGCGAACTTGTCGGCGTCCTCGCGGGAGACCTTATAGACCTCGACCAGCTTCTCCGCCGTCTGCCCCATGTTCATGATCCAGGGCGCCTTTATGCTGAACCACTGGGGCAACAGCTTGGCCTGCTTATCCGGGTACATCTGCCAGCTTTCCCGCTTCATGAACTCCATCATGACCTGGGGATTGTCTATAGTGAGAGCATCGCCCCCGGGCGGTATCGGCCCTGTACGGTCCATCGTCTCCACGCCACCGGCCAGGACAATGTCCGACATGCCGCACATGATGGCGTGAGCCCCCATCGTTATCCCCTGAAGAGCAGACGCACACTGCTTGTTTATGTCGGTGGCGGAGATGGTGTCGGGGAAGTCCGCCTCGAACAAGTAAGTGCGGGCGCGGAGCAGCACGCCCGCCAAGCCCACCGAGCCCATGCTGAGCTCGTCTATCAGGTTCGGATCCAGCTTGTTCCGCTCGACGATAGCCTTGAGCAAAGGCACCACCAGGTCCACGTGGGTGATATCCTTCAAGACGCCTCTGCCTCCTGCCCTTGCGAAAGGCGTGCGCACGGCGTCAACAACGACGGCCTCTGTCATCCTCTTCCTCCTTTCAGCGGCCTACGACGCTTGATTCACCGTTGACAGCGCGGGCAGAAGTGAGTGCTCCGCCCGCTCAGTTTGATACGCTCGATGGACGTGCCGCAGTTGTAGCAGGGCTTGCCGGTACGCCGATAGACCTTCACGTGCCACTGGTGCTGGCCTTCCCGGCCGTCGGCGTCCACATAGTCACGGAAGCTGCTGCCGCGATGGCCCATCGCCTCCAGCAGCACCTCCCCGATAGCCTTGCTCAACCGTCTCAACTCGTCGCGGGCCAGGCTCTTGCCCGGCCGGCGAGGGTGGATGCCCCCCACAAACAGCGCTTCTTCCGAGTAGATGTTGCCCAGGCCGGCCAGCGCCTCCTGGTCCATCAGCACCGCCTTGATGGTAGCCGATCTGCCATTTATGAGCGAGCGCAGGCCCTGCCAGGTCAGGCCCTCCAGGGCATCGGGCCCTAGCTTACCCACGACCGGCTCCAGTTCCTCCACCAGCCACATACTGCCCAGCTTGCGCAGGTCAGTGTAGCGCAGCTCGCTGCTATCATCCAGTGAAAAGGAAATCCAGAGATAGTGATCGTCTGCCGCATCCTTGCAGCGATGGAGGAGGGCCCCCGTCATGCGTAGGTGAATGACGAGGTAGCGCCCGTCGGAGAGACGGAAGAGCAGATACTTGCCCCGACGGGACACATCCTCGATGCGCCGCCCGGGCAGGGCACGGGCAAACTCGGCTGGCGATGGCCACCGAATGATACGCTCCGCCCCCGGCAATACGCGGACCCCGGTGAAGCTGTGCCCCACCACCCGCGACAGGAGATCGCGGCGTATGGTTTCCACTTCGGGCAGCTCGGGCACCTCTGCCCCCTCTGAACAGTGCAGCCGGGGCCAGGCCTCAAGGGGCAACGAGCACGGGCTCAGACCGGGGCAGGCTAGTCCTCTTCTTCCTCGACGGAGATGGCGAGCTTGACCACGCGAGCATCCCCACCCTCGAGGCCCCAGGCTTCGGCGTCCCGTTTGGCCTCGTCCCAGGTCTCGTCCACCCACTTGAGGAGCTCCCGGAGATCCGCCAGGCTTGTGATCTCAGGTATGTTGCCTTTGGCAACGTAGCCACTTAGCTTGATCATTCCATTTCCTCCTTAGCCCGCGACAGTTGGCAACAAGTATAACCTGCTAGGGTGGTCGTTGATCAACCTCGTGTGACCCCGGGCCTTCAAGCAGCGGCCCTGGGCGCGTCTGGACTAGCCGCGGGGCGAGCCGCCGGGGGTAGGACTGACCCCGGTCCAGAACATCGCCGCGCACGGCCCCTACCTCCCGCAGTCCGAACATCGTGACGTTATGTCGTGCTCACTGAGGGGGGTTGCGGCCATCGATGATTTCTTCTGCCGCAGACGTGTCCAGAACGCTATAGATTGCGGGAACTCGCGTGTAGATGCCCGGTTTGTCATCGCTGGGCAAGCGCTCTAGGACAATGATCTCGAAGCCGTCCCCAAAAGCCTCGCTGGTATACCAGACGGCGACGGCGGGGTATCCACGGATAGTGCCAGCCTGGGCAAAGCTGCCCCGGAGACTCATGGGGATCTCAAAAGGTAAAGAGTGGAAGTAGGCCCGCCAGGGGGGAGGGCTGCCTACTAGGCTCACCGCCGCAACCCTCCCATCCTCTTTCCGTCCCACCGGAGAGGGGCCAAAATAAGTGGAATACAGCTCGGAGTCCATGGCCTCTTGGGTAGTGGCCCTCTGCCACTCTTCAGCAGGACAATCTCCGTAGCAGCGCTCGGTGAACGAAAAATATTTGCCTAAGGTCTCTCCAGGCGCAACGTAGTCCCATTTGCCGTCGAGATCGAGGGTCGCACTGGGCTGGCCTCCACTATTACCGCCCACCTTAACGGCCAATACAAGGATAGCGACCAAAATGGCGGCTCCAGTAGCAGCCGAGACATAGACCCAGGGTCTCTTGATGAACCGCATGATTCTTCCCACCGGTGTAGCCGCACGCCTGGCTACTCCATCTCCCCCCAGTTCTCGCCGACCTTGATGTCCACCTTCAGGGGAACCCTCATCCGCCTCTGGCGGAGAGGCATGATATCCAGCACCAGCTCCCGCACAGCGTCGACCTCCTTGGCCGGACACTCGAAGATCAGCTCGTCGTGCACCTGGAGGATCATCCGGCTGGCCAGACGGCGGGCCTGCATCTCAGCGTCGATGCGGTTCATGGCGATCTTGATGATATCGGCGGCCGTCCCCTGCACCGGCATGTTTATCGCCGCCCGCTCGGCGGCCTGACGGACGTTAACGTTGGGGGAGTTGATCTCAGGGATGTAGCGACGGCGACCCAGAAGCGTCTCAGCGTAGCCCCGCTCCCGCGTCCGCTGCACCGTCTCCTCGCTGTACTTGCGGATGCCGGGGTACTTGGCGAAGTAGGTCTTGATGAACTCCGCCGCCTCCTGCCGCGAGATGCCCTCCCGCTGGGACAGGCCGAACTCGGTGAGACCATAGAGCACGCCGAAGTTGAACACCTTGGCCCGCCGCCGCATCTCCGGCGTCACCTCGGATAGGGACACGCCGAACACTTGCGAGGCGGTGGCGGCGTGAATGTCCTCATCCCGTTCGAAGGCGCCGACCAGCGCCGGGTCCTCGGTGATGTGGGCCATGATCCGCAGCTCGATCTGGGAGTAGTCGGCCGAGAGAAGCAGGGGGTCGGGCCCGATGTCACCGGCCACGAAGGCCCGCCGCACCTGACCGCCCAGCTCCGTGCGCACGGGGATGTTCTGGAGGTTGGGGTTGCTGGAGGACAGGCGGCCGGTAGCAGTCGCCGTCTGGTTGAAGTCGGTGTGGACGCGGCCTGTGCGGGGGTTGATCAGGCCGGGCAGGGCATCGACGTAGGTGGACCTGAGCTTGGTGAGCTCTCGGTATTCGTGGATCTGGTCGATGATCGGGTGGAGCCCCCGCAGGCCCACCAGCGACTGGGCGTCGGTGGAGTAGCCCAGCTTGGTCTTGCGCGTCTTGGGCAGGCCGAACTGCTCGAAGAGCACCTGGCTGAGCTGCTGGGGCGAGCCGATGTTGAAACGATGGCCCACCTGCCCGCAGATCTCCTCCTCGACCCTGGCGATCTCGCCGGCCAGAACCTGGGACATCTCCCGCAGCACGCTCACGTCCAGGGCCACGCCCGCCATCTCCATGCGGGCCAGCACCGGCACCAGGGGCATCTCCACCTCCACGAACAGCGACCAGAGGTCCTGCTGGCGCAACTCCTCCTCCATCAGCGAGCGCAGGTGGCCGGTCATGTCGGCGTCGGCGCAGGCGTAGCGGCCGGCCATCTCCACGTCCACGTCGGCCATGGAGATCTGCTTAGCCCCCTTGCCGATAAGGTCGCTGATAGGCGTCATCTCGATGCCCAGGCGCTTGGAGGCCAGCCATTTGAGGGAGAGAGCGCCCTCGCCGCGTCGGTAGCTGCCGCCGCCGCCCTCGCCCAGCAGGTAGGCGGCGATCATCGTGTCGAAGGTCAGGTTGCGGGTCCAGACGCCCTCGCCGGCCATGACCACCATGTCGTACTTGCCGTTGTGGGCCACCTTCTCGATGCCTTCGTCCTCGAACAGAGGCCCCAGCCGCCGCAGCACCGTCTCCAGCGGAAGCTGGTTGGCGGCCAGGCGGTGGCCGACGGGGATGTAGCAGGCCTGGCCCGGCCCCAAGGCGATGGCGATGCCCACCAGCCGCGCCCGCATGGCGTCGATGTCAGTGGTCTCCGTGTCGAAGGTGAACGACCTCTGAACCTCGATACGCCGGGCCAGGGCTTCCAGCTCCTCCTCTGTCTGCACCAGGCGATAGTCCACCTCAGCGGCGGCTTCTTCCACCGCCGGCGCTGGCCCCGCCTCCTCCACCGCTGCCGGCTCCAGGTCGGGCAGGCGGGGAATCAAGCTGCGAAACTCCAGCTCGCGGAAGAGGTCGAGTACCTTATCGCGGCCGTACCGCTCGAAGCGGCAGGCCTCCAGATCGAGGGTGACGGGGGCGTCGGTGACGATGGTAGCCAGGGCCTTGCTCTTCAGGGCCTGCTCGCGATAGGTGCGCAGGGCCTCCCGCAGCCGCTCCGGCTCCACCTCGTCGATGTGCTCCAGGACGCCCTCCACGCCGCCGTATTGCTCGACCAGCCTGACAGCCGTCTTGTCGCCCACGCCGGGCACGCCGGGAATGTTATCGGAGGCATCGCCCTTAAGGCCCTTGAGGTCGGTCATCTGCTGCGGCCACACGCCGTAGCGCTGGTGCACGTCCTCGGCGTCTTCGTATATCACCGTGTCCCGCTGGTAGGGGCGAAACATGAAGAGATGGACGCCCGGCTGCACCAGCTGGGCGATGTCGCTGTCCAGGGACACCAGATACGTCTCGATGCCCTGCTCCGCTGCCTGGTGTGCCAGTGTGCCCAGCACGTCATCGGCCTCGAAGCCCGCCAGCTCGTAGATGGGGATACCGAACGTCTCGATGACCTCACGACAGCGGCCGATCTGAGCCCTCAGGTCCTCGGGCATCTCGGCGCGGTGAGCCTTGTAGGTGGGCTCCTGCTCGTGGCGGAAGGTGACCCTGCCCTTGTCCAGAGCCACCGCCAGGTGGGTGGGCCTCAGCTCCTGGAGGACAGAGAGCAGCGTGTTAGCGAAGCCGTAGGCGGCTGTCACCACCTCGCCCGTCTTGCGCACGGTGAGGGGCTCCTTCACAGCGTGATAGGCGCGGTGGATGATGCCGTGGCCGTCTAGAAGGACCAGCAGAGGCTTATCGCGCTTCTCGCTCACAAACGGATTATAGCACCGGCGGTCTCGCGCCACACCGTGCCCTGAAAGCCGCGCCATTCCCCCGCGAGGACGCACCGACCGCTGTGCCTGCCTTCTGTTGACTTGCCGAAAAGGCAGGGCTTATGATTCCCCTGCCCAGCAAGGAGGAAGCTATGGACATCCCCAGAGAAAAGCTCATCGAGATGTACGAGCGCATGGTGACCATTCGCCGCTTCGAGGAGGGGGCAGCCGGCCTGATGCGCGACGCCCGCATCAAGGGCTTCATCCACCTCTACGCCGGCGAGGAAGCGGTGGCAGTAGGGGCCTGCTTCGCTGTCGGTAAGGAGGACTACATTGCCAGCACCCACCGTGGTCACGGCCACCTCATCGCCAAAGGCGGCGACCCCAAGAACATGTACGCCGAGCTCTTCGGCGCCCAGGACGGCTACTGCCACGGCAAGGGAGGCTCCATGCACATCGCCGATCTAGACCTGGGCATCCTGGGAGCCAACGGCATCGTCGGCGCCGGCCCGCCGATCGCCGTGGGGGCTGCCTTCGCTGCCCAGTACAAGGGCGAGCGAGGGGTCTCCCTCTGCTTCTTCGGCGACGGCGCCACCAACCAGGGCACCATCCACGAGGCGATGAACATGGCCGCCGTCCTCAAGCTGCCCGTGGTCTTCATCTGCGAAAACAACCTCTACGGCGAGTACACCCGCCAGGACCGCCACCAGACCATCAAGGACATCGCCGAGCGGGCCAAGGCCTACGCCATGCCCGGCGTCACTGTGGACGGCATGGACGTGCTCGCCGTGCATGAGGCAGTCAGCGAGGCAGTGGAGCAGGCCCGCCGCGGCGAGGGGCCCTCCTTCGTCGAGTGCAAGACCTACCGCTACTTCGACCACCAGGGGGTGGGCGACGGCACCGCCGACCGACCAGCCGAGGAGATCGAGGATTGGCGGGCAAAGGACGCCATCGTGCGCTTCCGCCGCCATCTTATCCAGACGGAGGCCCTCACCGAGGCGGAAGCCGAGGATATCGACCGGCGGGTGGCCACCCGCATCGAGGTGGCCATCGCCTTCGCCGCGGCCAGCCCCCTGCCGACAGTGGACGAGCTTCTGACCGACGTCTATGCGTAGGAGGGGCTTTCCTGACGCCGGGAGCGGAGGGGAGAGCGTGGAAGACAGACCCGAGCCCCACGACCCCTACGATATCACGGCGCCCGGCTACGGGCCCGCAGCTGTCGAGGTGGCGCTGGCGGCGGTGGCGGTCGTGGTCACGTTGCTCGCGGTTCTCGTGGCGGACCTCGCCTGGGTGTGGCGTGCGGTCGCAGTGGCGGCCGTCGTGGCTACTGCCATCCTGATAGTCAACGTGTGGTTCGCGAGCCGCTGGCTCTGGTCGCAATGGCGGCGAGCGCGACTCTACCCCCAATTACTAAGCGCCAAAGGCCACCTGGAGCGCGAGTTGGCCACGCTACACGGGATGCGCATCCTAGCAGCGGGGCTGCCACGGCTTGACGTGGATGGGCTGTACGAGGACGATGGACGGCTCGTCGTTGTGGTGGGAACCGCGGACGGCAGCTCCATGCAACGTGGGGAGACGCTTCTGGTAGTAGACATCCTGAAGCGGAAACTGGTGGGAAGAGCGCGCGTGGTCGCACTAGAGCCGAGCAGATGTGAGGCAGAGGTTTACGAGTCACTCGACGCCCTGTTCTGGGGCTTCGTCCATCAGGAGATACGCCGCTGCGGGCGATGCGTGCCGGCGGACACAGCGGTTTTCCGCGAGGCTGACGACCTAGCCAGGCGACAAGCCATCGCCAGGCTCAGGCAGGAGGTGCAGGAATGATAGGACCGGTACCTGAAGGTAAGGTCGCCAAGATCATAAACGCTAGGGAGCTGGGGATTAACCTGGGCTTCGCGAAGGGCGTGGAAGAAGGCATGGCCTTTGCGGTCCTAGCGGACACGCCCCTGCGGGTTGACGATCCCGACACGGGGGAGTTCTTGGGGGAGGTAGACCGCGAGAAGGTCAGGGTCAAAGCGACCGAGGTCTTCGAAAGGTTCTCCATATGTCGCACATACGAGACGTACGAGAGCCCCAGCCTTCTCGGGCCGTTTCCCGGCGCGCTTTCGTCGCTCGTGGGAACCCGCCAGGTGAAGACGCTGAAGATCGAGGACTCAGAGCTCCCGCCTCCGCTCTCCGAGGAGGAAAGCTACGTCAAGGTGGGAGACAGGGTTCGGCAGATACCGTCCTAGGACTAGGAAGGAACAAGACTATGCGCCAGATTATCTATCTCATGGCCCTCAATGAAGCCCTCCAGCAGGAGATGGAACGCGACCCCACCGTCTTCGTCACCGGCGAGGACGTGGGCCAGCATCCGCCCATGGGGGTCACCCTGGGCCTGCTTCAGAAGTTCGGCCCCCAGCGAGTGGTTGACACCCCCATCTCCGAGTCGGCCATCCTCGGCCTGGCCGTAGGAGCGGCCGCCGCCGGCCTGCGGCCGGTGGTGGAGATCATGTTCATCGACTTCCTGTTCGTGGCCTTCGACCAGGTCATCAACCAGATGGCCAAGATGCGCTACATGTTTGGCGGCAAGGCCAAGCTGCCCATCGTGGTGCGCTGCCCCTGCGGCGGCGGCTTCCAAATGGCCGCCCAGCACTCCCAGAGCCTGGAGGCCATGCTCTGTCACATCCCCGGCCTCAAGGTGGTCATGCCAGCCACCCCCTACGACGCCAAGGGGCTCCTCACCGCCGCCATCCGCGACGACAACCCCGTCTTCTGCCTCGAGCACAAGAAATGCTACACCCTCCCCGGCGACGTGCCCCAGGAACAGTACGAAGTGCCTCTGGGCGTCGCCGAGGTCAAGCGGCCCGGGAGCGACGTCACCATCGTCGCAACGTCCTACATGGTGCATGAGGCCCTGCAAGCTGCCGAAGACCTGGCCCAGCGAGGCATCGAGGCAGAGGTGATAGACCCCCGCACGCTGCTGCCCTTGGACATGGACACTATCCTCAACTCGGTGCGCAAGACGCATCGAGTGGTGATCGCGCACGAGGCGGTGAAGTTCTGTGGTATCGGAGGAGAGATCGCCGCCCAGATCGCCGAGACGGCCTTCGATGCACTGGAAGCGCCGCCCCTGCGGGTCGCTGCCCCCTTCTGCCCTGTCCCCTTCAGCGCCCCGCTGGAGGAGGCCTACCTGCCCAACGCCCAGGACATCGTCGATGCCGTATCGTCGGTGACGCCGGCAAAGACCTGATCGTGCCCGGCGTCGGCTATAATGCCGATGATGGATATCCTATGGAGAATCACGGGGCCTTCGCCATGAAGCCCATGTTCCTCTTCCTGGCCCTCGCTCTCGGCGGTATCGCCTTCGCCTGCGGCGATGGCGATCAGTCAATTTCAGGGCCGCCAGGCCAAGTGGCGGTCGAAGAACTGAGCTTTGAAGAGGTGCGGGAGCGCGCCCTCGGAGCCGTGTCGCGGCCCGGCCAGGTATATCACAGCACGCAGACGGTGGAGGGTAGAGACTACACATTCACCTCGGAGGTGTGGCTGGACCTCGAGAGGGACGTCGCCAGGGTCGAAGAGGGCGAGCATAGGCTCAGGATCTTCCACGAGGAAAAAATAGCTGAACTCAGCCCGAGAGGCCGCTTTCAGGATGCGGGCATCTGGCATGAGCCCGGGCTCGACAAGACCTCGGCCCTTTCTCTCGGCTACATAGCAACGCTCTTCGCCAGAGATATCGAAAGCACGCAATTGAGCGCGGCAGAAGTGGAGGGCATCCCCGCTGTCCTCGTCGAGGTGGTCAGGCCATACCGTGGGGACTACACAGGCACGGCAACGACGAAGCTCTATCTGGACGAGGCGTTTCTCCCGCTCCGTCTGGACGCCCGTACCGAAATCAGCGAGATCGGCGAGACTCGGGATACCTCAACTCGCTTCGATAACGAATTCGTCGAGCGGGACAGCCTGCCCGAGGGTTTCTTTTCACCTGAGGCAGTGCGGGCGCTGGAGGTAACCCCTGCCGATGATATCGCCCGCGCCGCCGAGGCCGGGCTGAAGCCCTACTGGCTGGGAGAACGCTTCGAGGGCATGGCGCTTGAGGACGCAATGGAGACGGATTCGGACGGCATACGCATCTTGCATGTAACCTACCGCGGCGGCGGCAGCAGGCCGGAGGACCCTCCCTTTTCGGTCGACATACGTCACTTCACAACAGACGACTGGCAACGCTGGACGGCCGGCTTGGAACGGGCCCCCTGGTGGGAGCGACGCGCCGCCATCAGAACGCCCGTGGTCGTACTCGGCGTGGAGGCAACCCTCTATGAGTTTCCCGAGGCTGTGCCGCCCGTGCCTAATGGGGAACCCGAGGGCGGGGAGTCGGCCTGGCTGGTACTAGTGCATCTCGAGGACACCGTGCTGCTCATCGAGCCAAGCGGTGGTCCTCCCGGAAGCAATCCCTACAGGGACGCGGACGCTTTACTCCGGCTTGCCAACTCCATGCGGCCATTCGAACGGCCGTCTGAATAGCTCTGCTCCTCGCGACCGACGCCCATTCACGGATCAACACCAGGTTGAAATGGGAGATCCTGGTATAATGTTCGCGATTCAGCCCTCGCGAGCGCAGCCACAGGAGGAACCCATGGCAGACCCCGCCGACACTCCCCTTGCCCTTGATGACATCCGCGTTCTCGACCTGGCGGGCGAGCCAGGCATGTACTGCGGCAAGCTGCTGGCCGAGCTGGGGGCGGACGTCGTCAAGGTCGAGCCGCCGGGCGGCGACCCGGCGCGTCGCATCGGCCCCTTCTTCCACGACGAGGTCGATCCCAATAAGAGCCTCTACTTCTTCGGCCTTAACTCCAGCAAGCGCTCCATAACCCTGAACCTCGCCACCGCCGACGGCCAGGCTCTGCTCAAGCGCCTGCTGCCCACAGCCGACGTGGTGGTGGAGACCTTCCCGCCCGGCTACCTCGATAGCATCGACCTGGGATACGACGCCCTCAGCCAGACAAAGCCCGATATCATCCACTGCTCCATCACCGGCTTCGGCCAGTGGGGACCGCACAGCCACTACCAGACGCCGGACATCGTGGCCACTGCCATGAGCGGCATGATGTACCTCGCGGGCTTCCCCGATGAGGCGCCCGACCGACCCTACGGTAATCAGACCAACTACTGCGCCTCCATCCAGGCCACCACCGGTATCCTCATGGCCCTCCTGCATCGGGACGCCACCGGCGAGGGTCAGCAGGTGGAGGTGTCCATGCAGGAGGCCCTGCTGCTGAACCAAGAGACAGCCGTCCCGTACTGGGACATCCGCAAGGACCTGCGTGGGCGAGTGGGGAACGAGCGGCGGCTGCCGGCCATCGGCGTCTACGAGTGCCAGGACGGCTATGTCATGTTCATGGTAGGCGTGCCGGGCTTCGGCTCCCCCTGGCCAGAGCTCATGCGCTGGATGGCCGACGAGGGCAAGGCCGAGGACCTGCTCGAGGAGCGCTGGCAGAATCTGTTCGGCCAGCTCGATATGCGCTTGATAGCCGAGCTCTACTTTGGGACCGACGCCGAACTGGTGGAAACCTGGGTGCCCCGCCTGTCCCACATCGACGAGGTCCTGGCGAGGTTCGTCAAGGACTATACCAAGGAGCACCTCTACGAGGAAGGACAGCGGCGGGGCCTGCTGGTGGCGCCCGTAAACACCCCCCAGGACCTGGTGGAGAACCCTCAGCTCAACTACCGCCGCTGGTTCACGCCGGTGGAGCACCCCGAGCTGGCGACCACCATTACCTACGCCGGCCCGCCCTACCGGTTCGCCGAGACCCCCTGGCGCATTCGCCGCCCGCCCCGCATCGGCGAGCACAACCAGGAGGTCTACTGCGGCGAGCTGGGCCTATCCCAGGAGCAACTGGCGGCCCTCACCGACGCCGGGATCATCTGAGGCCGAAGGAGATCAGTCCAATGCAGGCCAACAGGCTACCGCTGGAAGGCATCCGGGTGGCTGACTTCACCTGGTTCGGTGCCGGCCCCATCTACACCGAGAACCTAGCCAACCACGGCGCTCAGGTCATCCGGGTGGAATCCCAGGCGCACATCGACGGCCTCAGAGTTGCCCATCCCATGCCGGAGGGCAAGTACACCTTCAACGTCAGCGGCTACTACAACAACTTCAACGCCAGCAAGCTCTCCTTCACCCTCAACATGAAGCACCCCAAAGCGTTGGACGTAGCCTTCCGCCTCGTGGCCGTCAGCGACATCGTCGCTGAGAACTACACCCCCGGCACCTTCGAGAAGTGGGGCCTCACCTACCAGAAGCTTCAGGAGGTCAAGCCCGACATCATCCTGGTGCGAGAGCCCATGCAGGGCAGCGATGGCCCCCATGCCAACTTTGGCGGCTTCGGAGCGGTCATCTCCCCCCTGGCGGGCGTCAGTCACCTCAGCGGCTCCCCCGACCGTGTGCCGGTAGGCCTGGGCACCAACTACACCGACTACGTCATCAATCCCGGCCACACCGTCATCGCCACCCTGGCCGCGCTGCGCTATCGCAACCGCACGGGCAAGGGACAGCTCGTCGAGGTGGCCCAGGTAGAGTCGTCGGCATGCGTGGTGGGCACGGCCATCCTGGACTATGCTGTCAACGGCCGCCTTCAGAACCGGCAGGGCAATCGCCTCCCCTACGCTGCTCCTCACGGCGCTTTCCGCTGCCAGGGCGAAGACCGCTGGTGTGCCATCGCCGTATTCAACGAGGCTGAGTGGCGGGCCCTCTGTCGGGCAATGGGCGATCCTCAGTGGTGCCACGAGGAGCGTTTCGCCACCCTTGAGGCCCGCAAGGAGAACGAGGACGAGCTGGAGCGACTGGTGGAGGCCTGGACCAGCACCAGAACGGCCGAGGAGGTGATGGAGACCCTCCAGGCGGCGGGAGTGGCCGCCGGCGTCGTTCAGAACGCCCAGGACGTACTGGAGAACGACCCCCACCTCAAGGAGCGCGGCTACTATGTCTACCTCGATCACCCCGAGGCCGGCCGCACCGCCTACGATGGCCCCGGCTTCCGCCTGTCCAAGACGCCGGGCAGGCTTCGCTCGCCGGCCCCGATGCTCGGGGAGCACACGGAGCGCGTGTGCAAGGATGTCCTCCAGATGGACGACGAGGAGATGGCCCAGCTGGTGATAGAGGGAGTGCTGTTCTAGCCCAAGCCGTCTGATTATCTTAGGAGGGAGATATCCCATGGCCCTTGTCGACGGTGGCGACCTGGTGGCCCGCTGCCTCAGGCAGGAAGGGGTGGATGTCATCTTCACCCTCTGCGGCGGCCACGTCCAGGCTATCTACGACGCCTGCATCGATGAGAACATCAAGGTGATCGATGTCCGCCACGAGCAGGCGGCCGGCCACGCCGCCGAGGGCTGGTCGCGCGCCACCCGCAAGTGCGGCGTGGCGGTGGTCACCGCCGGCCCCGGCGTCACCGACGTGGTCACCGCCGTCGCCAACGCCTACCAGAACCGCAGCCCCATGCTGGTCATCGGCGGCCGCAGCCCCCTGATCGAATTCGAGAAGGGCGCCCTCCAGGAGATGGACCAGGTGGAGTTTCTGCGACCCCTGACCAAGTGGGCCCGCTGCCTGTACGACACCAAACGCATCCCCGAGTACATGGCCATGGCCTTCCGCCACGCCCTTAGCGGCCGCTACGGCCCCGTCTTCCTGGAGATGCCCGCAGACATACTCTTTTCGCGGGTGGAGGAGAACGAGGTCACCTTCCCCTCCAGCTACCGCCCCCAGGGGCGCGTCCAGGCCGACGCCAGCGTCGTCCGCCAGGCGGCCCAGCTCCTGGCCTCGGCCGAGCAGCCGTTGGTCATGGCTGGCAGCCTCGTCCACTGGTCGGACGCCCACGATGCCTTGCGTCAGCTCATCGAAAGGATCCAGGCGCCCGTCTACCTCAACGCCATGGCGCGCGGCTCCATCCGGCAGGATCACCCCCTGTTCTTCTCCCGCACTCGTCGCGGTGCCCTGGCCCGCGCCGACGTCATCCTCATCATCGGCACCCCCCTGGACTTCCGCCTGGCCTATGGCAAGCGATTCAACCCTCAGGCCAAGATCATTCAGGTGGACATCGACCCCACAGAACTCGGCCGTAATCGCGACATCGACGTGTGCGTCGAGGGCGATGCCGGCGCCGTCCTGGCGCAACTGATCGCCGAGCTGGGCGACGGTAGGCCCGACCACGGTAGCTGGCTGAAGACCCTGCGCGAGGAGGAGGAGAAGACCCTGGCCACCCGCCAGGAGTTCCTTAACTCCGAGGCCGTCCCCATCCACCCTCTGCGCCTGTGCAAGGAGATGGCCGAGTTCGTGGACGAGAACACCATCGTCATCGGCGATGGCGGCGACATCGTCAACCTCGCCGCCCAGGTGCTGCCCATCAACTACCCTGGCCAGTGGTACGACCCCGGCCCCATGGGGACGCTGGGGGTGGGCACCGGCTTCGCAATGGCTGTGAAGACCGCCCTCCCCGAGAAGAAGGTCCTGATCGTCAACGGCGACGGCACCTTCGGCCTCAACGGCTTCGAATTCGACACCTTCGTCCGCTTCGACCTGCCCGTGGTCTCCGTCGTGGGCAACGACCGCCAGTGGGGCCAGATCGCCGTCGGCCAGCGGATGATGTACGGCCGCGATCGGGCCATCGCCAGCGCCCTCAAAGACAGCGCCCGCTACGACAAGGTGGTCGAAGGCCTGGGCGGCCACGGGGAGTTCGTGGAGCGGCCCCAGGACATCCGGCCGGCCCTGGAGCGGGCCTTCGCCTCGGGCAAGCCGGCCTGCGTCAATGTCATCACCGACCCCGATCCAGCGGGCATCCGCGGCGGCTACCAGTTCATGTAGCGATTGCCCTGCCCCCGGCTGCGGCTCGGGCCAACCTGGACGCTAGCCACGGAAATACAGTAACATCCCCCTTGGCGTTAAGCCTGTTGAGCAGAGGTAAAGGCAGCAGTAGTGGAGAGTCAGTATGGATGTACAAGACAAGGTGGCCGTGGTCACCGGCGCCAGCCGCGGTATCGGTAAGGCAATAGCCGTCGCGCTAGCCGCCGCCGGCGCCGATGTCGTCTGCACCGCCCGCTCCAGTGAGGCCAGCCCATCCAAGCTTCCCGGCACCATCGACCAGACCGCCCGCGAGGTCGAGGCCCTAGGCCGTCGTGCCCTGGCCATCCCTATGAATCTCGCCAAGGACGAAGAGGTGGAGGCGATGGCCCGCCGCACCCTGGCGGAGTTCGGGCGGATAGACATTCTGGTGAACAACGCCGCCGTCAGCGCCCCCGGCTCCTTCCTGGACGTTCCGCTGAAGCACTGGGACCTGGTGATGAACGTTAACGTGCGGGGCATCTACCTCTGCATCAGGGCCTTTCTGCCCACGATGATGGAGCAGCGCAACGGCTGCATCATCAACATCTCCTCCTACGCCTCCCAAGCGGAGGGAAACTGGGGCCTGGCCTACTCCGTGTCCAAGGCAGCCCTGGAGAGGCTGACCACCGGCCTGGCCGCCGAGGTGCAGCCCTACAACATCGCCGTCAACGCCCTTCAGATCGAGCGCTTCGTGGCTAGCGAGGGCTTTGTATATCTTACCCCCAGCGCCGATCACTCCACCTGGGACAAGCCGGAAGTGGTGGGCGAGGCCACCCTCTGGCTGATCAGCCGCGACCCCAGCTACAGCGGCCACGTGGTTACCCTGGGCGACATCGAGCACCAGCGGGCTCAGGCCTGAGA
>Ga0209979_1001741_pt1 | contig 22786 bp, 21 predicted proteins | sample AnhtaG_FD_183114 | JGI IMG/M metagenome (GOLD analysis project Ga0209979, IMG submission 183114) | Deep subsurface microbial communities from Anholt, Denmark to uncover new lineages of life (NeLLi) - Anholt_01485 metaG (SPAdes) (version 2) | ecosystem: Environmental > Aquatic > Marine > Oceanic...
GCAAGCGTCAGCGATCCCGTGCTGGGGTCCTGGTGGCCATCAAAGACTGGGTTTGGCGATTACCCGAGGAACGTTACAGCGACGAGATGTGCCAGCAGAAAAGCGTGGCGATTTACCAGCACGTCTATGACAACTATCGGGGGGCCGGGCAAAGCATTTATGAGAGGGCTGCGTAGGGGATCTGGAAAGGGCAATGGGATGATCAACTATTCGCGCAGCCTGTCGGCCCGCATCATCACCCGCTGGCTGGCCGAACCGTGCGGTTGGTGGTGCGGGCATGGGCCTGGCTGTGCGCCAACACGGACGACCTGGATGAGAAACGGCGTTGCCTGGAGGCGATCTTGGAGCTGGCGCCGGACTTGGAAGAGACGCGGATGGCGTTGGAGAGCTGGTATGGTACCAAGTTGGCCCGTTCACCGTCAAATGGGTGGGTCAGTGCCTGAGAGAAACGGAGCAAAAGGAGATCGGCAAAATGAGTAAGATACGCGACATGGTCACTGGGCCGGTTGGTCTTGTTGGTCGGCAGAGACGCAGCGTTTCTACGCCGTCGTCTACGGCAAGTGGGCCGTCTGGCGGTTCTAGCTCACCCTCGGGAAAGGGGCCGAGCGTGGTCACCACGACGTCGAGCGCGGGGAGTTCCTCCTCGGCAGGAGCAGCGGGTACGGTCCCCAGCGGAGCCACGGTGTCTCCTCCGCATTGGGTTGCTCTGCCGACTGTACGGGGGTTTTTCGACGACGTGATTGCGGTGTATGTGCTGCCGGACATACAGAGACTGACTCGGGAAATTAGGCCTGAGGGTACAGGCCCGAAGAAAGGCCTTTGGGGGTGCACTGTTCCGCTGGCTTTGTTTCTGTTTGCGGTGGCGGACCTGTTTGGCTTTCTAGTGAGGCCGGACAAGGACGCAAACAAACGGAACACTGAGAGGAACTTCAAGTATCTACTAGCGGAGAGTGGTTACCTTCCGATCGTGTATAAGGGTGAGTGGGAAAAGATATATCAGCTCTACAGGAACGGGCTGGTTCACCAGATTCTGCCGAAACCCAGTGGAATCGCGAAGGCTGGATTGGGTACGGCTCTGATTCATGTGGTGAGTGGAGTTGAGATTCTCAATGTTGACCGGCTGAGTGAGGATGTAGTGAGGGCGATCGGTGAAGTGAGAGCGAAGGTTGAGCAAGGGACAGACCGTGGGCTGGTGATGAGGATGGGTTCACGGTTGAAGCAACTGGTGCAGCAGGACCAGGATGTTCGGATGAACCTGTACAAGTACTGCGGAGCGGTGTAGTGTAAAGAGTGGGAGCAAGTGCACGGCAAGCGCATTGCCGAACTCTTTGGTTTCAAACTATGACTGGCAACAGGATCCATCTGGAGGGGGCCAATTCACATGCTCAAGCACCCGGGTCCACCAAAGCTTCTGACGCAGATAGGAGATATGACAGTCTCCTTCGCCATGCTCGAACTTCAGATCCAGATACTGCTAGGCGGGCTGATCCGTGAGCATCAACGGGTCGGCCAGATCATCGCTAGCCAGCTTTCCTTTGCCAGGCTTAGAGCAACTGTGGTTGGCCTTTATGTCGACCGCCATGGGGAGGACGATGACTTCCAGGTGCTCAAGCAGCTCCTCAAGAAGGCCGGTCAGATCGAAGAAGAGCGAAACAGAATAACCCATTCCATCTGGGGTGCGGGCAGCTCGCCAGATAAGATCACTCGAATGAGGGTCACCTGCCGCGAAAGCCGTGGCTTCGGGTTCCGGCGCCAAGAATATGATGAAACCCAGTTCATTGCTTTCAACACTCGCATCAACGAACTCACATCCGCTTTCCAAGAGCTTTACATCGACCTTTTGACGAAAGGAAAAGTGGTTAACAATCCTGTGAAGAGGATGTGGTAACGCTTAGCTGGTACTTGTACCTAGCCGTGTCAGCGATCGCTTCGTTGGTCTGATCTGCGACGTGACACTTTCTCAAGGCAGCGACTAGCTTCCGATAATCCCGATACTCCGAACCGCTCTCTCCATTCGCAGAGCTGCCTAGCCGCTCCCTCCCCACGAATCGGGGACGGATTTGAATCAGTCGAGACTTGGACGGAATGTCGATGATTGAAGAGAGCAAAGATGAATATCTATCACCTGAGGTGATGACAGAACCCTATTCTCGTTTTCTACGAGACATCCAGAAGCTATTCGCGTTCGTATCCCTTGTTTTCGTATTAGCTGAGCACGTAGATGAGACTACAGATGCAATAATGCAGCTTGCTTCGCTCACTAATGCTAAAACCGCTCATCTAGCTAACGAGCTTAAGCCCAGAGGAAGGGCAGGGGAGGTCCTGACCTATTACTGGCAGGCGCTAATACAGATGGTATTCTGCCGGGGAGTCAATAGCTATCTCACGTACATATCAGAACTCTTGGCGCTTATTTTCCAAATGAGACCGGAAACGATGAAATCTCAGGAACAGGTCAGCGTCGAGGAAGTACTCCAATATGAAAGCATGGATGATCTCATCTCTGGGCTGGCGGAACGGCTCGTCTATAGGCTCTCTTACAAAGGTATGAAGGATTTGGCAGCGCATCTGTCTAGCAGACTAAAGTTCGACCTGTTTGCAAAGGATGATCAGTACGAGCGGGCGGTTCGAATCATTGAGGTCAGAAACCTGCTCGTTCACAACCGAGGTGTTGTGAATCGTATTTTCTTGTCTCGGGTGCCTGACCTCAACATGAGACCAGGCGAGACTATGAAGCTGAGCTTGGATGCAGTGGATGATTTGACATTCTTGGTTCGCTCTGCGTCCGATATCGATATGCGTGCAGCGGAGAAATTCGGGCTTCCGCAGCCGGTTTCGAGAGAGCAACTTAACGAAGAAGCAGCTGGCCTGTTGCTCGAGGCCTAATGGAGCGCCAAGACGCATGAAAGTCAACTGTCGCCACCTTTGTTGCCCTAATAAAGCCTTAGCCGACCTGCACGCGCTTAGAACCAGGTGGTTGAGGGTACCTCCGTGATATGAGCTTAGAGAGGAAAGGTGACAATGCCAGATACGCCTTTTATCATAGACTTAAAGCCTCTCTCTGAACCCGTTGTCAAGCTTATTGAAAGTGTTCAAAAGGCTGTTGGCACCCTCTGGGATCCTACACGGATTCGCAAGAAGGCAAAAGCAGACGCCGATGCCATTATCGAGCAGGCAAGGGCGGAAGCGAAGGCCGCTCTTATACGTGCAGACGGCGACGCGCGAGTTAGAGATCTCGAGCTGCGCATGGAACACAGAATCAACCTCCTCGAGTTACGCCGACAAAGAAACATCGAATCGATAATCAGCCAGGCCGCGCACCAGCTACCAGAGTCCGTGACCGACGAAGAAACAGACGAGGACTGGATGATACAGTTCTTCAACCACTGCCAGGACATAGGCAACGAGGAAATGCAGAAGCTCTGGGCACGTCTGCTTGCCGGCGAAGTTGCACAGCCGGGATCATACTCACTGCGTACCTTGAACACCGTACGGATGCTCCGCCAGTCCGATGCAGCGATGTTCAGGCTTTTCTGCAATTACTGCTGGATGGGAGGCTGCCATTACTATACCGATCAAACAGATGCTTTGCTGAAATGCAGAGGTTTGCCTTATGCAACATTTCTGCACATGCAAGCCCTTGGCTTACTTCATGCAGAGGTAGGTCTTGTTAATGAGCTAGGCCCAAGCAAGGTAATCTTAACCCTCTATCATGGCCACCGACACCGGCTAAGCAATCCTCAAGACCGTGCTAAGTCACTGCGCACGCGCGCTTTAACAGATATTGGCCTGGAACTCGCGTCATTATGTGACTGTGAGTCAGATGAAGAATATTATAGTATCCTGGTTGATAGTTGGGAAAAAGACGGGATTGAGGTTACTGTCTGGGAACTCGCGGATGTTGCTCTCGCAGATGAAGGCACCTACTGGAGCAGACCATAAGTCAAGTTTCCAACATGACGCCCACTAGCCATGCTCGTTTCCAGAGTAGGGCTTGTCTACCTAGGCCGAGAGAAGGCCTCTTTCTCCTTGGCAAACGCAAAAGGTCAGAAAACTTGCTTCATGTCAGGGCGTCAGCTGGCAAAGAGGGCCAGCACTCATCGGATGGTACATTCACGTCTGCTGGCTCTCTTTTGTTGCGTGTGATCCAAGTCTTGGCAAATGGCCCAAAGTCGGGTATACTTGAGTTCGTAGAATCCCTGATATCTGAAACTAAACAGCCAACCACGCACCGGCCCTGCCTTCCGCCCAGGGGGCGGCTGTGCATCCTCAATGCTTGCGCCCCTCAGTGACGCGATGACTGCAATGAGGCCACGCTGCTGCTATGCTCTGATCAAGCAGTTTATCCCGATGAACCCTGATCTGTGGCGGCTAGAAAAGTATCGCGAGTTCTTGGAGGCACGGCGCGAGCTCATTGCGTGCAAGATCAACGAGTACATGAGTGCTTTGATCGCTGAGCCGGAGGTGATGCACGAGCGCTCGATCGCCGAGTTGGTGCCGCTGGGTGAGAGCGCAACGTTAGAGTTCAAGAGCACCCTGCAGTGGGATGTGATCCGGAGCCGCGTCAGCAAGAATCTGCGCTTCTCCGTGCTCAAGACGGTTGCAGGGTTCCTGAATTCGGCCGGTGGTACTTTGATCATCGGCGTGGAAGACACCGGGGCTGTCTTTGGGCTGGAGCGAGATCTCAAGACTGTGAGGGGGCAGTCGCTCGACGGGTTTGAGCAACTGCTGGTGAGCCTGATCGGGGATCGTATCGGCGTGGAGTTTGCTCCGTTTGTCAAGGTCAGGTTCGAGCGGCTCGATGGAGAAAGTGTGTGTGCAGTGGACGTGGAACAAGCGCCGGAGCCAGCGTTTATGGAAGGGCCGCGGGGCAAGGAGTTCTTTGTCCGGCACGGCAATACGACGCGGTCGCTGGATCCGGAAGAAGCACATCGTTATATCCAGATGAGTTGGGGATAGGGGATATGGTGTCTGCGTTCGAGCCACACGAGGGAGTGGTGCGACTGGGAAACACGTTCCGGGGCGCCTGTGTCTGGCTGGGCGACCACGGGTCGGCCGAGCTCCAAACGAGGACAGGGACGCGGTTTGAGGCCAGAACGGGCAAGGTGGGCAGGGGACGGCACCGTGGCGAAAAAGTTATCCGGTTCATGCAGAAGGGGCAGGAGAGTGGCAGAGCGTACGCTTGCTGCTGGGGCCACTACTACAACTGTAATCGGACACGCATTGGTATGTACTGCGCGGCGCTCGACGCTGCCATCGGATCGTAAGTGTTGGCACTGGGGCAGTCGTGCGATACGGATGGGGGGGCTAGCGCTTTGCTTCTTCACCACGGGGAAATATCTGTGGAAGACATCAAGCTGTCGGTTCGCTAGTATTATGTCAACTCCAAGAATTTTCTTAACCGCCGTATATTTCTCAAGATTAGCGTCAGTTTTCCTTGACCTATTGGGCAAGCCTGGCCGCAGAGATGGCAATGGCGGCATCAGAGGTGCGCTCTGAGAACGTTAACAGGCATAAACTGCCGAGATAATTCGCAAGTATTGCTCAGAACTAGCGAACAAAGAGATTAAGGCAATGCCCTTTCTAATGAATCCAGATGAAGCGGAGGTCGTGATCAAGAGTTTGTTGGGGACGTTTAATGTCGAGATTTACTTTAGAAAAGTCTCCTCATATCCCCTGCCCCAATGGGAGCAAGTACCAAGGATCAGAGACTCGATGCAATACCAACGACAGGATACTTTGCCTACCTAAGAAACGTTCGGGTGCTAATCCTCAGAGTGGGCAGTCCCCAGGTCTTACTATTCGCCGATTGACCTGGAGTCAACACTGTGTAAGACTAATGCCTTACAATTTCAATCCCAGCGAAAGGAGTAGCCTGACAATGGTCACAGAGCATTCATCCGATCTTTTTGAACGTATCCGCTTCCGGGGCAATCCTGTCGCCCATCCTGACAGCGTCGTGATCAGTGGTCGTGCCCGATTCACGGCACTGACCCCGCGCCTGCTTCGCCTGGAGTGGTCGGAAACGGGCGAGTTCGAGGACCGGGGCACCTATGCTTTTCCTACTCGCTACGCCGACGCGCCCCATCTTAACATCCGCGCCGACGGTGACGACGTGGTGATCGACACCGGTGCGCTGACCCTGTGCTATACCCAAGGCAGTGGCAAATTCACCGCCGACAACCTTTCCATCTCTTTTGATCTGCGCGGCGAACGTCAGACCTGGACGCCGGGGATGCCCAACCCGTTGAACCTGCGCGGCACGCGGCGCACCCTCGACGTATGTGAGGGAGACGCCGCATTGGACGAGGGTTTGATCTCCCGCGCGGGATGGTCCTTGTTCGATGACAGCCGATCGGTGGTCTTTGAGGATGGCTGGGTCGCGCCCCGGCCTGACCACGAGGTGCAGGATTGGTACTTGTTCGGGTACGGTCACGACTACAAGGCCGCCCTGGCCGAGTATACCCGTTTTGGCGGGCAGATCCCTCTCATCCCTCGCTTCGTACTGGGGGCATGGTGGTCGCGCTACTGGGCGTACAGCGCACAGGACCTCAGAGATTTGGTCGGCGAGTTCAAAGAACACGACGTCCCCTTGGATGTGCTGGTCATCGACATGGATTGGCACACCCCGCATGCCTGGACCGGTTACACCTGGAACCGCGAGTTGTTCCCCGACCCGCCCGCCTTTCTCAGTTGGGTCCACGACAAAGGGTTGCGCGCCACCCTCAACTTGCACCCAGCCCAGGGCGTACAGCACTTTGAGGAAATCTACCCTCGTTTTGCCAAGGCGATGGGTGTCGATCCGGAAAGAGAGAAAGCTATCCCATTCCGCATCACCGACAAGAGATTCGTCAAGAATTACTTTGAGCTGATCCACCACCCAATGGAGGATGAGGGCGTCGATTTCTGGTGGGTGGACTGGCAACAAGGCGAAAGCTCCGAGATGAAGGACCTCGACCCACTGCCCTGGATCAATCACCTGCACTTTGCGGATTCGACCCGACGGGGCAAGCGCCCCATGCTATACAGCCGGTGGGGCGGGCTGGGCAACCACCGCTATCACATTGGCTTTTCTGGTGATACGATCGTCGTCTGGTCTGCGCTCCAGTTTCAGCCTTTCTTTACTGCCACCGCGTCGAACGTTGCCTACGGTTGGTGGAGCCACGACATCGGCGGGCATATGGGCGGCGCGACCGAGCCTGAACTGTACGCGCGCTGGGTACAGTTCGGCGCGCTGAGCCCCTGTCTGCGCCTGCACTCCACCAAGGACCCGCGCGCCGAACGGCGGCTCTGGAAATATCCCGACGAGGTGTACGAGGCTACCAAAGCTGCCTTCCATCTGAGGTACCGGCTCGTGCCCTACGTCTACACCATGGCCCGCGTTGCCTCTGACACCGGTCTCTCGCTCTGCCGCCCGATGTACTATGAATATCCGGAGGAGGATGCAGCCTACGCCGCCCGCTACCAGTACTTTTTCGGCGACCAGATGATCGCCGCGCCCATCGTCCATCCGGCGGACCCCGAGACCGGCATGGCGGCCACCGATGTGTGGGTGCCCGAGGGCACGTGGATCGAGTACACCACCAAAGAGGCTCTTACCGGTCCCCGGTGGGTGCGCCTCGTCGGAGATCTGAACCGCATCCCGATGCTGATGAAAGCGGGCGCGATCCTGCCTTTGGCCTTTTCGTTCAAGGATACGTCCGAATCCGGCCTCGCTTCGGGGTCGACAGACGCCATCCCGCACGACAGTCTAGTCCTCTCCGTGTTCCCTGGGGCCGACGGTACATTCCGCCTGTATGAGGACGACGGCGTCACCGAAACGTACAAACAGGGCCAATATGAGTGGACCGAGATCCAGACGCGGATAGAAGACGAAAATACTTGGGTGGTCGACATCGCGCCCGTCAAAGGGCGATGTGACGCGCTCCCCAAGGAACGCCGTGCAACCTCCGGTTGCCTTGCAATCCACCTGGAGGGCAGCACACAGCCGCAAAAGGTGAGGATCGACGGGGTAGGCACCACGGACTGGACGTACAACCCCGAGACATTGACCACCATCGTCCACGTGCCGATACGCGACAAGCAAAAGCCGGTCAAGATCACTGCCTGGTCCAAAAACAAGATCTCGGCGCTGGGTGAGGCACACAACCGCGAGGTGATCCATGCTGAGGTCTCGCAGTTGCTCGGCGATCGGTGCCCACTAGATGCGGGAGATGTGGACGCTGTGCTACGCTTGGACGCACCGGGACGCGCAGACGCCGTCGCCCGCCTCGGCGGGCCGTTCGCCCGCATCATCGAGTTCGTCACCCCCGAAGAGGCCGCCCGGCAGTTAGGGCGCGTCATCGTCGGGGCACCGGCTCGTGCAGATGAGCCCTACGACCTCGAAGCAATGTTTACCCTGTTTTGGAGGGGCGAGTCCGAGCGGCACACCGTCCAAATCAAAGACACGATCGAGTCACACATCCTGGACACGCCCTTTGCCTTTGACGGTCAAGTACGGACGATGCGCTGGGAAGCAAAAGTCAAGATCGTCTGGAAAGGGGAGACGCTCACCTACGCGCACCAGAGCAATCCTCTATTTCCGACGATCTATGCCTGGCGAGCTGTCGTCTACGACCAGAAAGAGCACCCGCTGGCGTTGGAGCAGGTGATGGACGATATGGGGAACGTCAACGACGAACTGGACTGGAAAGCCTACGTGCAGACTTTGGAAGGGTTGAGAAACGTCAATCAACCTCACGGCGTTCTGTTTTTCGGAGCATATCGCGAGGAACTGGCGGCCGGCAAACCGCTGGCAGGCTACGTGACCACGACCGTCATCAGCCCTGACGAGCGGGAGGCTGTTATTCGGTTTCGAACCGCAGGCCCAACCGAGTTTTACTTGAACGGGCGAAAGGTGGAGGAAAACCCGCTGGAAGAAGAAACAGAAGAGGGCCATCCTCTCTTCCGCCAGGTGCACAAGACAGCGGTGATGCGCTTGTGCGAGGGTGAAAACACACTGCTGATCGATACTATGCCGCCCCAAAAAGGACGGCCCATCTGGTTCTTTGGCGGCGGGTTTACGACACCAGACGATGACCTGATGACCGACCTGATCTTTGAGTAAAACAGAAAGGACTGCCAAGCCTTTCTGGCTTGGCAGTCTTGCCTTCTACAGCAATACGAGGAGTGCGTTGAAAGGGTTGGTGATCCTTAGTAATGGGTCACCACCTTGGTGCCGACGGATGCCCAGTTGTACACCCACTGCGCATCGGGAGTGGACAGGTTGACGCAGCCGTGACTCATCGGCGTGCCGAAATTGCTGTGCCAGTAGGTGCCGTGCAATCCGTAGCCACGGTGAAAGTACATCACGTACGGCACGTTTGGCAAATTATAGCCTGGTCCTCGCATCCGGGCCGAGCGGTACTTGACATAGATCCGGAACGTCCCAACGACCGTAGGGTACCGCCAGATGCCCGTCGAAACCCGTGCCTGAAAGACGGCTGTCTGTCCCGCGTAAGCCGTCAGGGTTTGGGTAGAGAGATTGATGTCGATCCACCTCCCGCTGCCTCCACTCGACGGTGGAGGAGGGGATGGCTTTGCCGGCGGCTGGGAGCTCGTTTGGCCGGGAATTTTCAACCGCTGCCCGACGTACACCCAAGAGTTGGTGCGTAGCCCATTGGTCGCGGCCAGGCGGCTCACGCTAACGCCGTGACGCGCGGCGATGCCGATCAGCGTGTCCCCTCGGCGGACAACGTAGGTGCCCCCGGCAGCAGGTGGAGCGGGAGCGGAGGCCCGGCCTGGGATTTTCAGCCGCTGTCCGACGTATACCCACGAGTTTGTGCGCAGGCCGTTGGCCATCGCCAGTTGGCTCAGGGTCACCCTGTGGCGCGCGGCGATGCTGATCAAGGTATCTCCTCGCCTGACAGTGTAGACACCGTCCGTGGACGACACCGGGGGAGCAGAGGGCGCAGAGGCTCGTCCAGGGATTTTCAACCGCTGCCCGACGTACACCCACGAATTCCAACGCAGCCCATTGGCTGTGGCCAGTTGGCTTACAGTCACGACGTGACGCGCAGCAATGCGGAGTAGCGTGTCTCCCCGTCGGACAACGTAGGTCCCGGCACCCTGCGCAGACGCGGGATGAACGCCAGTCCAGGAGAAACAGAGCACCAAGACAGTGATCAAACAGAGTAGTTGTCGGATACCTCGCTTCATGTTCTTACCTCCCGGGAAACAAGTTTCCACCGCTATCGGAGCAGATGCCATGCGCCCTTGCGTTCCCCCAAGGATGAAAATGCAGTCCACTGCGCACAGCGCGCGCTTTCCACAATCCTGTTGAGAACGCCCCACAGTAGCGCACAGCATGCTCAAAGCGGACAAAAGTCGTCTACCATTCAATTATACCACACTTGCAGCTCTTTTTCATAGGATCAGATGGGCGGGTGCGTTTCAAATTGGAGGCAAAGCTGTAATCCTCGGTCACTACTGGGCGCAGGAGTCGAGGTCATCATGCTTTTGCGGTGGAAAGAATTTCCACTTGAGAAGGTCTGAAGCCCAGTACAGATAGCTGCCAAACGTTACGACGACTTAGGTTGCGCAAGTGCGTAGCAGACTCGCGGAAAACCCTGGGGTGGTGGCCCTTTCACTTGACCAGGGACGTTGCGGTTCTATCTTCCGGCTTGGCTGGCACTGCCACTGCGACCATCATCGTCGCTACCCCGTACATCACCGACGCGCCGAGGAACGCGGCAGGCAGTCCCCAATTGGCAGTCAGGGCCACCCCGAACATAGGAGCAAGCGCGTTGGCTGCTGCCGCCATGCTGGTGTCCACGCCGTAAACCGCGCCAAAACGGTCCTTGGGGACCAAGGCCGCCAGGAGCGCACTGACCGAGGCCACGATGCCGCCCATGGCTGCCCCGCCGAGTGTCCTCAGGACCAGGAGTTGCAGAGGAGTTTGCACTAGCGCCTGGAGGCTATAGAGCACACAGGCTACTGCGCCGCAGATCAGCAGGACGCGCCGGGGACCGACTCTATCGCTGACCCTGCCCAGGGCAATGGCAGCCACTGCGCCGGTCGCCGACGCGAACCCGGTGATGATGCCAGTGAGAGAGGCGATTTTGACGTCTGGCGTCGAGATTTCCTGAATAAAGAGAGGAAGAACAGGACCGACGATACGCACGGCCCCACGCATCAGCACGCGGATGCCGAAAATGATCATCAACGCTCGCGTGCGAAACACTATCCTCAACCCGTCCCACAGGGATACCTTGCGCTGCGGATGCCTCGCAACACGTAGGGCATCCGCAGCCTCTGCCTTTTGGGGTGGAGTAAACTCTTCCCGTACCAATGCCGCTACCAGTAGCCCGGCAGTAAAGAGGAGACCGCCGGTGACCCAAAAGGTAGCCCGGAAGCCTAGATTGTCAGCGATCAGACCGCCCAGCAGCGGTCCCACCGAGGAGCCTAGGTAAACGGCCATTTGCAGCAAGCCCAGGGCGTACCCCCGCCGCTCTGGCGGGGTGCTGCTGGCTACCAGCGTCATTGCAGCGGGCACGGTTCCGGTCAGCATGCCCTGAATGGCCCGCAAGACGGCCAACTGGTACACATTTCGCGTGAATCCCATCGCGCCAATGACCACCGCTCCGCCAAACATGGCCCGCGCGACCATGATCTTGCGTCCGTAGCGATCGGCCAGCGAACCCCATACAGGCGCAATCAGGGCCATGGTCGTGGCCTGAGCCGTGGTCAAAAACCCCGACCAGAACACGACCTGTTCTAGCTTGGTGACGCCTAGCTCTTGTACATAGTAAGGTAAGAAAGGCAGTGTCACCGAAAAGCCGGCAATGGCGATCAGCTCGCCTATCCAGAGGATGGCCAGGTTACGCTGCCACGAGTGCCTGACTCTCAAAGAGCTCTTTCTCACCGCAATGGACCTGACAATTTGTGAGCGTTGTGATGTCCGATGTGTCTGTCCATGTCATTGTCTTTGGGGTTCCAGCCCACTTAACCTGGGCAGATAGGCCACTGCCCAGGAAACACCCAGTTCGTGCAATTTGTCGGGTAGCGGCACACCCGTCTCTTTGTCCCAGCCCAGCATACGATAGTAGGTGTGGATCGCCTCTTGTAGCTTCTCACGGTCAACGCCGCCGTCAGCCAATGCGCCGCTTGTGGTAGGACCGTAACTGCGCTCCGGGAGGTGATCATCTTGTGCGGTAAAACCCTCGCGCGCGTTAAAGACCCGGGCCAGGGTGAGCGCGTGTTCCCCGACCTTGAGCAGCTCGTAACTGCTCACGTCAAAGCCCGTCGCAGCCTGCACCAACTGGCGAATCTCTTCGACCGTCCAGGGCACAAACAGGCATACGGGAAGGCAGTTGATCATGACCTGTTCTATCGTATGATAGATGGCAGCGTGCACTTTTGTGTGATGAGTCAGACGCGCACGCCCAACGCGTTGGCGATTGACGTGCAACCCCCTGGGCTGAGCCCCGCGCTGAACGGGACGAAGGGCCGCAGGGCGAAGCCCAAGGGGAGAGCCCTCAGGCGAACCCTTTGGTTGCCTGGCGATGGCTATGTCCAGTGGGGAAACGGCCGGCGCTGTGTTCAGTTTCGCTTTGAGCAGCCCGCCCCGGGCCGACGAGCAACGGGCAAGCTACGCCTCACCCCGGTAAGCAGGCGAGGACGGGTCATCAGAGCGCCAGAAATCAGCATGCTCGGGATCTGTGAAGCTAACGATGTCAGTACTCGTCGTCCAGGTTTCGCCGTTCGGTAGGGTCGCTCCTCGCAGGTCGGCCATCGCTAGCTGCACCTTCTGCAGGTTGGCCATCGTCAGATTCACGTCTCGTAGTTCAGCACCCCACAGGTTCGCCCCTTGCGGATCGGCACTCCGCAGGATCGCCTCTTGCAGGTTGGCCATCGCCAAATTCGCCTCTTGCAGGTTGGCACCCCATAGGTTCGCCCCCTGCAAGTCGGTACCCCATAGGATCGCCCCCCGTAGATTGGCCATCGCAAGTTTCGCCCCTTGCAAGTTGGCCATCACCAGTTTCGCCCCTTGCAGATCGGCGCCCCACAAATCCACCTCTTGCAGGTTGGCACCCCACAGTTTCGCCCCTTGCAGCGAACCATCGAAAAGCCAGCCGCGCTGGCGCAACTCGTCAGCAGCCGCTGCCGAGACCTCTCTCTCACTGCTGCCTAATTGCATGATCAAGTCCGCTTTCTCGGATCTATGCCCTCTGCCGCGTCTAACAACCCGCTCAAGCAGGAGATACGTTACTACTGCACCAATCAGCTCGGTCCCAAGGCTGAGAGCCAGCCGCCCCCAATCGCGAGTGAAACTCGCCACTCCCAATGACAGCAGTAGCCCTATCACCAGTAACGCTGCAAGAACTACTGGTAACCATACCGCACTACTCATTGCTTCTCCTTCCAGCGTTTCAAAGCTCGTTCCACTTTTAGCGAGTTCACTGTACCAGCCGTCGAATTCATCCAGTGGCAAAGGCACTTTGGCAACAAGGCCCAGGCAGAGGTATAATGTGTGCAGCGAAAGGGTCCGGATGAGTGACGGCATGAACATTGTAGCATAAAGCCACTCTCTGGGCAACCCAAGGAGCGGCTGCCAGTGTGATTTCAGGCAGCGGCGTTCATCGGGCGTTGTCTTTGGCCAATGGCGCGAGTACTGTGTATCAACCCATGGATTTATGACTTTGCGGCCTACAGCATGTGGATCGAACCCCTCGGTCTGTTGGCTGTGGCCGCGGCGCTGCGCCAGGCAGGGCACGACATAGCGTTGATCGACTGTCTCGACCGCCACCACCCTGACGCGCCCGCGCCTCGCTCCAAGCGCGACGCCTACGGCTGTGGGCAGTTTATCAAGGCCGAGGTACGCAAGCCTCCGATTCTGGCCCACGTACCACGTCGCTGGGGACGGTATGGCTTGCCGATTCCTGTCTTTGAGGCAGAGCTCGACGCCCAGCCCCGTCCCGATGCGATCGTTGTCACCTCTATGATGACCTACTGGTATCCCGGCCCCTTTGAGGCGATCCGCCGCGTCAAAGCACGCTGGCCCGACGTACCCGTGGCGCTGGGCGGGGTCTATGCCACGCTCTGTGCCAACCACGCACACGCGCACTCGGGTGCAGATGTGGTCCTCACTGGTCCGGGCGAGACACAGGCTCTACGCTGGGTGGCCAGCGTCGCAGGCAATTGCGCCAGGGGCGACCCGCGCGCGGGTTCCACCTTGCCTGGCGATATCTTGCCCGCCCACGACCTGCGGCGTCCACAGGGCTACGTAGCCATCCAGACGGCGCGCGGATGTCCTTTTCACTGCCCCTACTGCGCCGTCCATCAACTGTCGCCAGCGGGGTTTGCACCGCACACAGTGGGGCGGGTGGTCCAAGAGATCGCCTGGTGCGTCGAGTCCCTCGGGGCGCACGACGTAGCCTTTTACGACGACGCCCTGTTGGTTAACGCCACAGACGTCGACGCGTACGTCGCGTACCACATTCATCCCATCCTCGACGGCGTGATCGAGCGCGGGCTCCAGGTACGCTTTCACACGCCGAACGGGTTGCACGCTCGATTCGTCGATTCTCGCCTGGCACACAAGATGCGGCGCGCGAGTTTTGTGACCGTTCGCCTGGGATTGGAGACCGCCGATCCGGAGGAGCAGTTTCGCGACGGGAGCAAAGTAGATAGAGCGAGTTTCGCCCGAGCGGTGGAAGCCTTGCTCCAGGCGGGGTTCTCGGCGCGCGAGGTCGCCGCCTATGTGTTGATCGGACGTCCGGGGCAGAGCGCGGAAGCGACGCGCGCCACCGTTGCGTTCGTGCACCGGTTGGGCATCCAGGTACGCACAGCACAGTTTTCGCCTATCCTCGGCACGGTCGAATGGGAGGCGGCTGTCGCCGCGGGTTGCATCCCCGCCGACGCCGACCCGCTGTTGCACAACAATTCCATCTACCCCTGCGCCAATGCGCAAGCCTGGGAAGAGGTCAAGCAACAGATCCGTGAGGGAAATCGCGTTGTTGGCTCGATTCGTTCCTTTCTGAATTCAAGGGTGTCAGCAGTAGCAAAGGCCGGCACTTGTGTTGCTCCTTCCTAGCTTCTATGCTATAGTACTGTCAGGAAAAGGGGAGCCCCTGGGATAGAATGATGGGTATGTTCACATTGAGCAAGTCGGCGGAGGTCGAGGAGATGTTTGATGCCAGAGGCTTCAAAGAGATGGCTTGGTGTCGGAGGGAGATGGCAGGAGAGCAAAGAGTGGGCTATGAGCACTTGCTGCGACAGGGAGGGGAGCCAATGCTCCGCGAGGCGAGCGCCTATTTTGCCGGTAAGGGACGATTACAGGCCGCATTGCGCCGATTGACGCAACGATTGAATGCAGAGAAAATTCCCTACGCCCTGTTGGGAGGACTAGCTCTTGCTGAACACGGGTATCCACGACTGACGGAGGATATTGACGTACTGTTGACGTCATCTGGGCTGGAGCGTTTCCGTCAGCAATTGGTGGGACGAGGATACCGGCCAGCCTTCAGCGGAGCCGAGAAGACGTTCCGTGACACCGAGACGCGTGTTCGTATTGAAATCGTGACCGCTGGGGAGTATCCAGGCGATGGGTTGCCCAAGCCAGTGGCTTTCCCCGACCCGGCGGTCCCAGGGGTAACGGTGGAGATAGAGGGTATCCGCGTGGTGGCGTTGGAGAAACTGATCGAGTTGAAACTGGCGTCGGGGATGAGCGCTCCCCACCGGCTGCGAGACCTGGCTGACGTGCAAGACCTGATCGTCCGCCTGAAACTCCCCCTGACACTGGCAGACCGATTGGACCCCTCGGTGCAGGTGGCATATCAGGACTTGTGGGAAAAAGCGCAGACGGACGGGCCAAGAGGTTCGCAAGAACGGTGTTAAAAAGCCTCGCACCTGTCTTCGGCTACAGCTATACAAAAAAGTCCTCGCGCTCAAAGCACTCCTGGAGAGACGACCGTAGGACGCCCTTTGTCCTTGACGCTGAGCAGTTTTGCCTCCATACGCTCTGCCTCCAGTCATTTTACCCGACTCTCTCGAGTGTGCATTCGCTTTCCTCCGACACACTCGGCCAGAATCACCTCAATGGGCAGCCCCCACATCGACATTTCCGTCGCATCTAGCGTCTGGAAGCCAGCGTCCTCTAGCGCTGCCTGGGCGTAGATGGGGCGACAATCGGCATATGCTCCGAATTTCGCATGTACCCACTCGTACAGTCCAGTCATCACATTGACCCTGATCTTGGACAGGGCTACAACGCATATGCGCCCATCGCCTCGAAGAACCCGCTGGCACTCGTGCAAGAAGCGTGGGATTTCCGGTGTGTCAAAGAGCTCCAGAGTGAAACTCGTGAAAACCGCGCCAAAGGTGCGCGCGGGATAGGGAAGCGCCACTGCGTCGCCACACATCAGCACCACGTTTTCTGACACCTTGGCCTGCGCCAATCTAGCCCGAGCGACGCGGCACATTCCTGTGGACAGGTCTATGCCATAGACCCGGCCCGACGGCCGGACGGCTCGTGCCAGGGCCAACAGTCCGTGTCCCGTGCCGAACCCAATCTCGAGGATGGTTTCCCCTTTCTTGGCAGCCAGCTTTTGCAGGCCGACCTCTCGACATTCCTCTTCCGAGCGTCCGGCCAACAGATCATAGATCTTGCTCAGCCTGTCGTAGCTGGCTCTGGCTTCTGCTTTTGACCTTGTGACCCGGCTTATCTCTGCGGACCAGCGTGTGCCGCTATTTCTCGACATGCTCTCCTCGGGATGATACAAGAGAACCGATCCAAGAAGCGGTCAACCGTCGCTTGCAGGTCCAGGTTGTAGACCGCTTTGTTGCTGTTGACGACCTGTATGGCACCCTCACCCACCACAGTAACAGCTACCACTCAAGCTTGGAGACGTGCGCCTTGGCATGGCGAGACAAGTTTTGTCGTCCAAACGTCCGCAGTAAAGCTCGCAGGTTAAACTTTGATCCCACGTCCAGGCTGGCGTGAAAGCCGCCTTCCGTGGTCTCAAAGAAACCGCCGAAAAGGATCCGTTTCTTGATTCCCTTGCTGGGGACCTGAAAGCGATAACGACCCCTACGTCCTGGGTGGGGCCCGTCTCGGCGCAGGGAGTAGGGGAGATACGCCTCGCGCAGGTACTGTTCCAATGCGCGACGCGGCTCTGGAAAGAGATCGACCGGCAGGTGCACGTCCAGGTGCATCCGGGTGAACGCGCCGGGGGTAAACCCATCTGCAGGCCCCACGATCTGGAAGCCGCTCGATGGATATTCTAAAAGCTTCGCCAGGGCACTTTGCAGGGCATCGGCGTCCCAGGCTTTCAGGGCAAAGACTGTCTCACCACTCATCAGTGGGAAGCGATCGTCATTCGGGCGGCGGGTGAACAAGCTTTCTCTCACGGCCAAGAGGTTCTCTACCAGCTCGGGGTACCGGCCCAGAATCCCCTTGAACACAAAGGCATTGAGAAACTCGGGCAGCACCCCAGCCAGCAGCGGATCCAGGTGCACGAGGTAATACACCGGTTGGAGGCGTCGCTTGCGGGCCATAGTCTCTCGCAGGCTGGCCATGTACGGTCCAGCGTCTGGCAGGCGGATTTGATGTCGTACCATCGTCTCCCTCTGCTCCACGCTCAGACAAGCACCACAACCCAGGCAGGTACCGGGCTGATCGCCGATCCCCAGGCAGTAACCACTGTCCTTTCCGGACTGGGCCTCCTGGTACTGGCGGTACAGGAACTCGGGGGAGATGTCCGACCGCACAAACGCCAACGCAAAGGGATAGTCCGGTCCTTTCTCGCCCAGGAAGGCGTCGCTCCAGTGCCCGTGCATCATCATCCACCGCTTGAGCTCATCCCAATACCCTGGCGATAGAGCAGCGTCGAAACAGTGCCCCCTTTGCGCCAGGGCCACGATTGGATCGACCAGCCAATAGCCGCCCAGAGCCAGCACCTGGGCGACGCAGTAGGCCTGCCAGTCAAAGGCCAACCGAAACTCGAATCCGTTCGTTTCACAAGCCGACTTGATCTGTCCAATCAGCGGACGCCAGCCACCCTCGTCGAGGAACAGGCGGTCATATCGCAGGGGGGTAAATGGCATGCGGATCAGCAACCCAAAGCCAAAGATCACGCGAATGCCTCGATTCCGGGAGCGGCGAACCCCCTTGAGGTACTTTAGGAACTGGCGAAACTCGGTGACGTCGGCGGCGGTTTCGTGACCGGTCAGAACGTAAAAGAGCTTGACTTTGCGGATCTTGAGCGTAAAGAGACGCTCGAGCAGTCTCATGATGTCTACCGTAGAGAGGCCTTTGTGTAGCCTTACTCGCTGGCGTTCGCTGATCCCCTCAATACCCAGGCTAAAGCTCCGCTTGTCTGCCTCGACCTCAGCTTCCAGCAAATAGCCCGCACGCTGCAAGATGTCCACGCGTTGGCTCTTGAAGCTCACCCGCTCGAAAAGCCGGTGCAGTGCCAACAGCATTTCCAGGATGTCCTGATGCGTGTTTAAGTTAAAGCTATACAGGTTCAGTTCTTCGTTGCCCTGCGCGCGCTTGATCTGGCGGGCAATAGAGAGTAGGTCAGATAAGGGGAGCTCCCGGTACGGCTTGCGTTCGTACCCTTCAAAGCAAAACGCGCAAAACGCAGGGCAGCCATACGTGATCTGGAGATTGGCCGTGTGCACCTCGGGGCTGTTCAAGAGGGGATATTCCACCGGCAAAAACCGGGCCTCCGGTTCGCAGAAGACGGCTTTTGATACAGGCCGCAAAGACCCGGCCGCCCAAAAGCCGTCGATCCGCAGTGCAGCCTGTTCCAGTTTTGCTCTCTTGTCGCCACGAGTCCCGACCAGAAGGGAGAGCATGCGGGTCACCCTGCCTTCCCCCTCGCCGAAAAAGATGCCATCCACCAGGCAGTCGCCATCCTGGCGGATGATGGACTGGGTGGCCATGGCGTTCGAGCCGCCGAGGATCAACACCGGCCATTCTGACCCGCGCTGGCTGGAGAACAGAGGAAAGCCGCAACGGATCAGCAGGTAGGGCAGGTTGACCAACTCTAGGGTGTAAGCGTTGGAAATCAAGATCAGATCGAATTCATCCGCCGATCGCAGCGACTGCACGCCAATGAGACAAGAGATCCCCTCCTGTTCGGACAGCGCGCGCTCGACCGCGGAAGGGAAGAACGCCACGTCGATAAACGCGCCCGGTAGCGCTCGCCGGATCTCTTGGAACAAGAACAGGTGGGGAACAGAGCGGTCTACATCTCGAAAGGGCGACAGTCTCACGATCAGCACCCGGTAAGGAGCGTCCTGGAACTCGGGGTTATGAAACGTAGGGTTGCTGAAGGGCAGGAACACTTGAGCTTGTCGCGCAAACGAGTTTGTACACCGATAGAGGTTCTTTCTTAATAAGTTCGCATAGTCTGACATAGTCAATCTGATGCTGAGCCGAGGCCTACCAGCAACAGGGTGCATGGGCAACCAAAGGGTTCGCCTGAGGGCTCTCCCCGAAGGGCTTCGCCGCGAGCGCTGACCACACGGAACGGTTCCGCCGAGCCGTCGCCGCGAGGCGCCGAACGGTTGCACGTCGACGCGTACGTCGCGTACGCGGATACACTACATTCGGCAGGTACAGTGCATCTGGCAGGGCGTCTTTACGTAAATTGTACGCAATCTTTACGCAATCTTTACGCACATTCTTACGGAATTGTGATATAATGGACACAGATTCAAATCCTTTCTCTCCTCCTTTCCTTGAGGGGCCAGTGTTGCCGGGCACTGGCCCTCTTTTTTTGAGCTCGTTCACATAGATCAGTGAGCAAGAAATGACTGCTCACCCGATCAGACTCTGCAACAATTCCAGGTTCTCCACGTCCTCGCGCATATCTGGTCCCTTGGGCGTCTCCAGCAGCATCGGTGAATCGGCAAATTGAGGATCGTTAATCAGCATACGAAACGCTTCTAACCCGACGTACCCCTTGCCGATATGCTGTGCAACCTTTGGTTGCCTACGGCTCACAGCGCGGCTCTAAGCGCGCGGAGCGATTCCTGGGCGATCCGCTCTGCGCCGGGGCTGAAATCGAACGCTTCGATCGAGACATACCCCTGAAAGTTCTCCTGGTAGAGCACGCGCAGGATCGATCCAAAGTCGAAATCACCGCTGCCGGGATAGCCGCCGTCCATCTCGTTGACGTGGACGTGCTTGATGTAGGGCATGTAGCGACGCACCAACTCTGGTAATGGGTCTGTCTCAAGACACGCGTTGTGCACGTCGAACATGCTTTGGAAATTGGGATGGTTCACCTCTTGGACCATCTTGACCGCCTCGGCCAGGCTGGTCACAAAGTTGGCTTGACTGGCGGGCAAGGCCTCCATGCACAGGATGACGTCACGCTCAGCCGCAAGATCGAGGCAGGCAACGATCATTTCCACGAACCGCTGCCAGGCGACCTCATAAGCCACGCCCTCTTCCACGTTACGCTGCTGAGGCGAACCGACGACCATGACCTTGGCGCCCAGGTCGCCACAGAAGCGGATCAGCTCACACAGGTAGGCGGTCGTCCGCCGACGGGTGGCCTCATCGTCAGTGGTAGTGTGTAGACCCTTGGGCGAGACAAAGAGCCAGTGCAGGCCGACGATCTCTAGTCCCACCTCTTGGGCCTGCACACGGAAGGTTTCTCGCTCGACGGCGGAGAGATCGGAGACCGAATCGGCCAGGGTAAAGGGAGCGATCTCGACGCCGTCGTAGCCAGCGTCGGCAATGGCTTTTGCTGTGTCCGTCCAAGTCCAGTTTTCAAACACTTCATTGCAGATAGAGAATTTCATTTCTTGTCCTCGCATAGATACGCACTCAGAGAAGGCGACATTCCGAGCTGGTCGATCATCAGAAAGGCTTGCCCTGAGCCTAGCCGAAGGGCTTGCCCGGCTTTGCCCTCACGTGGGCGATCACGCCAGCCACTCGCGCATCTTTTGGACGTACTGTGGAAACGCGACTTCTGGGTCGGCCAGCTCACGATGCCATCTCTTTTCCCATTCCAGGATAGCATAATCGTCATAGCCGCCTTGAACCAACATGTCGAGCATCTTTTCGAGGGGTACATCGCCTTCGCCTAGCAGAACGTAGGTGTGTCCACCCTCAGGTTTGGGGATCGAGTCCTTGACGTGCGTGCTCACCGTGTACGGAGCCAGGTTGGCATAGGTAACCTCTGGTAGCTCACCGTTGGCGCGGAAAGGGTGATGCAAGTCCCACAGCACACGCACGCGCGGATGGTTTGCTTTGGCCATCAACCGGGCAAAAACCGCCGAATCGGTCCAATCATCGTGGGTTTCCAGGGCCAGGGTCACGTCGAACTGATCTGCCTCATCCCCGATCTGCCGCAGGTTCTCGACGAGAGTGGGCAGAATAGTCTCCACGGTGTACCCCTCGGGCACGCGCCCGCCGTATACACGGAGAACATGGGTGCCGAGCTTGGCAGCAAGTTCCAGGTTGTGTCGCGTCTCATCGAACTGCTTTTCCTTCTCGGCTGGATCTATCACGGCATACCGAGCGGAAATGGCAAGACCTGATATGGCGACGCCGTGATCGGCAAACATCCGCTTGGTCTCATCAAGACCGGTGGTGAATTCCGGTCGACCGGTGACGTCAACGTCCTCCAGCAGCCCACGGATATCTACCCCATCGTAGCCCATCTGGGCAGCGTTCTCGACGATCTGCCGCAGTGTCCATTCGGGGCAGCCCAGTGTGGTAAACGAGAGTTTCATCGGTTTCTCTCCTCTTTGTCTATGCGGTCGGATTCGCTGCTTGTATTATACTCCCAAGCCCAGGCTTCCACAACATGGCTTGTACCTCCATCATGTGATATACTTGCGCTATCGGCCAGCGCAGGAGAAAACGGACATCAGACCCGCTTCGGAGCAGGCTATGACGGACCAATACAGAACGCTAATCTTGCCGGCAAAGGTACTTTTTCCATTAGGCCTGGGCACGGCCCTTTCTCTGATGGGCGATGCGACGCTGTACGCGGTGTTGCCAACGCACACCATCCATGCTGGCATTGTCCTGGGCAGCGTGGGGATCCTTCTCGGTGCCAACCGGGCCGTGCGGATCGTTTCGAATGGGCTGGCTGGGTTGGCTTACGATCGCTGGCCTCGCCGACGACTATTTGTGCCTGCTCTGTTCATCGGTGCGCTCTCTACCGCGGTGTACGCCGCTACGCGTGGATTCTGGCCGCTGCTAGTCGGACGACTGCTGTGGGGATTGGCCTGGTCGGGCATCTGGGTCGGCGGAGCGACCATGATCCTAGACGTGACAATGGATCACGACCGAGGGCGATGGACGGGGCTCTATCAGACCTGGTTCTTTCTGGGGAGCGCCTCTGGCGCTTTTGCCGGCGGTCTGCTCACTGACAAGCTGGGCTACACGGCAGCTATGTGGGTCGGCGCGACACTGACAGCCCTGGGTGGGCTGGTGGCGCTGTTCTTGCTGCCGGAGACAAGAGGCTGCCGCTTCAAAGTCGAAACGCGTTCCGCTGGAGCCAGTACGCTCAGGCTGCGCGACAATGGAGGGCTCTGGGTAGCCGCATCTGTGCAGGGAATGACTCGTTTCGTCGCCTCTGGTGTGCTTTCGGCCACGCTAGGGCTGTTAGCGCAAGGTTGGCTGGAAGCCACCCCGTTGGCCCTTGGCGTGGCGACGCTGACCGGTGCGTTGGCGGCTGGGCGAGCGGTCCTCAGCATGGTAGCCGCGCCATTGGCGGGGACGATATCGGACTGGTTGAGGAGCCGCTGGAAAGTCGTTGCGTGGGGTCTGGCGATC
>Ga0209979_1001742_pt1 | contig 22770 bp, 21 predicted proteins | sample AnhtaG_FD_183114 | JGI IMG/M metagenome (GOLD analysis project Ga0209979, IMG submission 183114) | Deep subsurface microbial communities from Anholt, Denmark to uncover new lineages of life (NeLLi) - Anholt_01485 metaG (SPAdes) (version 2) | ecosystem: Environmental > Aquatic > Marine > Oceanic...
AGCTGGAGGGTGGGCTCCAGCATGCCGTCCTCGTAGCCCAGGAAGAGCACCTCCTTCACCCCCAGGCTGGCCGCCGCCCGCCGCTGCTCGCCCTCCCGGATGACTACGAGTTGCTCGCTGGTCATGCTCGGGTCATCAGAGCCCTTATCGCCGTTCGTGACGATGACGTAGGTGACCTCCGTCCCCTCGCGGGCCCATAGAGCGACGGTGCCCGCCACCAGGAACTCGGCGTCGTCGGTGTGAGGCACCACGACCATGGCCCTGTCGGGTGCCGTCTGCTCGAGTGCCATCTGCCGTCCTCTCCAGAAGACCAGCCCCGAATCCGAGGCGGCGCCCCGCCCCTATCATAGGCACTGGCCACCGCCGGTCAACGGCCCGCGGCCGGCCCCCTGGCGCCACGGCCGACGCCGCGCTATCCTAGGCACCACCCCCATCACGGAGGACACAGGACTCTCATGCGCCTGCTAACCTACGACCGCCAGGACGCCCCCCGGCTGGCCCTGCTGCTGAGAGACCGCGTCTTTGACCTCGCGGACGCCGCAGCACGCCTGACCGCCGCCACCCTGCCCGCCGACATGCTCTCGTTCATCGCCGCAGGCGAGGAGGCGTGGGCAGGGGCTCGAGACCTGGCCACACGCCTGGACCGAGGCGAGGCGGCGGACCTCGCCCGCCCCCTCGCCGACACCAAGCTGCTGGCGCCCCTGCCCCGGCCTGCCAAGAACATCGTCTGCGTCGGCCTCAACTACGCCGACCACACCCGCGAGACCAGCCAGGAAGTCTCACCCTATCCGGTGTTCTTCACCAAGCCGCCCACCACGGTCATCGGCCCCGAAGTGCCCATCCCCTGGTATCCCTCCGTGAGCACCCGCATAGACTGGGAGGCGGAGCTGGCGGTGGTGATCGGCCGGCCAGGGCGGGACATCCTCGAGGAGGCGGCCCTCCAGCACGTCTTCGGCTACACCATCGCCAACGACGTCAGCGCCCGCGACCTCCAGCGCCGCCACGTCCAGTGGTACAAGGGCAAGAGCCTCGACGGCTTCTGCCCCCTCGGTCCCTGGATCGTTACCAGCGACGAGATTCCAGACCCCCAGACCCTGGGCATCCGCCTGCGGGTGAACGGCGAGGTCAAGCAGGATTCCAGCACGAGCCAGATGATCTATCCGGTGGCCCGCCTCATCGCCGTCCTCTCCGCTGGCCTGACCCTGGAAGCCGGCGACCTTCTCATCACCGGCACCCCCGCCGGCGTGGGCTTCGTCCGCCAGCCCCCGGAGTACCTGCGCCCGGGCGACCTGGTGGAGGCGGAGATCGAGAGCATCGGGGTGCTCCGGAACCCCGTAGCGCAGGAGGGGCAATAGGGCGCAGCCATGATCGTGGGCACGGTGCGGGAGACCAAGGCGGAGGAGTATCGGGTAGGCCTGACCCCGGAGGGAGTCCACGCCCTAGCTCAAGCCGGCCACCGCGTGCTGGTGGAAGACGGGGCGGGCCTGGGCAGCGGCTTCGATGACCATGCCTACCGGGGGGCCGGCGCCGAGGTGGTGCGCTCGGCCGAACAGGTCTGGCAGGAGGCCGATCTCCTGGTCAAGGTAAAGGAGCCGCAGCCACACGAGTTCGACCGCCTGCGCCCCGGCCTCACCCTCTTCGGCTACCTGCACTTGGCCTCCCTGCCCGAGACCACCCGCGCCCTCCTCGACCGGCGGGTCACCGCCATCGCCTTCGAAACGGTGGAGCTACCCGACGGCACCCTCCCTCTGCTGGTGCCCATGAGCCAGATCGCCGGGCGCATGGCCATCGAGGTGGGGGCGCAGTGGCTGCGCAGGCCCGGCCCCGGCCGGGGCAAGCTTGTCTCCGGCTTGGCCGGCTCTCCACCCGCCCATGTGGTCATCCTGGGCTCGGGTACTGTGGGTACCAACGCCTGCGCCGTGGCCCTGGCGCTGGGCGCGCGGGTGACCATGATGGACCAAGACCTCGAACGCACGCGCCACCTCGAGGCCACCTGGCGTGGCCGCGTCACCATCCTCATCTCCACGCCTATGGCCATCGCCGAAAGCCTCAAGGGCGCCGACCTGCTCATCGGCGCCATCCTGGTGCCCGGCGGCATCGTCCCCAAGCTGGTGAGCAGGGAGATGGTGCGCAGCATGGGCCCAGGGGCGGTCGTGGTGGACGTCTGCATCGACCAGGGGGGCTGTGTGGAGACCTCCAGGCCCACCAGCCACGCCGACCCTGTCTACGTGGAGGAGGGAGTGGTGCACTACTGCGTGCCCAACATGCCCGGGGCAGTGCCCTACACCGCCACCGCCGCCCTTGCCGCGGCCACGCTTCCCTTCATCCTCAGGCTAGCGAACCACGGCCCCGAGGATGCCCTCCGCTCCGACCCGGCGCTGGCCAGGGGCCTCAACACCTATGACGGCCACATCGCCTACCGCCCGCTGGCCGAAGCGCAGGGCCTGCCGCACAGACCCATCGACCAGTTGCTCTGACCAAGCCGGGGCTAGCGGACGCAGTATGTCAGTTCGATGTCCGGCCACCTACAGCAAGCCCGTGAGAGCTGGAGGGGTTTAGGGCGGAGAGGCGCCCCCGGCCGTTACGCTTTCCACGAATCTCCGTACCGCCGGCGCGATCAGTTTCGCCGGGAAGTCGGTATGGGCCACGCCGGGGAAGGCCAGGAACGTCCGGGGCTCCGGGGCAAGCTCGTAGAGGCGGCGGCCCATCCAGAGAGGCACGCTCTCGTCTGCCTCGCCGTGCATCACCAGCACCGGCACCCGCAGGTCGGGGACCCTGGCAGCCGAGTTGTAGCGAGTGAGGGGCAGCCAGGGCATCAGGCAGAAGAGGACCCGCAGGGCGGGTAATCGCTCCTCCGCCACCTCCCGCAGCGAGGTGAAGGGTGCCCGCAGGATCAGGCCACGGCAGGACTCACGCAGGGCCAGCTCTACCGCCACGCCCGTCCCCAGGGAGAAGCCGTAGAAGATCATCCGGCTGGTAGCCACGTCCGGGCGCGTGTGGAGATAGGCCAGTGCGGCTTCCGCGTCCAGGTAGGTCCCCTGCTCGTTGGGGGTGCCGCTGCCGGGCGCATAGCCCCGGTAGTCAAACACGAAGAAGTTGCAGCCCACGCCCAGCAGGAAGTCCCCGAAGGCCCGCGCCCGCTCCTGGCCCGACCACAGGGCCCTGGCGTTGTACCTGGTGCCGCGCATGAAGAGAATAGTGGCCAGGGGGCTCTGAGCGGGAAAGTACCAGCCTGGCAGGGCCAGGCCGTCGGCGGTCCAGAAGGTCACCTCCTCGTAGGGAAGGCCGGTGCCCGCGGGGCTGGCCGAAGACGACTCGGAGATGCGGTACAGGTGCCAGCGCAGCAACGCCTCGAAGAGGGCGGTGATGCCGACCACCGCCGCCGAGGCCATAGCCAGGGGAAGGAGCACCCTCCTTCGCATAATCGCCGCCTATGCTAGCAGATTCGACCCGCCCCGGCGAGTCTGCCCGAGCTGCCGCGTGCTATAGTAAGTGCATCCCCGCATTCCATGGAGACTGAAGCGTGCGCTACGTCCAGAATACGGAGGGAGCCCGGGCTTGCGGGCAGACACGGCCTCCCCAGCGCCCTCTTCAGGGCTGGCCCGCTCGAACCGACCATACATGCAGATGCTGTGAACACGTCGACTCGGGGCCGCCGCTCGCTCCGTCGAGGGGGGAAGAGCACTGGTGTCCGCTGAAGACTTTGAATTCGCTGTGGCGGTGGCGGGGACGTCCATCGGGCTGGTCGCCCTCCTGCTCCTGGCCATAGTCAGCCTCGTGAGCACCTGGAAACTGTTCCGCCAGGCAGGCCGGGCCAGCGAAGCCGCCACCCGGTCTCATCTGGCCATGGAGGAACTGGCCCGACGCCTGGCCCGCCCAGAGGGGCCGGCGCCGGCCTCTCCGCCGGAGATCCCCGCAGGAGAGGAACTCGCGGAGCTGCGACGCCAGGCCGAAGATCTCATGGAACGCCAGGCCCGCCTCCAGGAGACCATGCGGAACCTCATCGAATCGGGCGTGCTGGAGGCAGGGGCCCCCGCAGAGTCCCTTCAGAATCTTGAGGAGGCGGTGCGGCGGCTGGAGAGCACCGTCAGTCAGATGGCCGCCGCCATGGCCAACCTCATGCAGCAAGTGGAACGACGGGGCACCTAGCCCCGGGGCAGGTGTGACTTGACGGGGAAGGCAAACAACGAGCAGCACCTCCACGACCCGTCGCCTTACAACGACCCTACCGTGCTCGCCGAGGCGCTCCTGAGGCTGCATAGCGCCACGAGCGAGGCCTGGCTGGTGGAGGCGGCCATGGCCGCGGCGGAGCGCAGCCTGGGCGCCCTCTACACCTTCGTCTTCCTCTTCGACTCGTCCGGGCGTTTGGTCGGGCAGCAGTCGCCTTCGGAGGGCCGCGCCCGCTCCTTGAGCCGTGCCCATAGCGCTCTCGGCCAGCCCCTGGCCAAGCTGAAGCTTACCCCGACCGATGATACGCTCCTCGCCCTGTCCCTCCGGGAGCGTCACCCCGTCAGCAGCGACAACCTGGCGGAAGCCCTGAACCAGGTCATCGACTCCGAGACCTGCCAGCAGGCACAGCAGCAGCTCGGGATAGCGAGCTGCTGCCTCTCGCCCATCGAGATGTCGGCCGAACAACTAGGGGTAGCGCTGTTCCTGTTCGGGAACGGACACGCGCCCATCTCACACGTCACCCTGCTGTGCGAGCACATGGCCAGGGCCCTCCTGAACCTGCGAGAGCGGGAAGCTGGCCGCCGCCGGGGCGAACTGGACGCCGTGCGCTGGGTTTCCGACGAGCGCCGCTTCGCCGAGCAGTTCGAGCGCGAGCTGGGTCGGGCCAACCGCCACCAACGCCCCCTCTCCATCCTGCTGGTGCGCCTGGCCAACTTCCAGGAGGTGCGCGCCCAGCTCGGACGCTTCCTGGCGGACCGCCTCCTCCGCAGGATAGGCGCCATCCTCTCCGACCAGATCCGCGGCTCCGACTTCCTGGGGGCCTATGGCGAGGACGGCTTCGCTCTCATCATGGCCGAGGCCGACGCAGCGGCCGCGGCCGAGGCCGCCCAGCGCCTCATGCCCATAACTTCCAGCGTCCAGCTCGAGGGCGGCGGCAGGCCAACCCCGCACCTGCACTACGGCACGGCCACGTTCCCTGAAAACGGGTCTACCGTAGAGGCCCTGATAGCAGCGGCGGAGGTGCGTCTGCACCCCCTCTCCCCCGAACAGGCCGAAACAGAAAACGACGTGGCCTAGCACCAGGGGTCGGCCACGCCGTTACTTTCTGTCCTCGCCAGGGGCGAGTCTAGGCCGCCGGTTCCTCCGACAGGCTGATGGAGACTTCTCCGCTCTGGCCCTCTGCGCCCAGGTTCGCCTTGAGCCTTTCCAGCAGGGCCGACCGCACCTGCGCCAGCTCAGCTTCGTGTTCCACCCAGATCTTCAGGGAGGCGCGACGACCGTCGTAGTCCAGCAGGGCCACATCCACCACCCCGGCGTTCTCACTCACCGAGCGGTCCACCGCCTTCAGGTCCAGCGAGCCGTGGTCCGCCTCCACCTCCAACAGGAAGCAGCGACTAGAGGACTCCGCAGGCCCGGCCGCCTCGACCGAACCCTCCTCCGTCCTGGGCGGAGGCTCCGGTGCGCCACCCGCCTCCGCAGGCTCGGCCCGCGGAATAGCCTGCAGCGCCGGACTCGGTGGCGTCTCCACGTGAGGCGTGTCAGCCGACCTGATCTGCTGGCGAATGCAGGTCATGGTCGCATCCAGGTCGCCCAGCAGGGCCTCCAGAGCGGCCACCCGGGGCAACAGCGCTTTCATCTCGGCGGCGCTCCGTGTCGCCTCGCCCAGGCCTGTCTCCAGGGCCTCCAGCTTCTGCCCCAGCTCGGCCGTGATCGAGGTCACCTCTTCCTCGGGGGTACCCGTATCGCTAGACCACTGCTCGTTCATGTTCGCTCCTCCTGTGCATGCGCATCCGATACATCCTGCCGCCGGTGGCGCCCGGCCGGCTGCCATGGAGTGGTGGGCCGTGCGCGGACCGGCGCTCTCTGCTAATTATCGACAGGGCAGACGCAGAGCTAGAGCGGGTCGGCGGGCCTCCGGGGAGAATTTGGCGGTGAGCGCCTGGGCTGGCCAAAGGGGCCCAGGGCACGCTTGAGGGAAGCACCCCCGGAGCCGTAGTATGGCTGCGCTACATGCCTGAAAGGTGATGCCCCATGCACACGGCGCTCTACGAATCGGACCCCTTTACCGCCAAGCGCCAGGACCTGCTGGCGGCCTTCGAGTCAGACTACCGGTTTGAGAAGGGCGACGAGATCTACATCGACCGGGCGCGGCGGCCCCTGAAGGTGCGCATCATCGACGTGCGCGTTCACCTCAGCGACGGCGGCCGCCTCACCCGCGAGATGCTGGCCTTGAAACTCTAGGCGACAGGGGGTGCAGGGAGCTTGCCCCCTGCCCGGGTGCGCGAGGGGTGTCCACTCGTCCTTCTCTTGATTCTTTATGGAAAGTAGATTCCGGGGGAGCGCCCGCTGCCCTACCACGGGTTTCGACATCGATACCAACCGGCGCCGCCCCTGCGGATGCAGGCGCCGTGTGACCTGACCGAGCCACAGTGCACTTGTTCAGACACATGGCTGACACCTAGAATGGTGTCATCATGCGTATCATCTCTATAATCGATTGGGGATCGACAGCCTGACAGACATGGAGGCGGATATGCCGCTGCGACCGATTCGTCCCGTCGCCCTTCTTGTCACGATTGCCGTATTGGCCATCGCCGGCCTGGCCTGCGGCTCGGAGGCAGAGCCGCGGCTCCCAGAGACCCCCGAGGCCAAGCCTGCCACGCCCAGCCCTACCGTAGAGGTGGAAGCGACCGAGGAGCCGACCCTGGGCCCGAGCGCCAGGGACCTGGCGCAGGCCACCGTGCAGATCTGGGCTCTAAGCCTGGTGGACGATGCCTTTGAGCCGGTGTGGACTGGTTCGGGGAGCGTCATCTCGGAGGACGGTCTGATCTTGACGAACGCCCACGTGGTGGACAATCGCCTTGATGAATATGACGAGCTGGGAGTGGCTGTGCTGGACCAGACCGACGAGCCTCCCGACATGGCCTACCTGGCAGAGGTGGCCGCGGTTGATTATGCGCTGGACCTGGCCGTCATCCGTATCGTATCAGACCTGGACGGCCGCCCGACGGCGGTGGAGCTCCCGACCGTCGAATTGGGGGACTCCGACGAGGTTGAGATAGGCGACCCCATCCGCATCTTGGGCTATCCGGGCATCGGTGGGGAAACGATTACGTTTACAGACGGCGTGGTGAGCGGGTTTACGTCCGAGCGGAGCCTGAGCGGACGCGCCTGGATCAAGACCGACGCAACGATTGCCGGCGGCAACAGCGGCGGCATGGCCGTCAACGACCAGGGGGAGCTTGTCGGCGTGCCCAGCATCACGGGGTCGGGCTCGGAGGCGCAGGAGCGCGTGGACTGCCGCTATGTGGCGGACACCAACCGGGACGGCGAGGTCAACAGTCTGGATTCTTGTGTGCCGGTGGGCGGATTCATCAACGGACTGCGCCCGGTGAACCTGGCGTTGCCCCTGGCGCAGGCTGTCGAGAGCGGCGAGGAGTACGTCGGGGTGTTGCCCGTGGAGCCCGAACCGACGGGCGGGTTCGATACTAGCCAGATCATATTCCACAACTTGGTCTTCGCCGACGGCGTCACCGCCGACGACCGCCCCACCCAGATCTGGGATGCTCTACCTTCAGGCGTGACCGACGTGTGCGCCTTCTGGGACTACGAGGGCATGGTGGACGGCATGACCTGGGAAGCCCTGTGGTTTATCGATGGTCAGGTGAATGAAGAGGGGAGCATCATCGATAACAGCTGGACAGGCGGAGACGCCGGCAACTGGTGGGTGTGCACCTTCAATGATAGCGGGCTACCGGACGGGGTGTATGAGGTGGTGCTCTCGGTGGAGGGCGAGATGCAGCGGTCGGGGGCGGTCTTCGTCGGTGGAGATCACCCGCCCGCCGAATTCACGATAGAGAACAAATCGAGCGGGGAGATCTGCTACGCGTTCATATCGGCGACTGGCGCCCAGAACTGGGGCGAGGACGACCTGGGCGGGGAGGAGCTCATTGAGCCAGGAGCCTCCCGTACGTGGCTCCTGCCCGCCGGCATCTACGACCTGCTCCTGAAGGATTGCGAACTGGAGACGCTGGCTGAGGAGTACAAGCTGGACCTGACTCAGGGTCTGGTCTACACCCTGACGGACTGATACCCCGTAGACTGCTTTCCTCGAAGGGCGGTGGCCGCGCTCTGACCAATCCAGCCCCGCGCGGTAGAATTGCTCCAGCCCGTGGACATGCTCGAGGCGCCGCTCAGCTACGTCGTCACCCGGTCGAGCAGCTCCTGCGGGTCGTAGGGCACGCCGTCCTTGATCACCGTGACGGCGTTACGCGTCGCATGGATGCGCCGCAGGTCCGTGACTGCTAGTCTAGCTCCGTTTCCCTCACCTCTATCATCTCGTCGAAGGTCAGGGGCCGGCCGAAGAACCTTCCCAGGCTGCTGCCGAGCTCGCGGAAGAACTCATCCGGGTCCACGCAGGCCTCCGGCGGCAGCACCCCCTTGTCATAGATGTACCCGCCACCCAGGAGCAGGGCGCCGATGGCCAGTGGCACCCCTGTGGCCTGAGCCATCCCCTCGCGGCCTGCCGCTTCCCCCTCGCCGCCGGCCTCACGCATGGCGTAGGTCCGGCGCAGGCGGCGCCCGCCCGACTCCCCCTCCACTATCACCACCAGACCCCCGGCAGGAGGGTACTCCCGGCCCGAGGGGGCGTCAGGGGCCGGGTGCAGCGGCTCGCGGTGGCCGCGGGCCAGCTGCCGAATCTCATCGTTCAAGGGAGGGGGATTGAGACCGCCGAGGTTGGAGGCCTCGCGGAGGCCTGGGATGAACTGGGGCAAGGTGATGGGCTCCGGGTGCCCCAGGTGGAATACCTGGTAGGGCCCCAGGCCCGGGAACTCTACCGTCTCCCCGATCTCGAAGGCCGGGATGCGCACCCAGCGGTTGTCCCGGAAGGTGGGTACGAAGCCGGTGCAGGCGTAGAGCATGTGGATGGTGGCGGCGTCGAACTCGGGAGGCGGTCCCGCCGCCATGTCCGTCTCTGTCTCGCTTACCACCCAGGCCGTCTTGACGACTTCCGCTCTGTCCATCTCGCGGGCCCCCTTTAGGGCCAGGAGGTTGGTGATGCCGGGGCTGGCGCCCATGCCCATCAAGAGAGTGACCCCGGCCATCTTGGCCTGGCTGTCGAGGCCGAGTATGTCAGCCGTGGCGTCGTAGTCGTCACAGATGTCGACGTAGTTGCGCCCGGCCTCGATGGCCGCCCGCGCCACAGGGAGGCCCAGCCTGTAGTACGGGCCGACGGCGCTGACCACGATGTCCGCGTCTCGCATCGCCCTTACCATGGCCTCGTGCTCGTTGACGTCCAGCCTTCGCGCCTCTACGGAGGCAGGCGCGGCCTCCGACGCAACCTTCTCAGCGGCAGCCTGGTTGATGTCCGCGACGACGATGCTCGTTACCTCCGAGCGCCTCGCTAGCTCCAGCACGGCGGCGCGGCCCATGCCTCCCGCTCCTCCGAGCACCAGCACCTTCATCGCTTGTGACCTCCTTTTGGCGACGGCCGGCCCCGCGATCATTGGGCGGGCGCCGACGGGCACAAGATGATGCGATATCACCTCAGCGCCGGAGAGAGTAAGGTTCATTCCGGTCGGCTGTCAAGGCGCCCGTAACCGTTCAGCGGGATCCTGGCCGGTCCAGCCCCCACCGGGGCCACGGGGAGGTGGAGCATGGTCGACACCGTGATAGAATCTCTGGGATCGACGCCGCCGAGCAGGGCGGCAAGGCTAGGCACTGAGACGCACTAGACCGCACTCTGCTGGCTCCGCTCTGCCCTGAAGGGGCGCCGACGAGCATTCGCCTGGTAGGTACAAGAGGAGGTTCTCCGAGATGAGAGTGATCGCCCTGGGCGGCAGCGGCGACATGGGACAGACGGCCGTGCGGACACTCCTCCAGAGCCCGGCCATTGACGAGATCGTGGTCGCGGACTACGACATCGGACGCGCTCATGAGTTCGTCGCAACCCTGGGCGATGGGCGCGTCTTGGCGCAGCAGGTCGATATCATGGACCGTCCGGCGCTGGAAGCGCTGCTGAGGGAGGGCGATTTCGTGATGAATACGGCGGGCCCCTTCTGTCGGCTGGGTGTCCCCGCCGTGCGGGCGGCCATCGCCACCGGCCGCCACTATGTAGACATCAACGACGACTGGAAGCCCACGCAGGAGGCGCTGGAGCTGGACGGCGAGGCTCGCCGGGCCGGGGTGACGGTGCTGCTGGGTATGGGCGCCAGCCCGGGGCTTACCAACTTGCTGGCCCGCCATGCTGCCGACCAACTGGACGAAGTGGACTACATCCAGACCGTGTGGGGCAGCGTGGGCGGCAGGCGGCGGCCCCGCTCGGCCGTGCCGGCAGCCCTCGTCGAGGCCGCCCGCGTGGCGGCCGCCACCGTGCACTTCCTCTACTGCGCCAGCGGTCGCATCCCCGTCTTCCGCGACGGCAGGTTCGTCGAGATCGAGCCCCTGGCCGACAGCGAGGAGGTCGCCTTCCCTAACGGGAAGGGGAAGTTCTACTACATCGGCCACGCCGAACCGGTGACGCTCCCTCGATACATCAAGGGGCTGCGAGGCGCCTGTAACCTCTGCGGCGTCGGGCCGGAGGCCTGTATCGATCCAATGCCTTTCTTCCGCCGCTACGCCGAGCACTGGGCCACGCCGCCAGCGTCCGAAGAAGAGATCCTATACGAAGTGGTGGACGAGCTCTGATCTTGCGGCAAGCTCCTCTAAGACCGGGGTCAGTAGCCGAGGGCGGCACCGTCGGAGCGCGGGTCGAAGGCGGCCGCGAGATGTCCGTCGCCAACGAGGATGGCGTGGGCGTGGCCCGCCAGCTCCGGCAGGGGGAGGGGCTGTGCCCCTATCTCCGGCAGGCCCGGCTCCGCTAGGAGCTGGTTGCCGAAGATGACCCAGCGGGGCGCGGCGATGGCCTCGCTTAGCTCCTGCCCCACTAGGACGATGCGGGCGAGGAGCTGGAGGTGGATCTGGATCTGCGCGTCGCCGCCCATGGTTCCGAAAATGAGGCGCGGCTTGCCGTCGCGCAGGGCCATGGCCGGGGCCAGGGTGTGTACGGGCCGCGCTCCGGGGACGTAGGTCTGGGGGGTGAAATAAGAGGCGCGATTGTTGAGGACAACACCGGTGCCCGGGACGACGACGCCGGAGCCGAAGGCCTCGTAGAGGCTCTGGTTAAGGCTGACGGCCATGCCGGACTCATCGCAGGCGCAGAGGTAGATGGTGTCGCCCGCTGCCGTGGCCGATTCCAGGGCGCGGATGAGGCGGAGGTGGAACTCCGGGTCGTCGGGCTGAAGGCCGTCAAGGGGCTCCAGCCGTTCGATAGCGCGGAGGGCGAGGTAGCCGCGGCTGTTAGGGGGCATCTCGCAGACCTCAAGATCGGCCAGGCGGGTGCGCAGGGGTTGTACCCACTCCGCCTTGTGCTCCGCGAAGTCTTGCGGCGAGAACGGGGGCGGAGCGAGCTCGGCCACAGGGCCCGTGTAGAACTCCTCTAGGTGCTCCAGTGCCAGTGCCAGGTCTCGCTGGACCAAGGGGCCCTCGGCGAGGAATATGCGGGAGGCCTCCGGGTCGCGCTTAAGGAGGCTGCTCATAAGGCTGGTGATCTTGGCCAGGCCAGGGGCCCGCGGTGCGCCCTCGCGGGCGAGGCGGATGGCGGGGCGGGCAAGCGCCGACAGAGGGCGGGTGCCGTAGCGGTCGAGGAGGGCGAGCCAGCCGGCGACGGCCCCCGGTACGGTGGCGGAGGCGGGCCCGGTGCGGGGGATCCCGTCACCCTCGAGGCGGGCCTCGGCGGGGAGGCGACCGCTGGAGTTGAGGCCCACCAGTTCGCCATCGGCCCAGACCATGACAAAGAGGTCGCCGCCCAGGCCGCACATGTGGGGATAGACGACGGCCAGGACGAGGTTCATGGCCACGGCGGCGTCCACTGCGTTGCCCCCGGAGGCGAGGACAGTGAGCCCCGTGGACGACGCCAGGTAGTGAGGAGAGGCAACGGCAGCATGAGGGAAGAGGGAGGCGGCCATGGCGGCCTTATTGTAGCACCAGAGGCACTAGCCGGGCGGCAGATGCCCCTGGGAGTCCGAAAGACGCCCTAAAGGCACCTCAGCGACGGAGAGTGAGTTCGGGTTTCGACCCTTTGCTGCCCCCAAGGCGATCGGGGGCTATGTGCGCTTCCGGGCGCTGTAGTCTCCCCAGGGGGCGTCGCGGCGGCGTACCGCCTCCGGGAAGCCCTCGCGCAGCGCCAGGTCGCGCCAGGCCAGCCCCTCCGGCGTGTGCCGGGCGATGCCATCCAGGAACGTCCCCAGGATCTGCGTCGTGCGCAACCCCATGTTCTCGTAGGCCTGGTTAACGAGCAGCTTGCTCATCACGAGTTGGTTTGTCGGCGTCGTCGCCAGTTTCTCGGCGAACGACTCCACCTCCTGCGCCAGACGATCGGCAGGAGCGACGGCGGACACGAGTCCTAGGCGCTCGGCCTCGCGCCCGTCGACCGCCTCTCCGGTGAGCATGAGCCGCTTCGCGTGCTCCAGCCCCAGGCGATACACCCACATGCAGGTTGTCGGCGTGCCCCAGATGCGAGAGGGCGGATAGCCGATGCGGGCGTCGTCGGCCATGAAGATCAGGTCGGCGCAGAGCACCATGTCCGTGCCGCCGCCGACACACCAGCCATGCACCTGGGCGATGACGGGCTTACGGGACTCCCACAGGCTCATGAACGCCCGCACGTTCTCCGACATTCCCCGGAAGTCGATGACCGGGTCCCAGCCGCCGGTCCGTTCCTGGACCGTCTGCTCAGCCTCCGGTGCGCTCTGAAGGTCGTAGCCTGCGCAGAAGGCGCGGCCGGCGCCACGTAGGACGATGACCCGCACGTTAGGCTCACGGTTCGCCCGGTGCACCGCCTCCTCGAGTCCAGCAGTGAGGGCGCGGTTGATGGCGTTGAGGCGCTCCGGCCGGTTCAAGGTGATGAACACCACGGCGCCGTGGGTGCTGTAGTCAACAGGCTTGTCAGGCATAGTTACCTCCTATGGCCTAAGCCTCATAGTGCTGCTCCCTCTCCTCATACGTCTGGACCAGCGCTGCCCCGCCCCGAAATCGACACGATAGCAGCGCTGCCACCGTCATGACAGCTATCAGTTTCACCACCAGCTTAACCCGGGTGAGAATGAAGCGCACTGCCCCAAGCATCTCTTCGTCGTCGACAGACACGACATCGGAGGCGGGTCTCGGCGCGGCCGGGAGACCCGGCCTCAGGTGCCCAAGGCCAAGGATGCGGAATCTGCTGGTCCGGATTTCGGGAGGTCTCGGTCCACCTCATGGATGTAGCCGTTGACCGATACCTGGGGATCGCCACAACTGCTAGGGCTGGATGACGACCTTCATGCTATCGGGCTCCAGGGACTTGAGGAGGGCGGCCTCGGCCTCCGCCAGCGGATAGCGGTGGGTGATGATCCTTTCGAAAGGGAACCGGCGGCCGTATTTCTTGAGGAGGCGGAGGCTGGCGTCGTACTTGGTGTAGGGATGGTTGGTCAGGCCGATGATACGCGCGTTCCTGGCGACGATGTGGCGATGGACGTTAAGCTCTATGACGCCGGTGTCGACGAAGTTGCCCAGCTCGATGTAGACGCCACCCTTGCGCAGCATCTCCAGCCCCTCGGTCAGGCTCTCAGGGACGCCGGTGCAGCCCACCACCATATCGGCCCCCCGCCCCTCGGTGAGGTTGCGTACACAGGCGATGCGCTCCTCCCGCGTCGTCCGGCGGGCGTTCAGGGTGTGGTCCGCTGAGAACTCGCGGGCCATGTCTAGGCGGAAGTCCGACAGGTCGACGGCTATGATCTCGCCCGCGCCCAGGATGCAGGCCTTGATCAGGCAGCAGAGACCCAGAGGCCCGACGCCCTGGACGACCACAGTATCGCCAGCGCCGACGCCGCCCCCCGGCAGGGCGCTGGCCTGGGCGGCCTCGTCTAAGGCAAAGGTGACAGCGAAGGGCTCCGTCAGGACGGCCAGCTCCGGCGGGATACCTTCGGGCACCTTGTAGACGAAGACCTCCGGCAGAATGTACATGTACTCCGCCCACCCGCCGAAGAGCGAGGGCGGCTCGGCTGTGGAGAAGGCGTTGCCGTAGCCCCGGACGCTGTCGCACCAGGGGTAGCCGTGGGTGTGGCGGCAGTACCAGCAGCGACCGCAGACGACATCCGGGCACATCACGACGCGGTCACCCTCTCTGAGCTCCCGGCCGTAGAACTCCAGGCCCCGCCGGGCCTCTTCGCTCAACTCGGCGACGACGCCGACGTTCTCGTGGCCCGGGATGATGGGGAAGGGGGTGGTAAGCTCCGCCTCGGTGCCGGCGTACTGCTTGGTCTCGCCCCGATAAGTGTGCTTGTCGGTGCCGCAGACGCCAGACAGCTCTATTTTCATCAGCATGGCGCCGGGCTGCACCTTAGGATAGGGGAACTCCTGGAGCTCGATGACACCCGGAGCGGTCATCACGGCGGCTCGAACGCGCTCTGGCATTGGCTCCTCCTCGGACTGCTCAAACGCGGTGTCGGCCTAAAGCCGCCTGTCACCCTACCTGACGCCTCAACGTCATGGAGGCTATGACGACGAAGAAGGCGGCGAATCCCACCAGCGCCAGGAAGTTGAGGCCCACGCCCTCATCCAGCAGCCCGCGACCGCGGATCATGACATCTCGCAGCGCCTCGTTGGAGTAGGTGAGCGGCAAGACGTGGGCGACGCCCTGTAGCCAGCGAGGGAAGGTGTCGATGGACCAGATGACACCGCTCAGCAGTCCCTGCGGCACGATGACGATGGGGATGAACTGCACGGCCTGGAGCTCGGTGCGGGCGAAGGTGGACAGGAAGATGCCCAGGTTCGCCGCGCCCACCGTTACCGCCACGACCAGCAACAAGACCAGCGCCAGGTTGCCGGCGTACTCTACCTGGAGCACGAAGACCGTGACCAGCAGTATCACCATCGCCTGTAGCACGGCGAAGATGCCGAAGCCGGCCACATAGCCCAGAACCAGCTCCGCGCGGGTGGTAGGCGTGACCATCAGACGTTCCAGGGTGCCGGCGGTGCGCTCTCGCAGGAAGCTGACGGTGGTGAGGAGGAAGACGAAGAAGAAGGCGAAGAAGCCGATGAGGGGCGGCGCCTGGAAGTCGATGGTGTCGAAGTCCGGCCCACCATAGTAGTAGGTGACGGACAAGTCACTCTCCTCGGGCAGTGCCTGGGGCAGCGCCGAAGAGGTCGAGAGGACCAGCGAGACCTGCCGCGCGATGCGCAGGATGGCTTTGCTTCGCTGCGGGTTCGAGCCCTCCAGCAGGATGGAGATGGCCGCCCCCTGGTCCGCCGGCGAGACGATGATCGCGCCGTCCAGCTCGCCGCCTTCTACCTGTTCCTCCGCCTCAGCCCGCGAGAGGTGGTATGAAGTGACACCGGCCTCGGACAGCGTCTGGCCGAGAGCCCCGAGGGCGGGCGCGGCGGCGCCGCCCGTCTCCTCGACGAAACCCAGTTTGATGCCGCCGGAGCTGGTGCGCAGGAGGTAGCCGACTAGCAGGATAACGACGATCGGCACGGCGAAGAGGAGGACGAGGGTACGCGGGTCGCGGCGGAACTGCCGCACGATGCGCAACGTCACCGCCCAGGTACGGGCCGCGCTCATGTCCCGTTACCCGCGAAGGCCAGGAACGCCTCTTCCAGCGTCGACGTAGCGGCCTGGGAGCGCAACTCGGCCGGGGAGCCCTCCGCCAGGAGACGCCCGTCGCGCAGGAGGATGAGGCGCCGGCAACGCTCGGCCTCGTCCATGACGTGGCTGCTGAGGATGATGGTGACCCCTTCGTCGTTCAGGCGTTGGAAGTAGGTCCAAAAGGCGACCCGCAGCCGTGGGTCGATGCCCACTGTGGGCTCATCGAGCAGGAGGAGGCGGGGCCGGTGGACCAGAGCGCAGGCCAGGGAGACGCGCTGCCGCATCCCGCCGCTGAACGTCGAAACTGGGCTGTCCGCCCGGTCTGCCAGTTCCACCAGCGCCAGTGTCTCGTCGACGGCCCTTCGGGAGTGCACGCCGTAGAGGCTGGCGAAAAAGGAGACGTTCTCGCGGGCGGTGAGCTCCAGGTAGAGGGCGGGCAGCTGCGGCATGTAGCCGATGACTGCCGCCGTCGCTGGCGAGGGAACAGGCCGTCCCAGGACGACAGCGCGGCCAGCCGATGGACGCAGGACGCCCAGGAGGAGACGGATGAGGGTGGTCTTGCCGCAGCCACCGGGCCCCAGGAGGCCATAGGTTTGGCCGGGCGCTACCGTGAACGACACATCATGCAGCGCCTCGACACGGCCGAACCGCTTGCTCAGCCCCTCGACGGAGACGGCGGGGCCCACCTGCTCTATAGACTCACCCCTCTGGGCGCGCCTGCAGCAGATCTTCCTTGAGGGCCTTCTTAGCCACCTTGCCGGTGACGGTCTTGGGGAGATCCTCGCGGAACTCCACCTGGCGCGGCGCCTTGTAGCTGGCCAGGCGCTCCTTGCAATATTCCTGCACCTCCTCCGGGGTCAGCGTCTGGCCTGGCTGGAGCACGATGACAGCCACCACCTCTTCGCCCCAGACGGGGTCGGGACGGCCTATCACGGCCGCCTCGGCGATCTTGGGGTGAGTGAACAGCACCTCCTCCACCTCGCGGGGGTAGATGTTCTCCCCGCCGCGGATGATCATCTCCTTCTTGCGGTCCACGATGAAGAAATAGCCGTCCTCATCCGTGTAGCCGATGTCGCCGGTGCGGACCCAGCCGTCAACGATGGTCTCGGTGGTGGCCTCGGGGTTGTTGTAGTAGCCCAGCATGACGTTGGGGCCCTTGACCACGATCTCGCCGAACTCCCCGGGGGGCAGGTCGTTCATGTTGTCGTCCACAATCTTCATGGGCTGGCCCCGCAGGGGAAGGCCGATGGACCCCACCTTGCGGATGCCCCAGTAGGGGTTGAGGGAGGAGACGCAGGTGGCCTCGGTGAGGCCGTAGCCCTCCAGGATGCGCAGGTCGAAAGTCTCCTCAAACCGCTGGAAGATATCCAGTGGCAGGGCGGCAGCGCCGCAGATCACATAACGGAGCGAGCTGGTGTCCAGCCCCTCCGGTCTGGGTACGGCCAGAAGGATGGACAGCATGGTGGGCACACCCGAGAAGGTTGTGGGCCGGTAGTGTTGGACGGTCTCCCAGAAGTCGCTGGGGCTGAAGCGCTCCCACATAGCCACGGCGCCGCCAACGTAGAGCTGGGACAGGCTGGTGAGCTGGGCATTGACGTGGAAGAGGGGCAGGATAAGCCCGAGGCGGTCCTGGCCAGGCTGCATGGGCATCACGTCTACCGCAGCCATGGTGTCCCAGACGTAGTTGAAGTGGGAGAGCATGGCCCCCTTTGGCCGACCGGTGGTGCCGGAGGTGTAGACGATGGCCGTCAGGTCGTCGCGGGCCAGAGCAACCGGCTCCAGCTCCGGCGGCTGCTCCATCAGCTCCTCGAAGGCCATGGCCCCCGGTGCCTGACCCTCCAGGCAGATCACCTCGCGCAGGGCCGGGCACTCTCCGCGAGCAGCCTTGATGGTGTCGAGGAGGGCCTGGCTGGTCACTGCCACCACCGCGCCGGAGTCGCTGAGGACGTGACGGACCTCGTCGCCCTTGAACATGGCGTTGACCGGGCCGAAGACCGCCCCCAGCTTGACGATGCCGAACCAGGTGTAGAAGAATTCCGGACAGTTGGGCAGGTAGACCGATACGACGTCTCCCTTGCCTACGCCCAGAGCGCGAAGGCCGTTCGCCACCCGGTTGGCCCCCTCGTTAAGCGTCCGGTAAGAGATCTCCTCATCCCGCCAGTAGATGAAGGTCTGGTCGGGTCGGTCCGCCAGGTGAAGCTCGATGAGTTCCCGCAGATTCTCCGGGGTGGTCACCGCCATAGCCTGAGCCCTCCCTTCGTCCGACTGGAGCTGGCTGGTGTCCTAGGCGGGCCTGAAGTACTCGATGTCGCTGATCTTGCCCTCGCGCTCGTCGCGCCAGACGGCCTGCAGGCGCATCCCCACGCTGAGCGCCTTCTTGGCCGCCTCCAGGTCCTGCAAGTCCAGGCCGCCGATGTAGTGCATGAGGGCGGTGTCCGCGCCGTCGAGCTTGACGAGTCCTATGCAGTAGGGGGGAGGGGGCAGGCTGGTGAACTGGGCGTACACGATGGTGAAGGTAGACAGAGTGCCGCTGTCCTGCACCTCCACCCACTCGTCGATGGGCACGAAGCAGCGCTCGCAGAAGCTCCGGGGGGGCACCAGGACGCGCTGGCAGCTCGGGCAGCGTACGCCCATGATGCGCTTGTTCTCCTTGAGTTCGCGGAAGAAGCGGCTGGCGGCCTGGCCGGCGGTGTGCCGGTAGGGGATGTCCCACCTGCCGTCAATGATAAGGGGCTCTTCTTGCTGAGAGGTCATGGCAGTACCCTCCGGAGGCCTAAGGGGCCTCCCGGTCCAGGATCATGAGAGTGTGAAAGCCGATAGTAGCGCCCCAGGCGTGGGCCAGGGCGGTCTTCACGTCGGGCACCTGCCGCTGGTCCGCCTTGCCCATCACCTGGAGGGCGGCCTCGGCCACCCGGATGAGGCCGGAGGCGCCGATGGGATTGGTGCTGAGCACCCCGCCCGAGGGGCATACCGGGAGCTGGCCGTCCATGGCGGTCACTCCCTGTCGCACCAGCTCGGCGCCTTTGCCCTTCTCGCAGAAGCCCAGGGCTTCGTACTCCAGGATCTCCTGAATGGTGAAGGCGTTGTAGAGCTCGGCGACGTCGATCTCCCGCATGGGGTCGTCGATCTTCGCCAGGCGGTAAACGCGACGGGCCAGCATGGCCAGGCTGTCCCAATCTTCGTACCAGGGACGGTCGCCGGTGAAGTAGTTGTCGGTGATCTGGCCGGCGCCACGAACCCAGGCGGGTTGCCGGGCCAGCTTGCGGGCGCGCTCCTCGGAGGCGAAGACGAGGGCACAGGCCCCATCGGAGGATGGGCAGCAGTCGGAGAGGCGCAGGGGCCATGAGAGCATGGCCGAGGCCAGAGCATCCTGCACGCTGAACTTGACGCGCAGGTGGGCGTAGGGATTGTTGAGGGCGTTCTCGTGGTTCCTGACCGAGACCAGGGCGATGTCCTCCTCGGTGGTGCCATAGGCGTGCATGTGGCTGCACGCCTGAATGGCGGCGACGGTGATGGCGCCCACCCCGAAGCCCCGTTCGTAGACCGGGTCCACGGCGGTGTTGAGGACGAGCTGCGCCTCGAGGGTCTCCCCGACCCGCTGCGAGGCCACAGCTAACACGACGTCATACAGGCCGGAGGCGACGTGGTAGTAGGCGGCTAGGGCAGCCGAGCCGCCGGTCGTCCCCCCCGTGCTGATCTTCAGGTAGGGCTTGCCGAGCATGCCGGCGGCGGCGCAGGCGTCCACGTTCCACTTCTCCGGCGCGTTGACGCCATCGAAGGGGTCCATGGAGCCGTACACCACCGCGTCCACATCGTTCGGGGTGATGCCGGCGTCCTGGAGGGCGGGGCTGGTGGCCTCATACACCAGCTCAGGGTATATGACGTCCCGCCGCCAGCTAGAGCAGCGGGTCAGGCCGACGCCGACGATGGCCACGCGTCGGGGCATCACTCACTCCTTCTCAGGATCACTACGCCGTGCGCCTGGGCGATTGACCCCGCTAGCGCGCTCATGCCGTGAGCCAGAGCAGTTCGCGCCTCGACCTGGCGACCGTCCGCCCGGCCCGTCACTTGGAGGGCGGCCTCGGCCACGCGGGCGAGGCCCGTGCCCGCCTCAAGGTTAGTGCTCAGCGCGCCCCCCGAGGGGTTGACGGGCAGGCGGCCTTCCATCGACGTAGCCCCCTCCTCCAGCAGGCGGCCAGCGGCGCCCTCCTCGGCCCACCCGAGCGCCTCGTAGGCCATGAGCTCGTGGTAGGAGGTGATGTCGTGCACCTCGGCGAGATCGAGCTCGGCGACGGGGTCGCTGATGCCGGCCATCCGGTAGGCCCGCTGAGCGGCGCTGGTCAGCGCGCCCAGCCGCCAGAGTTCGGTGGCCCCGATGTAGTACGATTCCGTAGCCCAGCCGATGCCCTCGACGGTGGCCCAGCGGGAGGCGATGCGCCTTGCCCTATCATCGGAAGTGAGAATGACGGCCACGGCTCCCACAGACTGCGGGCGGCAGTCCAGGTCGCGCAGGGGCCAGGCTATCATCTTGGAGGCCAGCACCTCGTCGCGGGTGACCGCGCTTGTCAGGTGGGCATAGGGGTTGTTGGCGCCGTGGCGTCGGTTCTTTACGACGACCCCCGCTGCCTGGTCCTCGCTCACGCCGTAGTGAGCCGCATAGGCGCTCGCTTGGAGAGCGAGGCTGGAGGTAACGCCCACGCCGAGAGGACGATAGAAGAAGGGGTCCAGGGCCACGTTGCTCACCAGCTCCGTGGGTCCCTCAGCGTGACCGTGGCCCACGACCAGGGCCGTGTCGAAGGCGCCGCTGGCGATGCGCATGTACGCGTAGGCGAAGGCCAGGATGCCGTCGTCGGCGACCTTGGCGGAGTCCTTGAGGTAGCCGCCAGCGGCAGGGACGAGGTGCATGTCGGAGATGGTGCGGCCATCGAGCACGTCCCAGCCCGAGGCCAGCACCGTGTCGAGGTCGCCTCTCGTCAGGCCCGCGTCCTCCAGGGCGGCCCTTGCCGCCTCGAAAGCGAACTCATGGTAGGCCAGGTTGCCGCCGGGTCCCCGGTGATGCGTCTGGCCGACGCCGACGATGCATACCCTACTGCTCACGCGTCTCCTCCTGCGCATCACCCCCAAGGGCTGCGAAAGGCGCAACCTTGGACCGGGACATCGGCACTAGTCTAACAGACTTCATCAAGAGGGTCAGCCCCAAGCGGACCGCCCGCGTCCAGTGGTCAGATGATACAGCGTCCGGAGACCCCCAACAACTCCTGAACGTGGAGGACGTTGACTTAGACAAGAGGCCTATCCTTGTCAGGGGCATTTGTCGCCAAGCCCCATAGCATACGCTATACCGACCTGACAGTCGAGGGCGGTCCCCGCCGAAACGGCCTCGCCGTTCATCTGGATAGATGGCTTCCAAGCGCGTATAATGGCCGCAACCAAGCGAGCCGGGGGTGATGGCGGTGTACAAGAAGATCCTGGTCACCCTGGACCGTTCGAGGCTCTCCGAGACGGTGCTGCCGGAGCTACGAAAGCTGCTGGATGGTTCACCGGCGGAGGTGACCCTGTTCACGGTAGGCAGGCCTGCCCGGGCTACGAGGCGGCGCAGGGGTGGCCCTTCCCACCCCACCCCCTTGGGCACCGGGCAACCGGGTTCCTTGATCGACGGGCTCTTGGAGCCGGCCCCGCCGCGCTACGCGGAGACCAAGGACCAGGCGGTGGAGAGGAAGGAGCACGAACAGCTGAAGTACTTGGAGAGCCTGAGCGCCCCCATCCGGGAGAGCGGCTCAACGGTGAAACTGGCCGGGCGTCAGGGTGAGCCGGCGCGGGAGATCATCGACTTTGCGCGGGAGGGCGGCTTCGACCTCGTCGTTATGGCTACCCACGGCCGCTCCGGTCTGAGCGAGCTGGTGCAGGGAAGCATCGCCGAAGCCGTGGTCAGGAGCGGAGTCGCCCCTGTCCTGCTGGTGCGCCCCCGCAAGACCTAGTTGTTCGCTAGAAACAGTGCTCTCAGGCGGTTTGGGGCCGGATTGCCAGGACTAGCATCTCTGCGGCCGCCGCCCCCACTTCCGTTTCGGTGGCTGCTCTTAGCCCGATCAGGCGCAACATCGTGCGCGCATAGAGCCGATGCCGGCGCCAGAAGTCGAGAAGCGCCCTCTCGGCCTCCTCGGCGGGCAAGGTGATTGCGCGAGCGGGAAACTTACGCCAGCGGACCTGCACGAGCACCAGCGGGTTCGTCTGTAGGTTGCGGTACCAGTCCGAGCGCGCGCCGTAGGCGGCCACGACATAGTATGTATCCGTTCTGGGATCATGCCCCATGATGTCCACGACCGTCCGGCGCGGCAGCCCGCTCTTGCGCCCGACGGTCGTGAGCAGCAACTGACCAGGCATCAGTCCGCCCAGGCCGACGCGATACACGATGACTGGCGCACGGAAGAACCAGCGCAGCAGAAAGCCGGGCCGCCGCGGACGCTTGCCTCGCCTGTTCATATCCGTCTCTCCGGGATCTCCCATTTCAACTGGCGAGCCCTCAATGGGCACCGCTCCCAAGAAACAGGATGCTACTTCCGGCCCGATCTCGCGTCAACCTGCCCCCTCGGTCAGCGAGAGCCCATAGCCTGGGGAAGCAGGAACATCATGGCTAGACGGCATAGGCGATGCCCGGTCGGATAAGGTCACGGGCCTCCGCGAGCGCGGACTCCCGCAGTGCCCCCCTCAGCGCTCCCGCCAGCGCAGCCCCGCCACGCCGATAGCGATGCCCGCCACGGTAATCACGGCCAGGATGAGCACCTCTCGCTCCGGCACGGCGTAGCCGGATAGAACATCGTTGATGGCGTTCCCGGCGTGGGTGTAAGGGGAGAGCCGCGCCACCCAGCGCAGCCATTCGGGCAATCGCTCGATGGGGTAGTAGACCGGTGAGAGGAGGACCACCATAAGCCCGATGACGT